>JAAUYH010123042.1_pt1 | contig 10020 bp, 9 predicted proteins | sample 7278061 | NCBI WGS metagenome assembly JAAUYH01 (sample SAMN14350203, study PRJNA611818) | marine sediment metagenome | isolation source: surface marine sediment (0.6m) | place: French Polynesia: Moorea | collected 2018-08 | reverse complement strand
GGATCCAGCAGGGCCCCGCCGTCTGCAACGGTCCGCACGGCGGGGGCGAGATCCTCAGGTGGGATGTCCTTGAGGACGAAACCGCTAGCGCCCGCCTGTAGGGCTCGGTAGACGTACTCGTCGGGATCGAAGGTCGTCAAGATGATGACCTTGATCGGCCAGTCTGCTTCCTGAACGATCGAAGCAGTTGCGGCAAGACCGTCCATTTCTGGCATTCGTATGTCCATCAGGACCACGTCTGGCCGGTGCTGGCGTGTGGCCCCAATGGCCTCGAACCCGGTGCCGGCTTCGGCGACGACGTCGATGTCCTCTTGGTGGCCAAGAACCATGGCGAAACCGCGACGTACCAGCGCTTGATCGTCCACGACGACGACGCGGATGGTCATTCCGGCTCCGACTCGAGCGGGAGATGGGCGAGCACGCGATAGCTGGCCGGAGAGTGTGGGCCTGCCGTCAGCGTGCCGCCGAGAAGGTTCGCTCGTTCGCGCATGCCTGCGATGCCGAAGCCCGATTCCGGGAGACCGAGGACTGCGCCGCTGGTGGTGTTCACGACGTCGATGACGAGGGCGCCATCGTCGACGTCGACCTTGACGTCGACGATGGGATTGGGTCCGGCATGCTTGATGATGTTCGTGACAGCCTCCTGGACGATCCGGTAGGCGGAGAGATCGACCGCCGCGCTGAGGTGGTCGGGGCTGTCGACAACGCTCTGCGTTATCTGGGCACCGGTCTGGGCGAGCTCGTCGACTAGAGCAGGCACGTCAGCGATTCCCGGTTGGGGGCCGAGGTGGTCGGGGTCGGCAGTGTCGGGCCGGAGCACACCGAGCAGATGGCGGAGCTCGCCGAGAGCCCTCCGGCCTGCCCCCTCCACATCACCCATCGCCTCGACTGCTGCGTCGAGGTCGTGGCGGGCCACAGTCTTGGCCGCCCCAGCCTGCACGGTCATCATGGAGACGCGATGGGCGACCACGTCATGGAGCTCGCGGGCGATGCGGGCCCGTTCATCGGCGACGGCCTGACGGGCGCGGGCGTGTTGTTCGGCCTCGAGGCGCTCAGCGCGTTCGCGGAGCAGGACCAGGTAGTCAACCCGGTTTCGGACGAGACGACCCACGTACCACGGCGCCGCGGCCAGCAGGAGGGCCGGGGCGACGTCGATCCGCTGGCTGGTGTCGATGACCGTGCCCACGATGCCGATCCCGGCGATGGCGCCGACCGCGACGAGGTTCCTGTCGGGGTCGGCGCAGTAGCGGCCGACGCTGTAGCTGGCGATGATGACCGCAAGATCCTGGCCATCGCCGTAGCCGGCGAGCGCCCACGCAATCAATACAGCGAGGACGACCGAGGTCACACCGATCGGGTGGGATCGGCGCCACCACAGGGACGTTGCGGCGACGGCGAGTAGCGCCACCGCGCCTGAGGGCCGGTCAGCGATAGCGCCGAGGGTCAGGTCGTCACCATCGTCGATCGCGCTGGCCGCAACCGCAGCCAGCGAACCGAAAAAGACGATCAACGCCAGAACTCCATCAGCGATGCGAGGCCAGCGCGTGAACGGTCCCCGGTACGGGTGTGGTTCGCCAGGATCGAGCCAGCCTGCGATCGTCCGGAGCCGACCCGTCGTCGTTACGGGGCTATCGGGTAGTTCGTCGATCGCAGGCATGGCTTGCGGACACGGTAGGCGCTCAGGTCACGTCCCGGCGTTGGACCGACCACAAGCCGGCCATCGCCGGAACCAGCGCCCACAGAGCAAGCGCAGTGATCGCTGCAACGATCCCGGTGTCGTCGATGACTCCGGAGACGACGTTGGCGAGGGCGTGTGGAATCCACGGCGCGGCGTCGCTCGCGAGTTGCACGATGAGCGGCGGTGCGATGACCAGCGCCAGTACAGCACCCGTCACGGCGCCACCGACGTTCCTCACGACCGTCCCGATCCCGGCGCCGAGAATTGCGCCAGCAGCGCCGGCCCACGCTGATGCGGCGATGACTTGGATGACGCCGCCAGCCGAGACCATGAAGCCATAGTCGGTGAGTGGCAGCGACACGGCAACGGCGATCGCAGTGAAGGTTGCCCCTGCCACACCAAGTGCGGCTCCGGCACCGCCGATGGCGACGAGCTGGGCTCGTAGGGCGCGACCTCGGTTCGGAGTGTTCAGGTAAGTCGCGATGACCGTGCTGTGGGCATACTCTCGAGCGGCCGCGATGGCCCCGAAGAGGCCGGCGATCATCAGTGAGTTGGCGGCGAAGGCCATGAGTGATTGCTGGTCGGCACCGGTCGAGATGAACGTCTTCGAACCGTCCATGTCGGTACCGAAGACAACGGCAATCCCGTTGATGACGGCCAGTGCGACGAGTACGACCCCGAACGCCCACGGCATCCGGGTCGTGGTGAGTTTGCGCAGTTCACTGCGGACGACATTGATCGAAGTCATGATGCGATTGCCTCCTGGCTCTTGGTGGGTTGAGTTGTCAGGGAGATGAACACGTCCTCGAGGGACCCGGCGTCCGGCGACAATTCGTGTAGTGCGATGCCGGCGGCGTGCGCTTCGTCACCGATCTGATCGAGCTCGAGTCCAGCGATGAGAAGAGTGTCAGGGCCGACTCTCTCTGCTCGGGCCCCGGCGGCCGTTACGAGTTCCCCGAGACGATCGGGAGAGGGAGTGCGCACGCGAGCTGAACTCCGGGTGAGGTCGGCGATGGCACCTGTGGTGACGAGTCGACCCTGGTTGATGACAACGACATCGTCGACCAGGTGTTCCACCTCGGTCAGGAGATGACTCGAGACCAACACGGTGTGGCCCCGATCGGCTCGGGCTCGCAGTAGCTGTCGCAGCTCCCGAATGCCCTGGGGGTCGAGTCCGTTGGCCGGTTCGTCCAGAATCAGCACTGGCGGGTCGGTCAGCAACGCGCCGGCAAGCGACAGTCGCTGCTTCATGCCGAGCGAGTATGTTCCGACCCGGCGTCGGGCCGCCTCGGGCGCCAGCCCGACTGCGAACAGCGTCTCGTCGACGCGGCTCAGTGGTAGTCCGGTCGATTGGGCGAGAATCCGAAGGTGGTTGCGGCCCGAGCGACCGGGGTGGAATGCGTTGGGTTCGAGCACGACACCCACGGTGCCCGCCGGGTCGGGAAGCTCGCGGTACCGATGTTCTCCGATGCTGGCTGTGCCGTTGTCGGCGGCAGCGAGGTCGAGAAGGATCTTCATCGTCGTCGACTTGCCCGATCCGTTCGGTCCGAGGAATCCGGTAATGCGGCCCGGCTCGACGGTGAAGCTGAGATCAGTGACCACACTCTGATCGCCGTATCGCTTGGTGATGTTGTCGATCACGAGTCGCTGGTTGAGTTGGTGAGAAATCACGCCTCCCGCTCCTTTCGGGCTCTCGGATATGTCGTTACCTCTCACCAAACACCCGAAGCTCCTCCACGTCGCCCGTCTGCGAGCGGATTTGCGTCTCCCCCTTGCGACGGATCCGGCATCGACCCGGAGCACATGGGCTGAGACCGGTGTCGTGAGCGCGACGTAGGCTGGCCCGCGTGCAGTGGTCAGTAGTCAAATGAGGCGGGCGGCTGCGGTCATGTGCGCCGCATTGGTAGCGGCCTCGTGCGGCGGCGGCGAGCTCTCGCTGACCGAATACGTCGACGAGATGAACGCGGCCACCGCTGCCGCCATCGCCGCCGATGAGCGCCTCATGGCAGAGGGGGTCATCACCGACGCAAATACACCGCAGCTGGTCGCCGCCGGGCTGCGGCGCGCTCTCGACGAGATCCGGCTGCCGTTGCAGCAGGCGGCCGACGCCATCGAGCCACCGGAACAAGTCGCCGAGCTCCACGCCTTGCTCTGGGACTGGCACGCTGGGTTCATCACCATCGAGGAGGAGTTGTTGGACAGGTTCGAGGAGACCCCCAACACCGAAGACGGATGGACTGCTCTGTCCGACAGCCCCGAGATGGCGACCTATCGGGGATCGCTCGTCGAATGCAAGCAGGTGTGCGTCGACTTCCAAGAGAAGCTCGACGCCACCGAAGCTCGGGGCGCCTTTGCCGAGGTGGCGTGGCTTCCGGGCGAGCTCAAGGAGACAGTTATAGCTGCACTCGGCTGCGAGGCCTTCCCCGAGGATCCCTATAGAGACGTCTGGGTCTACCCACCGCCTTCACCCTGAGAACAGGAGAGAGCGCTCGGGGCGGGGCAACCAGCCAGACGATTGCTGCGTCGACTCACACGAACGCCGACGCACAGCTCAAACTGTCGATCGTTATCACCCCGTGTTCGGCAGGATCGCTTGCTGTCGCTCGGGCCAATATCGATCAGCCGTCAGCGACGAGCGAGTCCACGAACTCCGGAACCCGCTCCTCCCACAGGGCAATGGACGCCGGGGTGATGAGCGGCGGCGTGACGTTGTCCACCGAATCAGGGCTGTACATGCGGTCGTAGTCCCCTGGGTGGTTGGCGTCGAGCCACGGATTCAAGCCGACGAAGTGCACCTCGCTGAAAAATGACCCCCCGGAACCTTCGCCGGCGCTGCGGTTGTGGCTCACCTGGATGATCAAACCGTCGATGATGTCGAAGATCAAGCTGTTCTCATACGGTCCGGCTCCGAGCGCTCGGGTGACGTCGGATTCCATCGTGTACGTGCAGCGCACCCTTCCTGGTGAGCCGGGCGCGCACTCAAGGTCCAAGAACTGCCAGCCGTGAGCGCGCTCGAAGTCGTCGAGGACGAGGTAGCCGTCGGGTCTATCGATCCACTCGTGGGCAAACACGATGGTGGCGTCGTCGGCGACGACTTGCCGCATCCCCTCGCCGTCGTAAGCGCCACGGGCCTCCATGAAGTCGAGGACCACGGCCAGGTCAGCCTCCGAAGAGGCGGCGGACTCGGCCACAATCGTTGGTGCTGCGGTGGTCGCCGGTCCCTCGGTGGTCGGTGGTGACGTGGTGACAGTGGTGCTGGTCGAGACCTCGTCGGTCACGCGAATCGAGTTCGAGTCGCCGTCGGATCGAGTCAGTGCGAACACGATGCTCACAACGATCAGAGCGACGGCCGCCGCCGTGCCGAGCACAAGCGGACGCTGCCAGATGGGGGTAGGTGGCTTCTTCTGCAACATGATGATCTCCATTTCGGGTTGCTCTGCCTGCTCGGCGATCCGGGTCTGGATCTCCTCCCAGGCAGTCGAAGATGGAGTCGCCCTGTCGGCGATGTGACCGAGGTTCCGCTCCACGCGGTCGACGAAGTTGCTCATGACTCGAGCTCCTTTCGCATCGCAGCCAAGCCTCGCTTCACATGCGACCTGACGGTCGCCGCTGGCATGTCGAGCAGGTCCGCGATCTCCGAGGCCCGATACCGCCCGTAATACCGCAGTACTACGGTGATCCGCTGGTCCTCGGGCAGCCGATGCAGAACATCCCACAACTCCCCCGCCTCGCCCGGCAGATCCGGTGGTGGCTCAGGAGGACGTGACTGCGTCATCTGACGCCGCCGAAGCTGCGAACGGCAACGGCTGACCACCGCCGACCGAAGGTACGCACCCGGTCGACGGATTTCGTCGAACCGTTGGTGTACTTCAGCAAAGCTGTCCTGCACGAGCTCCTCGGCTTCCGCATTGTTCCCGACAAGCGTGAACGCGAGCCGCACCATTCCCGCGTACTCGGCGCGGAAGAGAGCCTCCACCGAGGTCGCTTCGCTCCAACGCAGAGTTGCGGCTCGCACTTGCTCCATCATCCCCTACGGCGAACGAGCGCAGCGATGTGTTGCATGGGATCAAAAGATCTTTGCGAGTGCACCAGAGAACACCCGAAGACTGGTGGGCCCGGCGGGGATCGAACCCGCGACCGAGCGATTATGAGTCGCCTGCTCTAACCACTGAGCTACGGGCCCGGCGGCAGTCTAGAAGGCACAGCCAGGGCTGTCGTCGCCGCTGATATCATCAACGGGTCCATCCGGGGTAGCTCAGTTGGCAGAGCAACTGACTGTTAATCAGTGGGTCGTGGGTTCGAGCCCCACCCCCGGAGCAATTTCGACGGTCAGTCGACGAGGTAGCTCTTGAGGTGCTCGCTGCGCTGTGGGTGGCGCAGCTTGGCCAGGGTCTTCGACTCGATCTGGCGGATGCGCTCGCGAGTCACCCCGAAGGTGCGGCCCACCTCCTCGAGAGTCCGGGGTCGACTGTCGTCGAGACCGAAGCGAAGGCGCACGACCTCCTGCTCCCGGGGCGACAGCTGCCCTAGTACCTTCTCGACCTCCTCGTGCAACATCTCGCGAGTGGCCGCCTCGACCGGGCGGATGGCCTGAGAGTCCTCGACGAAGTCGGCCAGGCTGGTGTCGTCCTCGGTGCCAACGGGCGTATCGAGCGACAGCGGGTCCTGGGCGATCTTGAGAAGTTCCTCGACCCGAGCGGGGGTGAGATCGCAGGTCTCGGCGATCTCGTCGAGCGACGGCTCGCGGCCCAGCTCTTGGGTCAAGCGACGCTGCTCGCGGCGCACACGGCTCATGACCTCGACCATGTGAACCGGAATGCGGATCGTGCGGGACTGGTCGGCGATCGCCCGCGTGATCGCCTGGCGAATCCACCACGTGGCATAGGTCGAGAACTTGAAGCCCTTCTGATGATCGAACTTCTCGACCGCCCGCATCAGACCGAGGTTGCCCTCCTGGATCAGATCGAGCAGCGGAATACCCCGACCTCCGTACCGCTTGGCGATCGACACGACGAGTCGCAGGTTGGCGCGGGTCAGGTCGCTCTTGGCTTCTTCTCCCCGGCGAGCCTTCTGTTCGAGCAGTCGCCGGCGGGCGGGCTCAATCTGGTCGAGCGTCTCGGCGGCGGCGTGGAGGGCCAATTCGTCTTCGGCCTTCATGCCGCGGGCGACCAGCTCGGCCAGCCGCACCTCCTCGGCGGTAGTGAGCAGCGGGACCCGACCGATCTCCTTCAGGTACACCCGGGTCGAATCGGTCGACCGGCTGGACCGGTCAGAGCTCAGCGCATGAACTCTTTCCCGGCGCTCGCGGGCCGCTCCGACTTCGTCGAAATCGGAAGGCAGCCCGGCGTGAGTCATGCCGCTTCGGTTCCCGACTTCATTGCTACCCAATCGGCAAGTGGGATCAATTCCGTGAGATCGGATCTCGGCTCCCGCAGATCGATCACCCACTGCCGTAGGAACTTGACCTCGGGCAGCAGGGTGGCCAACTCTCCGGTCTGTTTGGCCTCGGCCTCGAGCTCGCGAGCAAAGCGGTCGGCAGCCCGGCCCAGTACCCGGGACGCGACGGCGGCCGCATCGAGCTCATCGTCAGGCGCTGCCGCCAGCCGGCGGAGCAAGTCCGCCTCATCGGCTCCGAGCATGTCAACAGCTTCGCGCACACTGGGGGCATCGCGCACAGCGATGAAGACGGCTTGGCGCATGGGAGCCACGAAGAGCCCCGGTGACAGCAGGTCCCGCATGGTGCGATTCCCCGAGACGAGGAGCTGGATCGCCTGGTCCTCGACGTTGTCGCTGGCCGTCGGCGCCACCGACTGGGCCGGTGCGGTGGGCACGGCCGCGCCCCTCTGCCGGGGGTTGCGCAGCATCTCGCGGAGGCGATCGGCATCGATGCGGCACCGGTCGGCTACGTCCATCACGTACTGGTCGCGCACGAGCTCGCTGGGGTGCTCCCGCACCAGGGCCAGCGCCGCCTCGGCGACGCGGGCTCGCTGTTCGGCCGTATCCATGTTCCCGGTGTCGAGAACCCGGTCGAGCCGGAACTGGAGGAAGGGTTTGGCGTTGTCGATGCTCGCCTGCAGCCGGGCCGGGTCGTCACGGGCCAGGTCATCGGGGTCGACTCCTGCCGGGAGGTCGGCGACGGCGACGTCGATCTCGTACTCCCGCTCCCAGGCGTATACCCGATCGGCGGCGGCCTTGCCGGCATCGTCGGCGTCGAAGGCGAGCACCAGCCGGTTGGTGAACCGCTTCAGCAGACGCACGTGATCATCGGTCAGCGCCGTGCCGCAGGTCGCCACCGCCCGGTCGATGCCGGCCCGCGAGAACCCGATGACGTCGGTGTAACCCTCGCAGATGATCGCTTCGCCCTTGCCGGAGCCGTGGGCCACGACGTGCTCCTTGGCCCAGTTGAGCCCGTACAGAACCCGGCTCTTCGAGTAGACCAGGCACTCCTGGCTGTTGATGTACTTGGCTCCCTCGCCGCCCGGGAGGATGCGGCCGCCGAAGCCGATGGCATCACCCCGCTCGTCGAAGACCGGGAAGACGATGCGGCCCCGCTGCCAATCCATCTGCTTGCCGATCGAGTTGATCTTGCCCAGCCCCGAATCGACCAGATCCTTGTCGCTGATCGACAGGCGCCGGGCCAGGGCATCCCACTCGTCGGGGGCCCAGCCCAGCTTGAACCGGCGCACCATCTCGCCGGTGAAACCCCGGGACCGCAGATAGCCGCGAGCCTCGCCGGCGTCGGGGTGGTCGAGGAGCCACTCGTGGTACAGGTCGACCGCCCGGTTGACGTGACCGATCAGCTGCTTCTTCCGGCTGCGGGCGGCCCCTTCGTTGGCGTCGGTATAGCGAAGCGTGATGCCACTGCGACGGGCCAGGTGCTCGATCGCACCGGGGAAATCGAGGTGCTCGAGCTCGCGCACGAACGTGATGGCGTCGCCCGAGGCCTTGCAGCCGAAACAGTGGTAGAGGCCCTCTTCAGCGTTGACCGAAAACGAGGGGGTCTTCTCGTTGTGGAACGGGCACAGCCCGCTCCACCGGCGCCCGACCCGCTTGAGCTGGGTGTGCTCGGAGATGAGCTTGACGATGTCGGTCGCTTGCCGAACCCTCTCCACGTCCTCGTCGACGATGCCCACAGTGCGAACCTACAACTCGGCATCCAGCTTCGCTCCGCTGGGCTCGTCTCAAGGGGCCGGTCCGATTCGTTCCCAGTCCACGTCACTGCTCAGATTCGGGTCAAAGAGCACATCGTTCGAGAGGATCCACTCCCCGGTTCCAGTGGACCAAACCTCCTCGAAGCCCCCCGGCAGTTCGATGTCGCCGACACCGGGGTCGGCGTAGGTTTCTGTGCCGCGGATCGTCTCGGTCATGTTCTGGAACACCCGGTCGTTGATCTCCTGGCGTTGTCGGAAGCCCTCACTGGTCAGATCGAATACGGCGTCGCTCGTCTCTCGCAGGGTGGCTATGAGCCGATTCATCTCTTCCTGTTCGCGGCCAACGCCCTCGGAGCGAAGCCGCTCGACGGTCGCGACGACCTGGAGCCAATCCGGGTTTGTCACGAAGCTGAGTGCCAGCGTGTTCAACAGTGACTCCTCGGCATCGAGCTGACCCGGTGCCGCGTAGACCATGTAGAGGAGCTCGGGCTGCCAGGCAACACTCGCTATGCCGGCGGCAGCTACCGACGTGTAGCTGATCCAGGCATAAACGTGTGCCTCGAGATCCCGCTCACCGTTGTTGAAGACGATTCGAGACCGAGCGGCATCGACCTCGGGGAGTCCATAGGTCTCGGCGACGGCCTGAGCTACCGCTGGAAGCCGTTCACTTCCGATCAGCTGTGTATCCAGCCTGAAGTTCTGGGGAATCGCCACCTTCTCCAAGTACTCGACCGCCGACAGCGGCCGGGTGAGAACAGCACCGACCGTCGAGTAGACCTGCCCTTCCGGAATCAGCATCGGCGGTGGATCGCTCCAGTAATGGGGGAGGAACGGTATGTAGTTGAAACCGCGGGTTCGAGTTGGATCGTTGTCGAAGACGTCCAGCGCCGCCGAGACGCCACCGTTTCGAAGCCCGATGTTCCAAACGACACCCGGCCCGCTGACTGTCCACCCATCCGGGGCGAGGTAGCGATAAGCCCAGATGTCACCGGCGTTTGGGTCGAACACCGCCTCGTAGCGGAGCTTCAACGACTCACCCTCCGGGACACTGCGCCCATCTGAACAGCCGGCCATCAGAGCCGTCAGAGCGATGGCAACGGCGATACCACGTGCGGTTCTCTGAACCCGCCCCATTCCCGGCAACCTAGCGGATGGGCCGGACGTGCCTGCCTAGATGGAGTCGACTCGAAG
>JAAUYH010136688.1_pt1 | contig 10022 bp, 5 predicted proteins | sample 7278061 | NCBI WGS metagenome assembly JAAUYH01 (sample SAMN14350203, study PRJNA611818) | marine sediment metagenome | isolation source: surface marine sediment (0.6m) | place: French Polynesia: Moorea | collected 2018-08 | reverse complement strand
CCTGTTTAGAGAGGATACTAAACGGTTGGGGAAGTCAGGAGTCAGAAGTCAGAAGTCAGAAAGGTTTTAGCTGAATCAGTAAAAGTATACTTTGGTAATCGGATTTCGTATTAACCGTGAGCGAGACGCTCACACTACCCAACAAAATTGAATGGACGCGCTAGCAGGTTAGGTTAGGCGTATAAATCCATTAAACATTTATCCTTAAGCAATTTATGCGCCATAAGTACCTAGGCAAGTTTAGTTGTCTACTTTTCGGAAGTAAGGGGAGCAGGGAAGAAAAGATGACTTTAGCTATACTTCATCTATTATACAAATATTTTTTGCTTACTTGCTTAACCCAACAAAATTTAAAGTTTGGAATGTCTTAAGACTCACGTATAAAAAGTTTTCGATATTCGATACTTTTCGCGTTCTTTTTAACCTACATTAAGATGCGATCGCTTCGCTGCTACTTCGTAGTCGCGCAGTGCTGCTGAAGGCAGAGCGCATTAGATTGAACTCACAGAGCTTTTGGTACTTGTATAATTTGAAGAAAATAATTCAAGAAGTATCTACAATGAAAACCTGGTATTCCCTGCTTATCGGATTATTTCTAAGTAGTTCGAGCGTACTACCTATTAAGGCACAAATAACTACTGACGGAACTACCAATACTAAATTAAATCCCATTGAGAATGGCATCAGAATTGACGATGGGGATAGGGCAGGAGGTAATTTATTTCATAGTTTTGAGCAGTTTTCTGTTCTCAATGGTAGCGAAGCCTTTTTTAATAATGCTAACGATATAGTTAATATCTTTTCTCGCGTTACAGGAGGAAATATATCTACTATTGATGGTTTACTGCGAGCCAACGGTACAGCTAATCTATTTTTACTTAACCCCGCAGGAATTATTTTTGGGGAAAACGCTCAATTAAATATTGGTGGTTCTTTTTTAAGTAGTACGGCTGAGAGTATTATTTTTAGTGATGGGGAATTTCTGGCTACAGGTTCAGATGAGCCTCCATTACTGACAATTAATATGCCCATTGGGTTAAATTTAGGTAATAATCCAGGGGATATTGTTAATCGCTCCTACCATAGTAATGGTTTAGAAGTAGCTACAGGAGAAAGCATTACTCTAGTAGGAGGCAATATTAACTTAGAGGTAGGAAGAATTTATGCACCGGGAGGAAGAGTAGAATTAGGCGGATTATCAGCAGCAGGGGAAGTTGATGTTAATGATGATGGTAGTCTTAGTTTTCCTGAAGGTGTAGCTAGAGCAGATGTTCTCTTGACTAATGGTGCTAGGGTAGACGTGAGAGGATCAGGTGGGGGTAGTATTGGAGTTAATGCTCGCAATCTTGAACTTTCTGGGGGAGAATTGGGTGGTAGTAATTTATGGGCAGGAATAGCTGAAAATTCAGGTTCTCCTGCTACACAAGCAGGAAATATTACCCTCAATGCTACAGATACTATTACTGCTATTCAAGAAAGTAATATTAATAATGAAGTACCACAAACAGGAGTAGGTAACTCAGGGGGGATAAAGATTACTACGACTAACCTGTATCTGAGTGGGGGAAGTCAAGTAAATGCTAGTACTTGGGGACAAGGAGATGCGGGGGCGATTACCATAGAAGCATTAGGCACTATTTCTGCTGATGGGGAAGGTCAAGATCAAAATATTCCTTTTAGTGGCATTTTCAGTTTAGTACTAGAAGATGGAGTAGGCAACTCAGGTAAGATAGATATTACTACGGCTAATCTGTATTTGAGAGGGGGAGGTCAAGTAAGTGCCACTACTTTCGGAGTAGGAAATGCAGGGGAGATTAAGATTAACGCTTCAGGCACTATCTTTGCTGAGGGGGAAAGTCAACAGGAAATTGTTCCTAGTGGTATGGAAATTGTTCCTAGTGGTATTTTTAGCACAGTACTAGATACAGCAAGCGGCAACTCAGGTAAGATAGATATTACTACTACTAACCTCTCTCTGACACGGGGAGGTCTAGTAAGTGCCACTACTTTCGGAGTAGGAAATGCAGGGGAAATTGAAATTAACGCTTCAGGCACTATCTCTGCTGATGGAGAAGGTCCAAATTTTAACAGTGGAATTTTTAGCACAGTAGTAGAAGATGGAGTAGGAAACTCAGGGAATATAGATATTACTACTACTAACCTGTCTCTAACACAGGGAGGTCTAATAGAAGCCAGTACTTGGAATCAGGGAGATGCGGGGGAGATTAAGATTAACGCTTCAGGCACTATCTCTATTGATGGGGAAGATCCAGATGGATTTAGCAGTGGCATTTATAGTCTGGTAGAACAATCTGGAGTAGGTAATGGAGGTGAGATTAACATTACTACTAATAACTTGTCTTTGACACAGGGAGGCGTAGTAAGTGCCACTACTTTGGGTCAGGGTAATGCAGGCGAGATTACCATAGATGCTTCGGGTACTATCTCGGCAGATGGCTCAGGCACTATCTTGCCTAATTTAGAAACTCAAGCTAGCAGTGGTATTTTCAGTTCAGCAGGAAAATCTGGAGAAGGAGATGCAGCACGTATTACAATTAACACTAACAACCTATCTCTCACAAATGAGGCAACAATATCAGTAGAGAGTTTGGGACAAGGAAATGCAAATGATCTTTTTATTCAAGCTAACTCCTTAGTCCTGGAAAACAGAGCATCGTTGTCAGCATCAACCCCTGTGGATACCGGGGGTAGTATTACTATAGAAATTGCTGATAATTTAACTTTACGGGATAACAGTACTATTTCAGCAAGAGCTTTGGGAGATGCTAATGGCGGTAATATTGATATTAATTCTAGGTTTGTCGTTGCTTTCCCCAATCAAAACAACGATATCATTGCTAGTGCAGAAGAAGGAACAGGTGGGAATATTGAGATTACTACTAGAGGAATCTTTGGTATAGAAGAACGTCCCTTAAATTCTTTCACTAACGATATTAATGCTAGTTCCCAATTTGGGTTAGATGGCACAATTAACATCAACCTCCTAGACACTAATCCTGCCGAGGGATTAGAAGAATCCCCTAGGACGGTTATAGACCCCAATAAATTACTGGTTTTCAGTCTTTGTAGTTTAGCCAGAGATAGCGAATTTTACTTCACAGCCAAGGGTGGTAATACACCCGATCCTGTGGAAATAAGAGATGAAGGAGTTATTGCGGTAGATTTAGTTGAACCTGTACCGTTGGAGGAAGAAGAGGAGCTCTTGAGCAGGGGTGCAGGGGTGCAGAGGGGCAGGGGAGCGGAGGAAGCGGAGGGAGCAGAGGAAGCAGAGGAGGTGGAGAAAGAGATTGTGGAGGCGCAGGGTTGGATTTTTCATGAGAATGGGGTTGTGGAGTTAGTTGCTTATAAAACCGCTCCTAATGGTGCTCCTGCACAACCAAAAGATCCCAGAGTTTGTCCGAAGTAAGTAGTGAGTAGTGATTCAGGGCTATTTCATGACCATAGTTTTGACTATTTCAGCCAATCTTTCAGCACTCTCAGCTATAGCTAAAGTTGCTGTTTGCTCTGACATTTTTTCTAGTTGAGTAGGAGACTGTAATAATTCTAAAACTCGATCGCGCAAAATGTTGGCAGTTAATTGTTCTTGCCGATAGACAATTGCTGCTTCAACATCAGCAAATACCTGAGCATTATAAGCTTGATGATCTTCTGCTGCATAAGGATAGGGAATTAAAATCGCAGGAGTCTTTGTAACGGCTAATTCTGTGAGTGTTCCTGCACCAGCACGACTAATAGCTAAATTGGCTCTTTGTAATAACCCTGCCATATTTTCATAAAAAGGCAAACAAATATATTGAGGATGCTGCAAACTATCCACATCTGGGTCGTTTTTCCCTGTAAGATGAACTACTATTGCACCAAGTTCAAACCAAGCTGATGCTGCTTCTCTGACTAATTTATTGACTGCTACTGCTCCTTGAGAGCCACCAATTACCACAATTAAAGGTGCATCCTGGGGAATATCTAAATCGAGACTTTGGCTAGTCAGAAATTGGGAACGAACAGGGGTACTAACATGAACGGTATCTACTTTGGGTAAATATTGAGCAGTACCCGCAAAACCAAGAGCAACAGTATCGCACCAACGACTGAGAAAACGAGTTACTTTACCTGGAATAAAGTTAGATTCGTGAATAACCGCAGGTATTTTTTGTAGACGAGCAGCTAAGATAGCAGGAGCAGCGATATAACCCCCAGTAGTGAACACAGCGTTAATTTGTTTTTCTTTAATTATTTTCTGTACTTGAAAAACAGAACTAAGAAAACGGAAAGTAATCTGAAGGGTTTTTAGTCCAAAACGCTGTTGAAATCCTTCGATGGGAATTGTATGTAGAGTATAGCAGTCTGGGACTAAAGTTTGTTCTAGGCGATCGCTTACTCCTAACCATTCAATCTGATAATTTGGTAATTTCTCAGCCACAGCCAAAGCAGGAAACAGGTGTCCCCCAGTACCACTAGCAGCAATTAATAAACGAGGTGATGTTTTCGTCACAGAGTTAATTTAAGTTTAAAACAGAAGTTTAGCAGTAGGGGCAAATGGCTATTTGCCCTTACGGATTTCTTTTATTTAAGTTTATTACTCAAGTCGATCGCCTAAAATCAATGCACATATTTTTTTTAACCAAGATATAACGCATTATATGGTAGAACAAGCTGAAGTAATTGGCATCGATTTAGGTGGTACGGCAATTAAGCTAGGACGCTTTCTGGAGGATGGGACTTGTGTAGAGTCTCTGAGTATAGCTACTCCTCAACCTTCTTTACCCAAACCAGTAGTTGACGCGATCGCCCTTGCTGTAAATAAACTTAAAGATAATCATAATTGTCTGGCTATTGGAATTGGTAGTCCAGGACCTGCAGATAGTGCTGGTAGAATTGCTAAGATTGCTATTAATTTAATTGGTTGGGATAATGTACCCCTGGCAGATTGGTTAGAAGCTAAAACAGGATTACCTACAGTTGTGGCTAATGATGCTAATTGTGCTGGTATTGGAGAAGCTTGGTTAGGTGCGGGTAGAAAATTTAAGCATTCGATTTTGTTAACTTTGGGGACTGGTGTTGGTGGGGCAATTATTCTTGATGGTAAATTGTTTACAGGTCATTTTGGGGCTGCGGGAGAACTAGGTTTAACTACTCTCAATCCTCAAGGGCATCCCTGTAGAAGTGGGAACAGCGGTTCTTTAGAACAACACGCTTCTATTGGAGCAATTTATCGCGCTACAGGTAAAGAACCAGCCGAATTAGGTAAATTAGCTCAATTAGGCGATCGATCTGCTTTGGAGTTTTGGCACAGTTACGGAAAAACTTTGGGGGCAGGAATAGCTAGTTTAATTTATGTTTTGACTCCTGAAGCAGTAATTATTGGTGGTGGTATTAGTGCTAGTACGGAGTATTTTTTACCAGCTACTATCGCAGAGATTGAAAAGCGAGTATTATCTACTTCTCGATTGGGTTTGCAAGTTTTGACTGCGGAGTTGGGGAATAAAGCGGGGATGTTGGGGGCAGCTAAGTTGGCTTGGGGATTAGTTAGTAGTTAGGTAGAGGACGTTTCATGAAACGTCTGTATGGCAGTAGGGAGTGACTGGTTTTAACGTTTGAATTATATAGTTTTATATCTATTTTCTATTCCCTATTTTCTCTTACTTTTTTTTACTTTTGTAAAATGATAATGTTTTCTTGACGAGCGATCGCTGCATCAGTTTCTAATTTAATTAAAGCTCTAGATATAGTTTCTGGAGTAAAGCCAAGATCGTTAGCAATATCTTTTAAAGGTCTGTCTAATACTACAGTTGTTTCTTCGGGAAAATTGACCAAATGACGCAGATAATGTAGTACTCTTTCATGAGCAATGCGAATGTCTCTTAGTTCAAGACGAAACTTGAGAGACTGAATTTTTTTAACCAGCATTTCCATAAAATCTATGGCTACATCTGGATAGGAGCGTAAAATACTCAAAAGCAATTCTTTAGGATAGACAATTACTTCTGAGTCAACTTCAGCGATCGCTGTACAAGTATAAATATCTTCAAATAGGGCAATTTCAGCTAAGCTTTGGGAGGCTCTAACAATCTCAAAGGTACTAACTCGATCTTCGTTTATATAGCGAACTAGTTTAATTCTACCTAGGGTTACTAGATAAAAGTTGGTTGCTTCATCTTCCTGGGTAAACAGGGTTTCTCCCGCAGCTAGATTTTGAGTTGTGATATTATTTCGTAATGGTTCAGGAAGGCGAAGAATATCAGTCAAATCCATTGAATTTTCTCCATAGGGTTCGTACAGGAAGTCCTGATTTTATTTAGTCGGCTAAGTAAATAAGTAAAAAAAAGTATGGTTAAGTAGGGACAATTTGACGAGGGAGTTGTGGCTCAAATTGCCAATTAAAAATCAAATTTTCATTATTTATGCTCGTTTATTATAAGTTTTCCCAGAATTGAAGACTGTGTTTGAGTATAAGACAATAGGGAAAATAATTACTTGATTTGGATCAAGTGTTAGCGAAATTTTTTTATAGTTGAGATTGTTTAGCAGATTCTAAATTATTGTAAATTTGAATTAGGAAACTACGGAAAAGCAGTCTTTCTTCTGGGGAAAGATTAGCAAGTACGGTTTCGTCTAAATTGAGCCAAAGATCGGTGACAGACTTTTGGATAGCATATCCTTTTTCAGTGAGAAAAACTCGGCAAATTCTAGCATCTTGAGTATCTTTACGTTTTTCTAATAGTTTTTTCTTCTCCAATCTGCTTAACATTTTAGTGAGAGTAGGCGGTTCTATACATAGACGTTCTGCCAGTTCTGTTTGAGTTAAACCATCTTCTTGCCACAATTCCATTAAGAGGATTTCTTGTCCAATATGCAGATTGATCTTGGCTAAAGCAGCATTGACTAAAACTCGATGCGCTTTAGCAACTCGCACCATTAGACAGGTAGTAGTTAGAAGGGGGTTTTGCTCTATCATCGAACTTATTTACTTAGCCGACTAAATAAATATTACCATCGTTAACTCGATCTTGAAGAGGTAGAGAAAGCCGAATTAGCATATAGGGAAATACTATTGTTAGTAGTTAGTTATTGGTTGTTAGTTTTTAGTTGTTAGTGAATCAACTTAAACTGTCACTATAATTTCAGTTCCTCGATCGCTTGCGCTATTGATAACTAAATTACCATTAAGGCGATCGCATCTTTCCCGCATGCCGATTAACCCAAAACCTTGATTTTGTAATAGTTTAGGATTGAAACCGATACCATTATCTTTTATTTGCAGATGAAATATGTCTGTTTCGTAGATTAGCTGGATGCAAATTTGGTCAGCTTGGGAATGACGTAGAGTATTAGTAATAGCTTCTTGGGCGATACGGAAGAGATTAACTTCTACTTCTGAATTTAAAGAGTGAGGCTTACCTTCGATAGAAATCTCTGTTTTGATATTTGTACCAGAAATCATTTTATCTACAAGCTGATGCAAAGCGGTAATTAAATCCTCGGATTCTAAAGCTTCTGGGCGTAAGGCGCGAACGGATCTTCTAGCTTCGTTAATCCCTTCTTTAGCAAGCATTTTAGCCCGTAGTAACCGTTCTTGGGCAGCTTCGGGTTGAGTAGATAAGCTATTTCTGGCTGCTTCGAGTTGTAAGGATATACCTGTAAAAGCTTGGGCTAGAGTATCGTGAATTTCTCGCGCCATGCGGTTGCGTTCGTCTGTTAGAGCCGATTTTTGTGCTTGTTGGGCTAGCTTAGTAAGTTGAATTGCCAAAGAGGCTTGATTGGTTAAAGCATAAATTAACTCTAATTCTTCGGGCTTAAGAGCGGTTTTTTCTGTAAAAGCCAAACCAAGCAAACCAAGGGGTTTATCTCCAATCATCAGAGCGATCGCAGCAGCTTCTTGATGTCCCATACGCCGATGCCATTCTAAAGTTTCTTGCCACCAGAGGGTAGAATCAGCATCATAGTTTGTACTAAGTAAACTAATTTCTCTCGTTTGGCACAAATATGAAAATATAGGTGATAAATCGGCAGGTTGTGGAGAATGGAAAAGCTTGCAGTCGTGTTCTGCTGCTCCGTGGTAAATTATGTCATTTCGTACTGTCAAGCTTTGTTGAAGGGTATGGTTGTTGGCATCGTATAAAAAAATACTGCCGGTAATAGCACCTACTTGGCGGTTAATCTCTAAAACAACCTCACCGAGAAACAAATCTAAATCAGCTGCATCGGTTAGCTTACCCAAGCTTTGTGAGATAATTTGATTGACTTTCGTCAATTCTGCTGCTTTTTCCTGTGCTGCTTTTTCTCTTTCAAGAATAATTGTTCTTTCTGCTTGTTCTCTTTGCTGTTGAATTTGCTGACGGGAAATAGCACTACTAACACAGCTTGCTGCGGTTTTAAATACGGCGATTTCAGCAGGAGTTAAACATTTTGGTTCTCGGCAATGATCGATTCCGAGAATTCCCCAAAAACGATCGCCAACAAAAATTGGTACGGCATAGGTGGATTTTACGCCTAATTCTATCTGTCCACTACGGAAAGGTTCGGGAAATTCATTAATTAAACCACCCCACCATTCTCCTGCTTGTATTTGGGCAAAATATTTTTCAATACCGTCAAGAGAAATCTCGTTTAGTTGAGGATGGAAAAGTTGAGAAATAGTACCAGGAGAATCCCATTCGTATAGTTGACGCATAAGCCCTAAAGTTTTATGGTAAGAATCTCCGATATGCTGCATCACAGCAACTCGATCGCAATCTAAACTTTCTCCTAACATCTTGAGGGCTGCGTTAATCCCTTCATCGAGATCGGGAGTCGCTAGTAATTGGTTAGCTGCATTAGCAGTTGCTTCTAACCATCTGTCTCGTAAAGATAATATTTGGTTGCTTTCTTCTAATTGGGCTGCTTTTTCTTGGGCTGCTTTTTCCCGTTCGAGTATGATAGTCTTTTCAGCTTGTTCTCTTCGCTGTTGAATCTGTTGGCGATAAATAGCACTACCAACACAGCTTGCTGCGGTTTTAAATACAGCAATTTCCGCCAGTGTTAAACGTTTTGCTTCTCGGCAATAGTCGATCGCTAAAATTCCCCAATACTGATTATCCACAAAAATTGGTACGGCATAAGTCGATTTCACGCCTAATTCTATCTGTCCACTACGGAAAGGTTCGGGAAATTCATCAATCAAACCGCCCCACCATTCTCCTGCTTTTAGTTGGGCAAAATATTCTTCCACACCATCAGTAGAAATTTTGTTTAGTTGAGGATGGACAAGTTGAGAAACAGTACCAATGGAATCCCATTCGTAAAGTTGACACCAAAAACCTAAAGATTCTCCAGTAGAATCATCAGAATGCTGCATCACACCCAGACGATCCCCCTCTAAACTTTCTCCTAACATCTTGAGGGCTGCGTTAATACCTTCTTCAAGATCGGGAGTTGCTAGTAATTGATTGGCTGCATTAGCCGTAGCTTCTAACCATCTATCTCGTAATGATAAGATTTGGTTACTTTCTTCTAGTTGGGCTACACGTTGTCGTTCGGCTTCTAAGAGGGCAAGTTGTGCTTGTTTGAGTTCGGTAATATCGGTTTGCATACACCAGCCACCTAAAACAAAGCCTTCTCTCACATCACAGACAATATTATTAAGAAAAAACTTTCGTTTCCCCAAAGCATTTGTCTCTTCTGTTTCAGCATTCTTAATCTGGTAGCCGTTTTGCATAATCGCTAAATTGACTTGGCGATTTTGTTCTAAATTGCCATGAAAATCCCTCAATGTGAACTGGACGAGTTCGTCCATGTTGGACACACCTATTTGAGCGTAGTATGCTTCATTTGCTTCGGCAAATCGGTAATGCTGCAATGCTATATTTACTTGTTCCTCAATTGGTAGAGATATTGAAATTGGTTGCTCGATCTCAAAGCGATAAATCCCTTCATTGCTCAACTCAAACAGAGTGCGATAGCGTTTTTCCGATTCACTTAGTTCTTTCAAAGCTTGTTGCAGCTTGGCATTGAGGCATTCTAGT
>JAAUYH010128816.1_pt1 | contig 10022 bp, 10 predicted proteins | sample 7278061 | NCBI WGS metagenome assembly JAAUYH01 (sample SAMN14350203, study PRJNA611818) | marine sediment metagenome | isolation source: surface marine sediment (0.6m) | place: French Polynesia: Moorea | collected 2018-08 | reverse complement strand
TTCAGCTCCGATATAAGCTTTGTCTCCTGTAAAACTTTGTTCGTCGGAAAAATTGGCTTGTGGTTCTCGGAGTAATTTGACATCTGCCTCTGGTCCTCTTTCTCCTACTATTACATCGACAATATCCCTACCTTTGGGTAAGGAAACAAATTGGTTTTTAAAAGTATGTCTTTGCTTTTTTCCTGAGAAAAACCTTTTCTGCTCTTGATAGTTCTTAGGTCTCTCTCTAGGCTGTTCTGCGCTATCGACTAATAACTCATAGCTTGTCAATAGTTGTTGGACAAATTCGTCATTTTGAGTTAATTTTTGCCATTCTTCTAAGAGACTACAGGGAAGTAAATCTCGTAAAATTGGCAGCCAATAATGAAAGATATTGTTGGCAGTTGCTTTACACACTTCAAACATCATACCTAACACTTCAAAAATTGGTATATGTCTTAAATAAAAAAGAGTCAAGTAAATTTCTACATCTGCTGACAAATTCTTACTTCGACCAGCACCTTTTTTATTGATTCTAATTTTTCTTTTTTCTACTTCTTTTTTCCTTTATTTATCTAGAGCGATCACGCAGTGCCAGCTTCGCTGATCGCTTGTTTAATTAGGTTTTCTAATTCTGGTAAATCCAGACCGATTAATTGCTTAGCCAATTTGGGATGTTGACGGATATATTCTAAAGGGTTTGTCATTAATTAATACAAGACTTCTCGATAGTTTCTTCTCTTTTTTCCCATAAATTTAATTTTTGGACAAGTCTACTGAGTTTTCATTTCAATCTCAATTTTGCCAAGTCGTGTTATTTAACAGGCAACAGCATCCTTGCCTCAATATCTTTCCATGTCTCTTTTGATACTCGTACTGCTGCTTCTTTACACTCTACCATTAGCAGATTGGCATACAAGTAATTTTCTAATGCTTTTAATTCTGATTCAGTTATATCTATTTTTTTTTGGTCGATTTCAAAAAATTCGAGCCAGATTGGGACGATTTTTCCAACCAAATCTTCATAAAATTTTTTTACTTCTTGATTATCTCTATCATCTGGTATTTGCTTTTTGACTTCTTCCAATCTAATTTTTAGATGAGTGTAATCTACATTCTGATAAATTGTCATTTTTTCTGACCATTCAATGTAATTAATAATATTTTCAAGAGCTCTAACGCCAATGTCCTTGACTTCGGCGATGTCGTTGGTGGGGGCTTTGACGATATCTTTATCTTCCTTGTCTACGTAGAGGAATCTGTAGGCTTCTTCGAGGCCTTTGAGGCGCTCGTCGTCGGTTATTTCGTAGTAGGTGAGGATCTTGGCGAGGGCAAGGGCTCTGACGATAGCGTCGGAATCTTGGTTGGCTTTGGCGAGGGCTTTGATAAAAGCGAAGGCGAGGGCATAGGCTTCGGCGTTGGCGATGGCTTCGACCAGGACGGGAACATCATTGATGTCGATGGTGATGGTGATGGCGATGGCGATGGCGTTGGCGATGGCGATCGCTCTTTTACTTACAGGCTTAAAATCTCCTGGGGTTGTATCTGTTACTTTTTCTACCCAAATCAGTAAATCCTCTAACTGGTGAGTATTTATATATTGCTGTGTTTTATTTTCCATCAGATTAAGCATTTCACTAGCATTGTCTTTTATACCAGCAACCAAAAAAAATACTTCTCGCCAACGTTCCTCCGTTAGTTGATTAGTTACTAATTCCTGAATGCGACTGTCTTTTTGACTAATGTATTGAGCCGTCAAATATTCTTGTAAAGTGAGATGAGAAAAAGAATAAATATTCTCAGCCCTTTTTACTAAAATACCTTGTTGAGCAGCGATCGCTTTTAAAATTTTCTTTCCATCTATAAATTGAGGATTATCTACTGTATCGGCAAGGAAATCTTGAATGCGCTCGACTAAATGTTGTCTCTGGAAAAATAATTCATCTTTATTAAAACCTTCATAGGCAATTTCTGCTAGCATTGCCTTTTCTAAATCAGTATGTAATCCTTTATAAATATCTTCTTGTAGAACCCGTTTTTCTGCTGCCCATTCTTCTAATAAAATATCTAAAGCTTTGTTATAGAGGCGACTGCGTTTAATAGGGAAATTCAGGTTACGACTATATACCAAACAGAGAAAGGTTAACAGTAGGGGGGTTTGGGCTAACTCTTTAGCTGCTTTATTGTTGTCTTGGTTGAGAGTCTCCCAACATTTTTCGGCGGTTTTTGGCTCTGAAATAAACCAATTCTTAATAAACTGCTCAATTTGTTTGTCATCAAAGTCTGCTAATTCAATAACTTGAAAGTCGTGTTTAAAGTTACTCCTATACTCAGCAATACGACAAGAGACGATAAAGCGGTTTTGTTCGTAGAGAGTCACCAAATCATCGATCTCATTCATCACAGCGTTAGTAAAACATTTACGAACTTCATCCAAACCGTCGAGTAAGATTAAAAGCTTACCTTGCTCTAAAAGTTTGGTAGCGAATTCTTTAGAAGAAGGAAAGCCAAAATGTGTGAATTCTTCAGCTATAGCTTCGATAAGATCGATATTTTCAGTATTAATTTGTTTGAACTCCAGTAATACGGGAATGCAATTATGGCTTAATTCACCTTGCTCTCCTTTAAAAGCTTCTAGTCCTATCCGTCGCAGAAAAGTCGATTTTCCTGACCCTGGAGTACCCAAAACCATCAAATACTGATTATCGTTAGCTATCGTCATACCGTTCTCACTGCGACAATTATTCATCGATAATCCAAGTTCTTGACTATCTCGATATCTGTCTTCTAACAAGGTGACTGTTCCAAACTCACCAATATTCACATCCTTCTTAAAATGCAAGGGAGTATACACTGATTCTAAACGTAATCCTTTAGACATTCCTAGCACTTTTAGTGAACCATAGCGACTTCGATATTTTTTGGCATAATTTTCTGAAGCTTTTTTAATTTTTATTTTATTTTTAAAACTCTTGACACCTTTTTCAAAACCCGTCTTCACGATCAACTCAATTATGCTATCTGGTAACATACTCTTCAAATTTGTCTATTTGTGTAAGTCTTATTCGTATTATCTCGATCGCCTTGAGAAAATAAAAGGGGGAAAATTCAGGTTTATTCAGGTGTTTATTCAGGTGTTTTTGAACGATATTTTCAGGCTAACTGCAATAGTTTCTCTACCCGCTTAACTTCTGTATTTTGAACTCCTTTGAGATAGCCACATTCTGATGGACAATGAAATATCTAATCAAAATTGACTTATCCAATAGATTCCATGTCCGATTCACAAGCCATCAATCAAGCTGTTGCTAAACTCTACAATACTTACCCTTTCCCCCCCGATCCTCTTTCTGACGATGAACCCCCTGGCTATAATTGGCGATGGAGTTGGAATTCTGCTTACAGTTTTTGTACTGGATACAAACCAGATCGACAAGATATACGTATTTTAGATGCTGGTTGTGGTACTGGTTCAGGGACAGACTACTTGATTCATCTCAACCCAGAAGCAGAAATTGTCGCGATCGATCTGAGTGAAAAGGCATTAGAAGTAGCCAAAGAACGTTGTCAGCGATCTGGGGTAATTGCTAAACATAGCAAAACTGTTGAGTTTCATAATCTTAAATTAGAAGATGCCACCCAATTATCAGGAGAATTCGATTTTATTAACTGTGTGGGCGTATTGCATCACTTACCAGAACCAATTAAGGGTATTCAAGCTTTAGCTAGTAAACTTGCCCCAGGAGGAATCCTCCATATCTTTGTCTATGCTGAATTAGGGCGTTGGGAAATTAGTTTAATGCAAAAAGCGATCGCTCTATTGCAAGGAGATAAGCGGGGAGACTACCGTGATGGAGTAAAAGTTGGTCGGGAAATATTTGCCAACTTACCTGAAAACAATCGGATTTTAAAGCAAGAAAAGGAACGTTGGTCTTTAGAAAATCATCGGGATGAAGCTTTTGCAGATATGTATGTACATCCCCAAGAGATTGATTACAATGTAGAAACTTTATTTGAATTAATTGATGCTTCTGGTTTAGAGTTTGTCGGTTTTTCTAATCCTAAATATTGGCAAATAGAAAGATTAGTTGGTAAATCATCAGAATTAATGACAAGGGTTGAAGACTTGAGCGATCGCGCTTTATATCGTCTGATTGAATTACTCGATCCGAACCTGACTCATTATGAATTTTTCCTGGCTCGTCCTCCCCTAACCAAAATAGATTGGTCAGACGATCGAGCCTTGCTCAAAGCTATTCCCGAACTCCATCCCTGTATGCAGGGTTGGCCTAGTCGTAATTTTCTTAACTACGAGTATGAGATGGTTAACTTATCTGAAGCAGAGTATGAATTTCTGCTTGCTTGTGATAAAAATTTAGATAAGCAGCGTAATGTTGAGGAAATAATAGCTAATTGCCTTTTAGATTTAGCAAAAGTTCGATCGCTTTGGTTAAAGCAACTAATTCTCCTACAACCAAAACCAAAAATTAAAAATTAAAACTAACTAAGAAGTAAGTCACAAATGTTTTTTAGTTAGATTATCTAGCATGCCCAGAAAATTTTAATTATTGCTACCCTACCATGATATGATTGCACATGGTTTGGACTAGACTAGATAGTAGTAAATTTTGTTACTCCTAGTTTTGTTTGGGTACTTAAATATTAAGTCCCAATCTATTTTGATAATCAAATCAAATAGAAATTCTCTGTTTAATAAATAAAAAAAGTTGATTAACAGAGAAAAAAACGCAGTCCTAACCGTTAAATAACTGTGGATCAGTAACTGAGTAGGATAACTTTGTCTAGTCAATCTTCAGAGTCAATACCAAAACAAGAAGAAGGACTAATGGAGTTGAAAGAATCCCAGGAAGTTCTACCTAGCGATTCTTTAGCTACAGAAAGTCTTTCCAATGAGAACTCAATGAAAGAGTATTATCAACTGCAAAAAACTTTGTTGTTGGCAACTCTAACACTCATGGGAACAATATTTTTTCCTGTCTGGTATTTTTATTCATTAAATACTGCTCTTAACTATCTTTTAGGAGCAGCTGTTGGTGTGATGTATCTGAGATTCTTAGGCAAAGATGTTGAACGCCTAGGTCAACAAAATCAGCGTCTCGGTTCTAAAGGTTTATTAACCTTTGTTGTCCTCATTATTGTTGCTAGCCAATGGCAGCAATTGCATATTTTACCAGTCTTTTTGGGTTTTTTGACCTATAAAGGAGCGATTATTTTCTATATGCTTCAAACTGTATTTAATATAGGAGAAACTAAAGAAAGTAATAGCTAAAAGAATAAGCCAGAAAGGCAAAAAAACTGGTAAGGTTTAAGCTCTAAATCAATCTAGGCGAATGGAAATTCTAGACGGTTTGACTGTAATAAATTCATTTACTTTAGCTGAACTAGAAGTTGGCGAACATTTCTTGTGGAAAATTGGCAACTTCTCAGTTCATGGGCAGGTTTTAATCACATCCTGGATAGTGATTGGTGTATTAGTACTAGCCTCTGTGGCAGCTACTCTAAATACTCAAAGAATTCCTAGTGGTATCCAAAACTTTATGGAGTACGCTTTAGAATTCATTCGAGACTTAGCTAAAAGTCAGCTAGGAGAGAAAGAGTATCGTCCTTGGGTGCCTTTTATTGGCACTTTGTTTTTGTTTATTTTTGTCTCCAATTGGGGAGGCGCACTAGTTCCTTGGAAGTTAATCGAACTACCTTCTGGTGAGCTAGCTGCTCCCACTAATGACATTAATACAACAGTAGCTTTGGCATTGCTCACATCCATGGCATACTTTTATGCTGGTTTGAGTAAAAAAGGTTTAGGATACTTTAAAGGATATGTTGAACCGATACCAGTTTTACTACCAATCAAGGTTTTAGAAGATTTTACTAAACCTCTATCCCTAAGTTTCCGTCTATTCGGTAACATAGTTGCGGATGAATTAGTAGTAGGTGTATTTGTACTGCTAGTTCCTCTATTTGTGCCATTACCCTTAATGGCATTAGGATTATTTACTAGTGCGATTCAAGCCTTAATTTTTGCCACCTTAGCAGGAGCATATATACACGAGGCACTTGAAGGACACGGTGAAGAAGAACACGAATAACTATTTTGCTCTATCAAAGTAATAGTTACTATCGTGAAATCTAAAAAACTTCGAGTTGCTATTTTTTAAGAACTCGCTCAACATCATCACTTTTTTGTCGTTTGTTATTTAAATAAAAGGTAAGAAGAATCATCATGGATATTAACTCTGCTTCTGTTATCGCTGCTGCTTTAGCTATTGGTTTAGCTGCTATTGGGCCTGGAATCGGTCAAGGAAATGCTTCTGGTCAAGCAGTAGCTGGTATCGCTCGTCAGCCTGAAGCTGAAGGTAAAATTCGCGGTACTCTACTGTTAACTTTGGCATTTATGGAATCTCTTACCATCTATGGCTTGGTAGTTGCTCTCGTATTATTATTTGCTAATCCTTTCGCCTAAATTTTTTAAATTGTTGAGAGGTACGGACAAAAATTGTGATTTCTGCTGATTTTCGTCCCGTGCCTCTATTTATCAAGCTTGCAGTTCCAATTTAAATTGGCTCCATAAAAAATGTTTGATTTTGATGCTACTTTGCCGATTATGGCATTGCAGTTTTTGCTGCTAACCTACATATTGAATTTAGTTTTCTATAAACCGTTAACTAAGGCTTTAGATGATCGAGATGCCTACGTTCGTGATAATGAAGTGGACGCTCGTGAGCGTTTGTCTAAAGCAGAAAAATTAGTCACAGAGTACGAATTACAGATAGCCGAAGCTCGGCGAGAATCTCAATCTATTCTGGAACAAGCTCAAGCAGATGCGAAAAGCATCACCGCTCAGAAAACAGCCGAAGCTCAACAGCAGGTTCAATCAGAGCGAGAAAAAGCTGCTCAAGAAATTCAGCAACAGAAAGAAGCAGCAATGCAGTCCCTAGAGCAACAAGTAGATGCTCTGTCTCGTCAAATCCTAGAGAAATTGCTAGGAGCAGAACTGATTGGATAATAACTAATCAAAGGAGACATTATGGGGGCGAACCAACTAACTGAATGAGGAAGTTAATTGCTATGAGAGAGTTTCTCTTAATAGTAATTAACTAACAAAATTCACAACCGAGAACTCATAAGGGGGATGATGGGGACTTTATTTTTTTTGATCGAAGCAAGCTCAGAGGTTGAAGGTGGTTTTGGTTTTAAACTAGATCTCTTAGAATCTAACATAATCAACCTAGTAATTTTACTTGGCGTACTGTTTTATTACGGTAGCAAAGTAGTCGGTAACATTTTGGCAGAAAGAAAAGCCAAGATTGCCGAGAAAATCCAAGAAGTAGAAGAAAAGCAAAAGAAAGCTGCTGCTGCTCTAGCTGAAGAACAGCAAAAACTAGCACAAGCTAAAGAAACAGCCGAGAAAATTCGGAGCGAGGCTGAAGTTAACGCTCAGAAAGCCAAAGAAGTAATTTTGGCTCAGGGAGAGAAAGAAGTTGAGCGGATCAAAGCTACGGCACAAGCCGATCTTAACTCCGAACAAGAAAGAGCGATCGCTGAATTGAAAAAAAGAGTAGCTACTTTAGCTTTAGAAAGAGTGGAATCTCAATTGGGAAATATTCTCAATGACGAAGCTCAACAAAAACTGATAGACCGTAGTATTGCTCAACTGGGAGGTAACTGATGAGTGAAAGTATAATCAGTAGCGAAGTTGCTGAACCTTATGCTCAGGCTTTAATGTCTTTAGCTCAATCACAAAATCTAACCGAATCTTTTGGCGAAAGCTTTCGTAGCCTGGAATCACTAATGGAAGAATCTCCAGATTTTAAAGACTTTATTGCCAACCCAGTGATCGATGGAGAAGATAAAAAAGCAGTACTCAAACAGGTAATGGGAGAAGGAGAAAATCCTTATCTCATCAGCTTTTTGATGTTGCTAGTAGACAAAAGACGAATTGTTTTTCTCGAACAAATCGTCGGACAATATCTGAGTCTACTACGAGAGTTAAATCAGGTTGCTTTAGCAGAAGTTATCTCTGCCAAAGAACTAAGTGACGAACAGAAAAATGCTGTGGTCGATCGAGTTAAAGGCATCACTAATAGTAGGGATGTAGAATTGAAGACTAGTATTGATTCCGATTTAATTGGGGGAGTCATTATTAAAGTAGGCTCTCAAGTAATCGACGCTAGTATTCGCGGACAACTTCGTCGCCTCAGTGTTAGCTTAGGCAGTTAGCGGTAAATCAACTGCCAAAAACCATTAGATAAACAATAATAACTAATAACTAATAACGAAGGGATATGGTTAGCATCAGACCAGACGAAATTAGCAGCATTATTCGCCAGCAAATTGAATCTTACGACCAAGAAGTTCAAGTTTCTAATGTCGGTACAGTACTACAAGTAGGAGACGGTACTGCTAGGATTTACGGTCTAGAACAAGCAATGGCAGGGGAACTTCTCGATTTTGAAGATGGTACTGTAGGTATCGCTCTCAATTTGGAAGAAGATAATGTGGGTGCCGTACTTATGGGTGACGGTCGCGATATTCAAGAAGGTAGTACAGTAAAAGCCAGTGGTAAAATCGCTTCTATTCCCGTAGGAGAGGCGATGATTGGTAGAGTAGTAGACGCATTAGCTCGCCCCATTGATGGCAAAGGCGATATCAGTACTGGTGAGACTCGCTTAATCGAATCTATGGCACCAGGGATTATTGCTCGTAAGTCAGTATGCGAACCTCTACAAACAGGTATTACAGCTATTGATGCCATGATTCCTGTAGGTCGTGGTCAACGGGAATTGATTATTGGTGATCGCCAAACAGGTAAAACAGCAGTAGCAGTAGATACAATTATTAACCAGCAAGGAGAAGACGTAATCTGTGTTTACGTTGCTGTTGGTCAAAAAGCCTCAACTGTTGCCCAGGTAATCAATACCTTAGAAGAAAAAGGTGCAATGGACTACACTATCGTAGTTGCTGCTAATGCCAACGACCCAGCTACCTTACAATATCTTGCCCCCTATACTGGTGCAACTATTGCGGAGTACTTTATGTACAAAGGTAAAGCAACTCTAGTAATCTACGATGACTTGTCTAAACAAGCTCAAGCCTATCGTCAGATGTCCTTATTACTCCGTCGTCCACCAGGTCGTGAAGCTTATCCTGGGGATGTATTCTATCTCCACTCTCGTCTACTTGAGCGGGCTGCTAAACTTAATGATGAATTGGGTGGTGGAAGTATGACCGCACTACCAATTATTGAAACTCAAGCTGGTGACGTATCTGCTTATATTCCTACTAACGTAATTTCTATTACTGACGGTCAGATTTTCCTTTCTTCTGACTTATTCAATGCTGGTTTCCGTCCTGCCATTAATGCAGGTATTTCTGTTAGTCGTGTAGGTTCTGCTGCTCAAACCAAAGCAATGAAACAAGTAGCTGGTAAGCTGAAACTAGAATTAGCTCAGTTTGCTGAACTTGAAGCTTTTGCTCAATTTGCTTCCGACTTAGATGCAGCTACTCAAAACCAATTGGCAAGAGGTCAACGCTTACGCCAAGTTCTGAAACAAACACAAAACTCTCCTCTATCCGTAGCAGAACAAGTAGCTACAGTTTATGCAGGTTTGAATGGCTATCTTGATGATATTTCTGTAGAACAAACCGCTGAATTTGTGGCTGGATTGAGAGATTACCTTGGTACTAGCAAAGCTAAATATGGGGAAATTATTGCTGCTGAGAAAAAACTAACCGATGAAGCAGCAGATTTACTCAAAGAAGCAATTTCTGAGTACAAGCAAACCTTTATGGCAGCAGCTTAACAGTTATTACGGTAGGGGTAAGGCGCTGCCTTATCCGTACAGTTATCATACTTATTAATCAGCAATGTTAGAAAATGCCTAATTTAAAAGCTATTCGCGATCGCATTAAAACAGTTAAAAATACTAAAAAAATCACCGAAGCGATGCGTTTGGTAGCAGCAGCCAAGGTGCGTCGCGCTCAAGAACAAGTAACTTCTACCCGTCCTTTTGCAGATAACTTAG
>JAAUYH010227159.1_pt1 | contig 10024 bp, 6 predicted proteins | sample 7278061 | NCBI WGS metagenome assembly JAAUYH01 (sample SAMN14350203, study PRJNA611818) | marine sediment metagenome | isolation source: surface marine sediment (0.6m) | place: French Polynesia: Moorea | collected 2018-08 | reverse complement strand
TTTACAATTAATAATACCAAAAATCAGCCAGAAAAGTAATAGACCAGTTGTCAAGAGTAAAACCGAGGTCGAACCAAATTGACTAATTAATACGGGTGCAGCCGCAGTGAATAAGCCTCCACCAACAATAGGCTCAAAGAATAGTTGTTTGTAGGCAAAACTTTCAAAGGCGGCGGTGTTGTTTTCTGGATCGACCATACGAATTAACAAAATACCAGTTGCTGTTACTCCCATTGACTGTCCCAGATCTCCCAGTCCTCTTTCAAACCAGTTGACAGGAATAATGCGGGGGGCAAGATAAATAAAAGCCACAATATTCCAGATAATTCCCGCTATGGCTAAACTCAAAAATACACCAATGTTGTTACTCAATACAGTCAGGTTAATCACTGCGATCGCCGTAGCTACAACTACATCAATAGCAACACCTGCAATTCTTTCTTGTAGGGCGCGATCGATCAGATAATCGAGACCGAGACGATTCATAATAATTTGAAGTACAATCCCCCCAATCAATGCCATAGGGAAAAGAGGCACGGCATCAATTAGCTCTAAACCGTTGTTACCCCAAGAAATTGACTCAATAAACGCCAAGATCTTTAAAATTAACCAACCAATAGCGATCGCGATCGCAGTAAAGCCTAAGTTAATAGTTAAAGAATCAATAGTAATATTATTTACTACGGAGACAGAAGGCATGACAGCGTAAGAGGCAGGAGTTTGTTGCTTATCAGTTGAAGGACTGGATTTAGCAGCTTGACTATCTATTGTGGATTTACTGCTCCTTGCTCCTTCAATGTGACCTTGTTTTTGTCCCCACTGAATTAAAGTTGTACCGCCGACAATTCCCGTAATTATTCCCACCGTTGCCAACCCCAATGCTAAATCCCCACCTTCGGGAAAGCCTAATTTATCAAGAGTTGCGGTCATTCCCGCCGCCGTACCATGACCGCCTTCAAAAGCAATCTCAATTAACGTGCCTGCAATGGGATCGATATTAAATATAGGTACGAGAACAAAAGTAACTAAAGCAATACCGACGGCATATTGTCCCCAAGCTAAACTTTGACCGAAAGCCACTTGAGGGGCAGTTTTTTGCCAAATATCTTGAGGATGGGGGATTTTTTCACCCAAGAACAAAGCGGCGAACACGATATTAATAAATATCCCAGGAGATTGCAACCAGATATTGTAGATAGTTTCGGGAAATAAGCCATTAACAAAATGAGTATTGGGGTTAATGTTAAAGATAATCGTTCCTAAAACTTCCGAACCTAACAACAGAGCGATCGTTCCCGCCACTATTGATTCTGGTAAATAGAGTTGTTGTAATAACTTAATTTTTTGTTTGATAAATACTGACGCTAGCAGCAGGATCGCCAATACCACAAAGGCGAAAAAAACATCTAAAAGATCGAACATAAATTATGACAATTAATAATTGAAAATTGAAAATTAATAATTAATCTTCAAATATTCTCTGTCACCCGTCTTCTGTCCCCCGTTTATTGGGTTGAACATCGGAGCGCACGCTTAAATAGCGGTGAATACGAATTGTTTGAAGGACAAGATTTACATCTGTTTCTGTTTCTCCTAAAGTAGTTAGAATTTGCCCTCCCATTTCTAATGCCGCTTCAAATTCTGGTTGTACTACTTCCTTTGCTCCCATCTTAGTTAGGATATCAATTTCACTATTGTTATGGGAACGTGCCACGATATCTAGTTGGGGTGCAAGTTCGAGGGCGTGTTTGAGAAGGATGCGGGTACTTGCGGGATCGGGTAAGGCGATCGCCAGAGCTTTAGCCTTCTTTAAATAAGCTTTTTCTAGAACTAATTCTGAATCGGCATCCCCAAAAATATAGGGTATTTGTTCTTGTCTTAATTTTCTAATTGCAGCTTCGCTATTTTCAATTGCCAAAACCGTATAACCGCGATCGTGCAAGACCTTAACTATTACTTGTCCGACTCTTCCATAACCTGCTACTACTACATGGTTGGCAATAGTTTCAGGGACTGATATGCCTCGGTTTTGTTGTCTCTGTTGTAAATATTTAGCAATAAAAGGAATGTTAGCTAATTTTTCGGCAATTTGAGGCGAGAAATTAACTCCTATAGGAGTTAAGACCAGAGTAATTGCTGTTGTTCCAATTAACAGGGGATATTGATTTTCAGAAATAAATCCTAGTTCTAAACCTACCACAGCCAAAACAAAAGAAAATTCTCCAATTTGATTTAATCCCAAAGCAGTAATGACGGCGGTTTTAAAAGAATAACCAAATTGCCAGACAATGGGAAAGACTACCAGGGCTTTACCCAACATTACCAGAGCTACCAAACCGATAATCACCCCTATGTTTTCCCACAAAATATAAGGTTCGACCAACATTCCAATGGAAGCAAAAAATAAACTGGCAAAAGTATCCCGCAGAGGGATCATCTTGGCTAAAGCTTGATCGGAATAATCTATTTCAGCAATGGTCAAACCAGCTACAAATGCACCCATTTCAATTGATAAACCCAAGCTAGCCGTTACTAACGCCACTCCCAAACATAAAGCAATTACCGTTAACAAAAACAACTCGCTGTTTTCCGTTTGAGCTACAATACCCATCAAAAGTGGAATCACCCAGTATCCTGCTGCCAAAGCACTGGCAAAAAAGACGATGGCTTTGAGTGCAGCCCCAATTAGCGCGGGAATAAGATTGTTGGGTTCATTGAGAGCGGGTAAAATAGCCAGCATTAATCCCAAAGCCAAATCTTGAGCAATTAAGATGGCTAACATCACTTGACCGTGGATGGTATTAATTTCCCCTCTTTCTGTCAGGGTTTTAAGTACCACAGCCGTAGAAGAAAGAGACAAAATCGCCCCCAAAAAAATCCCCTGTTTTGGGGTTGTCGCCCAACCACAAGCAAGGGCAAATATAGCAACCAGGGCAATGGTCAAGCCAATTTGCAGTAAGCTTCCTTTAATGACAATATCTTTAACGCGTTTTAACTCTGCTAGAGAAAACTCTACTCCTAAAGCAAATAATAAGAAAATGACCCCAATTTCTGCTAAAGACTTGATTTCTTCAATTTGGTCGATCAATTCTAAGCCATAAGGACCGATGGCTAAACCGCAAACAAGATAACCCAAAAGCACTGGTTGACGTAAGCGATTAGCAATAAAACCACCTACAGCAGACGCTCCTAAGACAATTGTGAGATCGAGAATAAAATTATCTACCCCTGCCATGCAACTACTAAAAGCAACAGATACCTTAAGGTAGCTTATTTAAGACGCTTTAGGAAAAAGCGATCGCCATTTAATTTGAGAATCCCCTAGCGCGATCGCTATATTTGTCTTAAACCTAAGTAAGATAGTTATGATAATCGTAAAAATTACTGATGAAACAATTATTTGTCGATCGCCTGATAACCGAAATTCGCCACAAAAATACTCCCTGCATCGTTGGGTTAGATCCAACTTTAGATAAGATGCCCGCTTCTTTTCTGCAAGAACAAAACATTACTGAAACCAGTAGTTTGGCAGAATGTGCCGAGGCTATTTATCAGTATAATTTAATCGTCTTAGATGCGATCGCCGATCTCGTTCCCGCAGTTAAACCCCAATGTGCCTATTATGAAATCTATGGTTCGGCTGGATTTCAGGCATTAGAAAAAACCATGCAAGCGGCTCGCGATCGCGGTTTATTGGTAATTTTAGATGTCAAACGGGGCGATATAGCCTCTACCGCTCAAGCCTATGCCAAAAGCTATCTCCCTTCCCTGCCTCCTCGTCCTTATGAAGCCGATGCCATCACTGTAGTTCCCTATCTGGGTGAAGACTGTCTCGATCCTTTTTTCCAACAAGCGATCGAATGGGGAAAAGGAATTTTTGTCTGCGTTAAAACCTCCAACCCAGGCGCAGCAATCGTTCAAGAACAAAAAATAGGCGATCGCTTTTTGTATGAAATTATTGGCGACTTGGTTGCTAAAGCCTCAGAAAATAGTATTGGGGAATATGGCTACAGTGGTATAGGTGCAGTAGTCGGCGCAACATATCCCGATGCTGCCCGTCGTTTGCGAAAACAATTACCCCATAGCTTATTTCTAGTGCCAGGAGTAGGGGCGCAAGGAGGTAGCAACGAAGGAATTAAAGCCTGTTTCGATAAAGATGGTATGGGTGCAATAGTTAGTAGCTCCAGAGCGATAATGTATCCCCATCTATACGGTAGCGCAGAAACCTCACAGGCGATCGCCATTCGTCAAGCGGCTGTAAACTTAATTAAACAAGTACGGGAAATTATTTAGTTATTAGTTATTGAGAGTATTTCATTAAGCAGGCTGAACGAGAGTAGGGGCTAATATGATTGAGTTATGTGCTGAAAATGATGTGAAATTATGAACAAATAAATGTTATTCAAATCTTTCTGTTTAAATAGATTATGAGGTTTTTTAATTTGGGAATTTATTAGCCACACATAATTTTGCTGGTCAGAGTATTGTTGAGATGCTAGAACCGATACTGTAAGACAGTAGCTAAAAATAGAATGTCTTTTCCAGATCAGCATCATATAGAACAAATACGCCAGCATCTTTGGTGCGGTAGAGAATTTGGTCAAGCAGCAGTTATGGTAGGTGCTGGTTTTAGCTGCAACGCTGACAAGATATCTACTACAAGTCCTGATTTCCCTCTCTGGGGGGATTTGGAAAAGCAGATGCGTAATCAATTACCTTCTGATAGTATTTCAGCTAATTTAGATGCTTTAGAGTTAGCTAGCGAATACGAAAAGGCTTTTGGCAGACAGAAACTAGAACAGTTTTTAATTGATTCTATTCCAGACAAGCAATACAATCCTGGCAAATTACACGAACTATTATTATCTTTGCCTTGGTCAGACGTTTTTACTACTAATTACGACACTTTACTAGAAAGGACATTTATTCTCGATCGCAAATACGATGTTATCTATAATCCTGCCGATATTCCAGGGCGAATGAAGCCAAGGATTGTCAAGTTACATGGAAGTTTTGATTCTTATCGTCCATTTATTTTTACTAAACAGGATTACGAAAGTTATCCTAGAGAGTTCGCTCCATTTGTGAATATGGTTCAACAGTCGATTATGGAGAATGCTTTTTGCTTAATAGGTTTTAAAGGAGAAGACCCAAATTTCTTAAAGTGGATCGAATGGGTTAGAGATAATTTAGGTAAATATAGTCCTCCTATCTATCTTTGCGGAATTCTCAATATTTCTAGTTATCAAAAACAAATACTCAAAAGTAGAAAAGTAACCATTATTGATTTATCTCCTTTATTTCCTAAATCAGAATGGCATGACCGAAGTTTGAGACATTCAAAGGCTTTAGAATGGTTTCTACTTAATTTGATGTATGGAAAATCACCCGATCTTTCTAATTGGCTATTAAAACATGAATGACATAACAAGAAATCAAGCTAGATGGAAACCTAGTAAAGGATTACCCGAAATTCCATCACAATTAGAATCATTATCTAGCCCTGGTTATTCTTCCTTTACTGAAATCAATAGAAATCAACTGTTGACTTGGAAAAATGAATTTTCATACCTCTTATCGAATGAAGGGGTTCAATTCCTATTAAATACTTGGCAGAAAAATCGTCAAGAATATATAAAATACAAGGGCTGGGTTGTCTTGCCTCAAAAATATAGAGATAGACTCTGGCATTATACAGAAGAATGGATTGAACTAATTTTTAATTCTCTAGATGAGCTACCTCCACCTAAGAATTTATTATTACTCTATGAATTAAATTGGCGATTAGAAAAGACTTTAACACCTCTAAGATTTAATGAATGGATAGAAAAGATAACAGTAGTAGTTGAGCAATTTAACCCTTATCTGAACTTGATTGATTTAAAAGAAGCTAAAATTACACCAAACAAAGAGGAATATCAACAAAAAGGCTGGGAGTGGGAAGATATACAACAGGCTTGGGTAGAATTGGCTTTTGCTTTATTAAGGGCTGCTAGAGATGTTCACGACAACGTATCTTTTGATTTATGGTTGAATAGATTAGAAAATATAGTTAATCAGAATTCCGAATGGCAGTCTCGCTGGTATTATGAACAATGTTTATTTCATCTATATCGCTTAGAACACGAGCTAGTATTTTCCATAGCAGAAGAATGGGAATTGACAACTATTCCTGATTTTTGGCAAATTAAAAGAGCATCAATTCTTGCTCAAATTGGCAATTTAAAAGAAGCTTATAGGATAGCCGAACAAACATTAAATAAAATACGTTCTGGTATTCAGCCTTATGCTACAGACTATTTTCTTTTGTCTCAGGAAGGTTGGGCTATGATGTTTTTGCAAGAAATTGAGACACAAATTAAGTTTAATCAAAATAAATTTGAGGATTCTAATACATACTCAGATCGTTGGGAAGAGTTAGAAAAATATCGCTGTAATCCTAAGACTGAAATTGCAGTCTTAGAGCAAATTGTTAATAGACCACCTCCTAAACCAAGACCAGACAAAGAAGAAAAAAGAGGATTTTTACCAGGAAGAATTAGTAGAACATTTCACTCTAGCTCTCCAAACTTTTTATCTGATATTCGTCCAGCATTTGAATCCTTACGTATTTTGGAAGATTGTTAATATTCCAAGATTTTAAAGCTATCTTAAAAATAATTAGTCTTGCCAACAAAAATTAAAAAGTATTAGAGATCAGAAAAAAAGCGATCGCCATTCGTCAAGTTGCTTTAAACTTAATTAAACAAGTAAGAGAGATTATTTAGTTTTTAGTTTAGGAAACCTAATCCCTAATCCCTAATCCCTAATCCCCAATCCCTACTCTCATGATCAAAATCCTCCATCTATCTGATATTCATATGGGAAGCGGCTTTTCTCACGGTCGCATTAATCCCGAAACAGGTATCAATACCAGGTTAGAAGATTTCCTAAATACATTGAGTATTGCCATCGATCGCGCTATTGAAGAACCAGTAGATTTAGTATTATTTGGTGGGGATGCTTTTCCCGATGCCACACCACCCCCTTACGTACACGAAGCCTTTGCTAGTCAGTTTCGTCGTTTGGCAGATGCTAAAATTCCCGCAGTCTTGCTAGTGGGAAATCACGATCAACATTCCCAAGGAAATGGCGGGGCGAGTTTATCAATTTACCGTACCCTAGTCGTACCAGGATTTATTGTCGGCGATACCCTTACTACCCATCGCATCACTACCAGAAATGGAGACATCCAGGTAATTACTCTTCCCTGGTTAAATCGTTCCACCTTATTAACTCGCCCTCAAACCGAAGGATTAGATTTAGCAGAAGTTAACGAATTACTGATTAAAACCCTGCAACCAGTAATAGAGGCAGAGGTACGCCGTCTCGATCCTGAAATCCCTACAGTTTTACTGGGACATTTAATGGCAGATCGGGCTAATTTAGGCGCAGAAAAGTTTTTGGCAGTAGGAAAAGGCTTTACTATTCCCGTATCGATGTTAATTCGCCCCGAATGGGAATATGTAGCATTAGGTCATGTCCACAAACATCAAAATCTCAATCCTGCTAACAATCCGCCCATTATCTATCCAGGTAGCATCGAACGAGTTGACTTTAGTGAAGAAAAAGAAGACAAGGGCTATGTTCTTGTAGAAATTGCTAAAGGTAAAGTGGATTGGGAATTCTGCCCCTTACCAGCACGTCCCTTTATAACTATAGAAGTAGATATATCTGAAGCAGACGACCCTCAAGAAGCGATCTTAAAAGCGATCGCCGAATGCGATCTGACAGACTCAGTAGTTAGATTAATCTATAAACTGCGATCGGAACAACTAGAATCCATTAATATTAGCGGTATTAACCACGCCCTGAAAACCGCCCACAGTTTTAGCATCCGTCCCGAATTGGTCAGTCAATTGGCACGCCCTCGGTTACCAGAATTAGGAGTAGGTAATACTCTCGATCCTATAGAAGCGTTAAAAACCTATTTAAATAACCGAGAAGACCTAAAAGATATTAGCGAGGATTTGCTAGAAGCCGCACAAAAACTATTAAGTCATTAAGCAAGGCGATCGCCTGACTTGATTGCTGGTTTTTTTTCAAGAATATTTTCTCTCTATTCATTCTCTCAACTTCTTTATCTTTTTTTTACTACTGGTATTTTCACTCTCGACGTTTTCACTAAGCTTATTCCATCATGTTAGGGAAAGATCATGAATTGACGATGGCGATCGAAGTGAAAACACAAAAACTAAAAATTTCTCTGATCGTTAGCGATCTATCTAGTAGTGGGGCTGGTAGATGGGGAGGAGGAGTACGTCCGTTCTTATTAGCTCGAGCTCTGCGTCAGCTTAACTATCAAGTAGAGTTGTTGGGAATAGCCTATGGGGAGGATGCTCCCCAAGTAGATGATTCAGAGTTATCAATAGTTTCTGTTCCTTGTCAACGTCATTCGGGGTTTTTTCGAGCCGTATCTAAGGTAATTAAGCGAATTGACGGAGATATCATCTATGCCGTTAAGCTTAAGCCTACCAGTTTTGGTATTGCCTTAGTCAAAAAACTACTCAAAAGCGATCGCCCGTTGCTATTAGATATTGATGATTGGGAACTTAGTTGGCATGGTGGTGATGAGTGGCAATATCGCCCTAACCCCATACAGCTAGCTCGGGATCTCCTAAAACCCCAAGGTGCGCTCAGACATCCCGACCATCCTTTATATCTTAAATGGATTGAAAGTCTGTGCGATCGCGCCGATTTAATTACCATTCACAATCAGTTTTTACAACAACGCTTTGGAGGTATTTATATTCCTAATGGTAAGGATACTAAGCTTTTCGATCCGGCTAAGTACAACCCTGAAGCTAGCCGTGCTAAGTATGGTTTAACTGACTATAAAATTTTAATGTTTCCTGGCGCACCACGACCTTACAAAGGGGTAGAAGATATACTTTCAGCTTTAGATAAACTGAATCGTCCCGATTTGAAACTGGCAATTGTTGGGGGGAGTCCATACGATGATTATGACCGTACTTTACAAGCAAAATGGGGTCGGTGGATCGTACAGTTACCACGCACCCCTGTTAATTTAATGCCAGAAATCGTGGCTGCGGCTCATGTCATTGTAGTCCCCCAAAGAGATTCGAGCGCAGCAAGGGCGCAATTTCCTCTCAAGTTAACTGATGGTATGGCAATGGCAAAACCAATTTTAGCAACTCGCGTGGGGGATATTCCCCATATTTTAGGCAACACTGGTTATTTAGTCGCTCCAGACTCTCCAGAACAACTTGCTGAAGCTATTGAGTCAATTTTTAATGATTTGGATGAAGCTAATTGTCGCGGCATAGCGGCTCGTCAAAGATGCCTTCAACACTACAGTATCGATCGGATGAGCGAGATTTTAGAAGATGTAATTTCTAAGCTTCAATTCTCTATTAATTCTCAGTCTCTAATTACTACTACATAATATAGATATTAATATGGCTGCTAATAAGTTTCTGTTAAATGTTGCTAAAGAACAACCTTTATTTATTGTAATATCAACAATTCTGAATTTAAGCAGTGCCATTTTTAATGGTGTTGGTACAGCTTTATTAATTCCAATTTTAGTAGTTTTTTTGGGAGATGGAGATTTTAGCGATTTACCCAATAAACCTGCTTTAATAAAGCAGTTTTTTACTTTCTTCGATCGCTTTGAAGGAGAGTCTAAAATTATTATTATGATTGCCTTGGTAATTGGAGCGATCGTTTTGAAAAATGCGACTAATTATGTGAATCTTCTGATTGGTAATTACTATACTAAATCTTTAGTCAATCGCATGAGATTTAGGGCTTTTACTTTGCTATGTGAAGTTGGTCTTGATTTTTATGCCAAAAACAAAGTCGGCGATATTATGGTTCGGATCAATCGCGAAATCGAACGAACCACAGGAGCAATTAGAAATGTTCAAAAAATTTTTACTGTTAGCATTACCATTTTAACTTTTGTTTATCTTCTCATTATTATTTCTTTACCTCTTACTTTAATTACTACAGTTTTATTGGG
>JAAUYH010006280.1_pt1 | contig 10024 bp, 3 predicted proteins | sample 7278061 | NCBI WGS metagenome assembly JAAUYH01 (sample SAMN14350203, study PRJNA611818) | marine sediment metagenome | isolation source: surface marine sediment (0.6m) | place: French Polynesia: Moorea | collected 2018-08 | reverse complement strand
TTTGGTCCAGTCCACGTGCTAGGTACTGGGTGGCAGTGACTGGTTGCCTGGCAACCTCCACCTAGGCCTGAGGCACGTGAGGCTGGCCATGACGTCATCAACTTGGGCATGACGTCATGGGTTGAAATTCTAAGTACGTTGAGTTCAACTTTCAACTCCATACTGTTTGGCAGCAATTTTTAGACCTCTTCAATATTTTCGGCTATTGCATCAAAATTCATAAAGCCTTGTGCTCAAAATTCATATCTAAATTAAGTCAAAAGTAAGTTACGATTATGGTATTTAGTTTATCCCCATTTTGTGTATTTTTACTATGTATTTGTGTGTAACTCGGACATGATTGCTGTTCACGGCAGATTGTCTGTAATTCACTGATATTTCTGGGCGGGTCCTGTTCACCACAGCAACCTACAACCTCTCCTTGTGTCTATATCTTTGTACAGTTTATAAACATATAGTATTTTACATCAATGCCAGCATTGTTTCTGTCTGTGGGTCTCGGGCGGGTCTTGTAGATAGGCAAACCCCCAGTCATTCATCTTCCCTGTCAAGTCAAAGTGTCAATTCACGTTACATTCTTTTTGGTGCCGTGACATTCAATTTCCACTATGGAAACAGTCAGAAACTTTGTCAGAAATCTGTCCCCTTGGTTGTCAGTTTCAAGTCAGCGTGTTGATCACTGCAAGCGTGATGAGTCAAACTCAGAATCATGCAGAGCGGTGTCGGACATGCAGGATTTGACAGCTGTCAATCAGCAACAAAATGGCGATGTGGGCGTTGTGAAAACAATGCAACATGCCGGTCAAAATGACCCCAAATCTTTACAAATTCATGATGACATTTGGTATGATACTCAGGACAGTGTTAGACACAAACTCACCTTCAGTACAAGTCAGCCAAGTCAGGATTCAGCTGTGTTTAGTCATGGTAAATCCACATTCCCGGAAAGTCAATTGGCAGGTGTCCAACATGTCCCTCAAGATCACACAACTTTCTCAGACAAAATCCAAGTTCCTGAAGCTTGTAGGCCACGGATTTTCACCCAAATTGATTCTACACAAACTAGAGATCATGGTGCATGTCCTCAAACAACTGTCAGTGAAATTAATCCAGTGTTTTTGCGTGGAAACGTTGCCGAATCCGCAAGCGTGAATTCCATTCATGCAGCTGATCAATGCAATGTACAGAACCATGCTTTGTCACAGAAAATCCAAGTTTCTGAGGCTTCTAGGCCACGGATTTTCACAGGGATTGATTCTACAGAAACTAGACATCATAGTGCATATCCTGACACAACTGTCAGTGAGAATGATCCAGTAGTTTGGCGTGGAAACGTTGCCGAATCCGCAAACGTGAATTCCTTTCATGTAGCTGATCAATGCAATGTGCCAGTCCATGCTCCCAATACACATCTTCATGATCAGACAGTTTCTCAAAGTTATGGTGATCAGAATGGTCGTTTCACAGGAAACACCTTTGCAAATCATGCTTCACATGTTCATGCAATGAATGCTAGTCAGTATAATCCAAGAAATCAGTGTAATATTGCAAATAATCCATCACAAAGTGGGAATGTTGCTCAGCCCATGTTCAGTTCATTCATGAAAACTCAAAATGGAGTCCCACCTCCCGGCCCAGTTTTCAGCCAATCAGAGGCCAGAGGTTTTACAACTGACCTAGATACATGTCTAAATAGTAAAACTCAAGGATCCAACAGGGATCAAAGAGATCCAAATGATCAGAGCAGGAATTTGAACACCAGTGATTATTTCAATCACATTTCCAGCCCAAATTCCACCTCATATACACCTGTCAGCATGGACTTGACACTACAAAGTCCAGATCAGCATGATCACTCAGTGCAATCTCAATCTGTTCAGTCAAACAAAACTCACACCCATTTCTCTAGACCAAACAGAAGAGAAAGGCTTCCAGAGCATTTTAATGGACTAGAAATTAAATGGTCAGACTATCTTGCCCAGTTCAATATTATTGCTTCATGGAATGGCTGGTCTAACAGTGACAAAGCCATGAACCTAATTATGAGTCTGAGAGGTCAAGCTAGGGAAATGGTTGGTGGTTTACCACCCCATGTGGTGCAAGATTTCCATTTGCTAACTGATGCAATTGGCCGCAGGTTTGATCCTGCTGAAAGAGCAGTGTCACATAGATGTGAGTTTCAAAATAGGAAAAGGAAGCCAAGTGAATCAGCTTCTGATTTTGCTTATGATCTTAGAAAAATTGCTGTAAGGGCATTTTCGGAGCATTCTAATACAGATAGAGAGGATAGGTGCTTAGATCAATTTATGATTGGCCTTGGTGATCTTGACATGAGAAAGCACATTCAGTTCAAACATCCACAGAATTTTGACGAAGCTATTTCTCATGCTATTGAATATGAAGCCGTGGTAGGCAAAGTGGGTCAGCATAAACCCAAAGTGGAAGGTGTTCATCATGTTCAGAATTTTGATTCTCAGTTGGAAAAGACAGTTGCCTCAATGGTGAATCAAAATAAACAAATGATGCAACAGATACTTGATGTCACAAAGCAACAGTCTGAGGCATTCACAAAGATGATGCAAACAGCTTCTACTTCTGGTCAAAATAGGCATTTTCACTCTGATTCAAACAGGTTTCACTCTGATTCAAACAGATCTCAGTCTGGTTCAAACAGGTCTCATAGACAAAACCAGCAAGCACACAATAGGCAGAACAGGAGAACAGCTACTGCTGATACTGAATGCTACAAGTGTCACCAGAAAGGTCACTTTATGGCTGATTGCCCCTCACGTAACCAAAACCAGTCAAACTAGAAAGGGCTGACCTGGAGGCCACAGGTGCAGTCCAAAAGGGAAAATACACAAATGACAATAAAGAAATATTTAGGCCACAAAAGAGAACTGTAGCAGCAGTGAGACCCTGTTGGTTTGTTAGAGTTCAGTCATATGGGTATGAAGGGGAAATCAATATGTTGATGGACCCAGGCTCAACAACTAGTTTTTTATCTGCATCAAAGTATGATGACATGAACCTTGATATGTTTGGCCCTGGACTAGATAAGTCCAAACACGGTTTTAAAGGTGTTGGAGGCAGCACGCTCAAAGCCAGAGGTGAACTGTATTTAGATTTTGTTGTAGACAAATGTGATGACTTTAGTATCAGTTTCACAGTTGCCGATATAGGTGAACTGGATGGCATACTTGGTATGGACTTCATTGATCGCTATGTACACACCACAGACTGGGTGTCAGGTACATTGCAAACCAGTCATGGTACAGTTACCATGCACCGTGAACAAACATCCACTTGTGCTCATGTAAGGTTAGCTGATAATGTAGTCATACCACCTGAATCACAAATCACAGTACCTGGTATTGTAGATAGTAGTGCTTGGAAATGCAAGTCTGATGGTATACTAGAACCAATCACAAAGATCATGCAGGATAAAATGGTAGTTATGCCTAGAGCCTTAGTATCCACCAAGAATGATTCTGTCCCCATGACTCTTATGAATGCAACTTCTAATTATGTCACGCTAAAAGGGAACACTTCGGTTGCTATGTTACAAAAAGTCTGTTATGTTAGTGAATCTGTATCAGACAAGCAAGTTCACAGTTTTCATACTGTTGGTTCTGTCAAGACTGGTAGTAAAGCAAAGTTACCTGAATTCATGCAACCATTAGTTGATGAAGTTGATCCATCTGTAACTGATGATCAGAAAGACATTATTGCTGATAAGTTGCAACATTATGAGCCTCATTTCTTTGCACCTGGAAAGAAAGTTCTTAGAACTGATGTAGTCAAACATTACATTAAAACTGGTGATCACAGACCTACCAAGGATCCTCCGAGGAGGGTGCCTATAAAACAAAGGGAAATTGAAAAGAAAGAAGTCAATGACATGCTTTCTGATGATATAATAGAACCTAGTGATAGTGCCTGGTCTTCAAGCGTGGTCCTTGTGAAAAAGGCCAATGGGGGAGGCATTCGTTTCTGTATTGATTATAGGAAACTGAATGCAGTGACCCAGAAAGATGCTTATCCACTTCCCAGAATAGATCAGTCACTTGAAGCTTTATCTGGAAGCGCGTTCTTTTGTACTTTAGATTTGAAGTCAGGGTATTGGCAAGTTGAGATAGCTGAAGAGGACAGACCGAAAACTGCCTTTGTAACCTCGCAAGGCTTGTATCAGTTCAAGGTCATGCCCTTTGGCTTATCGAATGCCCCTGCGACTTTTGAACGTTTAATGGAAAAGGTTCTTATCAGGTTACAATGGAGTCATTGTCTTTGCTATCTTGATGATGTCATCGTTTTTGGCCCTACTTTCCAAAAAACTCTAGAAAATCTAGAACTGGTTTTAGAGCGCTTTAAGAAAGCCAATCTTATGATGAACACAAAGAAATGCAAACTGTTCCAAACTTCCGTAAAGTTCCTTGGACATATTGTGTCCAGAGAGGGCATATCTTGTGACCCAGAAAAGATATTTTCAGTTCAGAACTGGAGAGTTCCAGAGAATAAAACTGAAGTTTTATCGTTCTTAGGTTTGGCGTCTTACTATCGCAAGTTCATTCCCATGTTTTCTGCAGTAGCATATCCACTGAATAACCTCACAAAGAAGTCAGTTGATTTTGTCTGGTGTGACAAATGTGAGTCAGCATTTATAAAGTTGAAAGAACTTCTCACATCCAGTCCAATATTAGCATATCCAACAGAAGATGATCCATATGTCTTAGATACAGACGCGAGTGGATTTGGTCTGGGTGGAGTGCTATCACAAATCCAGCATGGTGAGGAGAAAGTGATTGCTTACGCAAGCAAAACCATGAATGAATATCAGCAAAGATATTGCACTACTTATAGGGAACTTTTAGCAGTGGTTACGTTTGTAAAACAGTTTCATCACTATCTGTATGGTCAAGAGTTTACTCTCAGAACTGATCATCATGCTCTTATCTGGCTCAAGAACTTCAAAAATCCAGAAGGCATGATTGCCAGGTGGATTTCCACACTTGACACTTACTCTATTATTTGGGAACATAGAGCAGGGAGTCTCCATGGTAACGCTGATGCTCTTTCTAGAAAGAGGCGGAAGTGTAAGAGACCAGACTGCCCTGATTGTGGGATTCATTGTCAGACTGTAGCAGTGGTACAAACTAGAAGGCAAGCTAAGCGATCACAAAATGAACACAACGAGAACCCAAACCAAAGTCAAAGTCAGAGTAATCAAAAGGTTAAGCCAGTACCAGCTCCTAGAAAGTCTAAGAGATTAGCTGAGAAACCCACAAACGCTAAGTTTAGTGATAGAGGTATCACTTATGTTGAGAACTATAGGCCAGTTCCAGCTCCTAGAAAACCCAAAGTCCCAGTAGTGTCAGAGTCAGAAGTCCCAGTAGTATCAAAGTCAGAAGTTCCAGTTGCAGAAAATCATGAAGTCCCAGTTGTGGAAAATCATGAAGTCCCAGTTGTGGAAAATCACGAAATCCCAGTTGTAGAGAATCATGAAGTCCCAATTGTAGAAACTCATGAAGTCCCAGTACATGATGTAGTTGTAGATAATCAAGAGTTGTCCAATGAAAGTGTATCTGAAGTTGATATGCCAAGTGATACAAGTTCAACTGAGAAACGGCATGAAAATGCTGAAGTCTCATCTGATAGTAATGTTGAGTATAGCAGAAGTAATGATAACAGTTGGCTGTGTCCATGGTCTGATACTGAGTTGAAGCAATGGCAACATGAAGATCCAGATATACACAAAGTGATAACTTGGTTATCAGAGTCTCCAAATCGACCTAAGTATAAAGATATATCTGCTGAGAATGCTAGTGTTAAAGCATTATGGTCACAATGGCACAAGCTATTGATTGTGAATGATATTCTTTATAGAAAGATGATTACTGAAATTGACAATAAAATTCTAGTACAACTTGTTGCTCCACATCAGGTTAGAAAGCACATATTACACCAGTTACATAATATCAGAATCTCAGGTCACTTAGGTGTGAAACGTGTATATCACAGAGTCAGACAGAGATTCTATTGGCCACATCTCAGAACAGATGTGAAACGTTGGTGTAGAAAATGCTCAAAGTGTGCTCAAAGAAAGCCAGGTCCAGGACTTGGACATGCTCTTATGCAAAATATCCCTGTAGGCAGACCCCTGGAAAAGGTTGCCATGGATATAATGTGTCCAACAGAGGTCACAGATAGAGGGAATAGGTATATTCTAGTTATTGGAGATTATTTCAGTAAATGGGCTGAAGCCTACCCATTACCTGAGCACACAGCTATTCAGGTTGGAGACAAGTTAGTAGAGGAATTTATACTCAGATATGGCTGTCCTGAACAGATCCATACTGACCAAGGTCGAGAGTTCGAATCTGAACTCATGCACAGAGTCTGTGACTTACTGGATATTGATAAAACTAAAACTGCCCCTTACAGACCTCAGTCTGATGGGTTAGTGGAGAGAATGAATAGAACACTTATTGATATGATTGCAATGTATATTAATGATCACAAGAAAGATTGGGATGATCATTTGCCTTATGTAACCTCAGCATACCGTAATAGTGTTCATGAAAGCACTGGTTTCTCACCAAATATGTTAATGTTTGGTAGGGAAGTATGTACTCCTCTGGATATTATTTGTGATAATCCTGATGACAATGAGTCATTATGTCCAGTTGAGTATGTAGAATGGGTACGCAATGCATCTCGCGAAGCTCACAGAGTAGCTCGTAAAAATCAGAAAAGTAGTACAAAAAGACAAAAGCACTACTATGACAGGAAGTATAAGGGTCGGAAATTCAGTACAGGTGATTGGGTGTGGAGATATTACCCACCTGAAGCCAAAAAGAAGTTTGGCATGAAATGGGTTGGCCCTTACCTGGTGATCAAACCCATTACAGATACCTGTTACCAAATTCAGAAAGCTCCAGAGTCACCTAAGATCAATGTACATGTTGATCATCTCAAAGCCTTTGAGGGTGATGACCCACCTGTCTCATGGTTACATAATGATCAATCTCTTGGAGACATCCCACAGTTGGATGAAGAGAGTGATGTGTCTGAATCAGATACAGAATAGTTATCACATGATATTAGACACAGTAGCAATCACAATCATATCAGCATGGTAGACTTGTAATACACAAGTTATATTGAATCCCAGAACAGAATTATTGTCATGAATTAAATCAATGTCAAATAGGCAGCAATCAAATGTATGTGATTTCACAGTGATTATCTTAATTTATTGTAGTTTGTCAAGCCTAAACGTGTGTTCTCACATGTAAATGGTCTTGCTTGACACACTATATCTGTAAAGTAATGGTAGTAAATATATGTCTCACAGTATAGCACAGAAAGCAGATTATGCTCCCAGTGCATTGATATGAATGTTACAAAGTTATTTTGTGAATCAATACTGATATCAGGTTGTTAAGTTCAACTTTAACCTTGATATTATTTAGTTATCCCTTTTTGAGGGACAAACGCCTATACCTTTTCGCCTGACAAATGCATTATTTCACATAATTATGCTCAGTTCATGAATACACTCATGTTAGTTTGTTGTATGATGTTATCAGTTGTGTTTCAGTATTGGTTATTCAAGTTAGCCCTTTTGTGTGACAAACAAATGCTCAATAGTTTGTCAAGTCTTTGGTGCAATACACTTGTTACATGTAGTTTTCATGATGTATGATGTTCTTGTAGTTCTTGTAGTTGTCCTTTTGGTCTGCTATTCAGGTCGTCCTTTTTGCCTGACAGTTCTTGTTTATTCTGTAGGCTTGTACCTGAAAGTATACCTGAAATGAGAGTTAAATACAGAGAAAACACAGAGACATGACTTTGATAAATGTTTTAGTAGTAAGAAAAACACAACGAGATGTCACTTTGATCACTGTTTTATTATGTAAAAATAACACAACACGGTGTTAGTGTGGTAGATATTTATTAATTGCATAAAACAGCATGTCAGTGCAGTTGTAGTGTAACTTTGTCATATTAGCTGTGATGTGCCAGTCAGTACATTGCAGTGTAGCTGATAGCCCAAGTATGTTAGTCAAACATGGTTATAAGGTGTATAAGGTAGCTTGTGGAGTTAGTCTGTGTAGTAATACCTTGTAGTTGATCAGCAGAGGCTGATGGTGTTAAAATATCTGGTCTTTTGTTTGTAACAAGCTGAGACGTGGTGACTTGTGTAGAGGGCACCAGCGTATGCTTGGTTACTGATTCCAGTGGGAATTGTGACAGATATAGTTAAGGTATTAGGACTCGTATTGTTTTATACACAGTAACTTTTATGTTTTGGCTCGCAGTACTGGTTTGAATAGCTAATAGGCTCATTGTGCTTCTGCATTATTCAACTTTATAATATAGCAAATACATCATTTCTTTACTGGCCAATGTTGTGCTCATATGTCATAATAAATTTCTCCCTTTTTGATTGACAAATGCCCTATCCCTTTTACTCATCACTCAATGGGAGTGCCCATTTTTTTTAAAAGGGGAGGAAGTAATATATATTATTTGGTTATATGGTTGCCATGGTGACACAGGCCCGTCATGTACAACATGTACATGACTTATGGGGTTTTTATCGTTTACAGTGTCTGTATGTCCGGTCGCCACTTGTAAAACAATCTTGTTTAGTGAGAAGGGACTAAAGAGACATTGGATCAATGTCCACGAGCCTGAGGCCACCTTCCATCAGTGCCCAGAGGATGGCTGTAGTACTATGAAGAAGCGAAAGAATGACCTAGCCAGACATCTGACTAGTACCCACCTGATGGCGCCAGAGGCAGTGAAGCAGGCTGTCAACAGGGCACAGAAGGTACAGGAACCCAACCCGTCCTTTGTGGAGCCAGTGCTGGCTATGACAGAGCCAGAGGTGCAGCCAGACCCAGAGCCAGAGCAGATGACAGAGCCAGTGGCTGAGGCGGTGGCAGAAATAGCGGACTGTGTGTCACCTGTGCCAGGCATCCCCTCCGTGGTGTGGCACTTCGACCCTGTCGGCTGCATCCCAGAGGAGCCCACTCTGCTTGCACCATACCAGGAGTGGCTCCGCAAGCTTGCTGGTCAGTGTGCGGTTGCTGAGCAGAGTGTGGCCGATCTGCGGTTGCAGATTGACAACCGTGTCCACGCCGCGGAGGAGGCCCGATTGAGAAAGGAACGTGACGAAGCCAGGAGAGAAAAGGAAGAAGCAAGACAACAGATAATGGAGCTGGAGAGAAGAATGGCTGAGATGAGAGTGAGTGAGCGTGAAAGAGAGAGTGCAAGAAGAAGGAGTGAAGCAGAGAGGGCCATGCAGTGCACAGAGATCCTGCAGCGAAATGAAGATGTGGCCATCTGCCGGTTTTAGTTATGTGATGTCGCCAGTGGGGAACCACCCACTTAAATAAATGGCAGTGGGGGATCACCCACTATAATAAACGGACCCATTAAATTTTTTCACTCTACTTTGGATTAATGGGGGATCACCCATTCGAAAAAAACGATTTGTAAATTATAATGTAACTTTTTATTTAACTTAATTTTATAGTTTAGTGGGGTGTCCACCCACTTCAAAAAACGGCGCAGATATATTTAACTTTTACATTTAGTATTATTTAGTGGGGTGTCCACCCACTTCAAAAAACGGTTTAAAGTCATAGTCATACTCATAGTCATAATTCAACAGTCTTACAGTTAAAGTCTTATAGTCATATAGTATTTAGTCATACTCTCTGTGATACTTAACGTAATTGAGTATTTTTAACTCTCTGTGATAGTAGCTTAGCTTAACTCTGCATTTATTGTATATATATTGTGTATTGTTTTACTGTGTTCGTGCACATAAAGTGCACTCACAGTTTAAAAGGGGAGGAAATGTAGGGAATCTGTGGTGATTGCCTTTTGTTTTAGTGTATGGTTTGGTCCAGTCCACGTGCTAGGTACTGGGTGGCAGTGACTGGTTGCCTGGCAACCTCCACCTAGGCCTGAGGCACGTGAGGCTGGCCATGACGTCATCAACTTGGGCATG
>JAAUYH010182633.1_pt1 | contig 10025 bp, 6 predicted proteins | sample 7278061 | NCBI WGS metagenome assembly JAAUYH01 (sample SAMN14350203, study PRJNA611818) | marine sediment metagenome | isolation source: surface marine sediment (0.6m) | place: French Polynesia: Moorea | collected 2018-08 | reverse complement strand
CTGTCTCGCCGCAATTATCACACCGTGGCCATCGCGGTCTCACGCTCGTCATCGCATCACCTCCATTGCTATGTTGTAGCTACTTTGCGATCGAGATTATTGTTGCGTCGCCACTTCCGCGTTCTCGCCGCTCGCGATAACTTGCTCAGCTTCCATTCTGACCTCCAACCCTGCGAACGTCAACGAGAGTACTTGTATCTTTCTGTTCTGCCGTACTGCCTCACACTGGCGTGTGCATGTGTGTGCGTATAGTGTTTTCGAGCTTCATGGCACTTCGCGTGCCGTCATAATTCACTCGGCTTTCAATCCTACACCATCTGATCGTGCGACTGCCTTCCGACACGGAAGCACAATTCGCACTGTACAAGCCTCTCCGCCTGTCTAGGGCGACGAAGAATATGATGTAGCCGCTTCATCCTTCTCCGTCCCACCAATCCAGAATACTATTATAGAATTGTATTGTAAAAGCGTTGGCTTCGCACCCAATGCAGAGGAGCAGCCCATTAAAATAAAGAAACTTCTCTCGCCGCCATTTTCTTCTTCTACAACGCTGTATTTTAGCCGGGAGTGCGCAAAGTTTATTCGGAATCCGATTCCGATTCCGAATTACTGCCAAGATCCCAATCACCGCCACCAAACAGGCCGAGGAACTGTTCTCCGATGCCCCGCCTATCCTGCTCCTAAAGCATAGAGCACGCCGTGCTGCTGCTAGGGCCACTGCAGCGCAGTTACAATTCATAATCGCTCGCAACCACCTCTAGGAACCTATTTCATCACCGTTGCTCGTTTTCCCAACTTAGATTCAGGAAAAATTAGCGTGGCATCGCGACGCAGTGAGAAAATAGGATTTAAGGTGTTGAATTCCCGGTTCGTTTACCAAATTCGCGTGTCTGCTGTCCCTTCGTTTGGTGAGCTTGTCAGTGAAGAATTTTCAGAACTTCCTACCGGGAAGCAACACCAGGCCGCCGCTTATCTGCTCAGTCTAAGAACGTGCAACAACTGCTCGTTCTGTCGCCCTCCAACTCTTTCTGAGTGGTTGCAATACTTGTGCTCTTGCCAGCACTTGGCTAGCACTGGTCGCGGCTAATCAAATTTTTTAAAGTTAGGAATATCCATAATCAAATTCCTCGCCTAAGGATGAAATCACCAATATAATTCAACAGCTCGAATTTAATTTTTTTTAGATTTTATTGAATCAAAGTGCCATCGATAACTGATTCCTAGCTGAGACACCAACCAGCTCGCTCATTTAAATTGGAGAGACTTGTCTCAGTTAACACGAAATTAACTTCGAAAGATTCGCAGTAATTGGTCTAACTTAACGTTTCTGTCGAATTCAGTTGAAATTAAGGTTTCATTCGGATCGATCTGAAATTAATTTTAGGCCATTACTCGCTTTCAGTTCTTAGTTAAGCAAAACTACTCGTTTGAATTTGCGAAAACAATTTTAATCAAGCATCATTTGAAATTTTTTGGAGCATTAAGAAGGTTTTTAAAAGTTCATTCGAATTAAGACGATTATTACTAAGCTGTGCGAATTAAATTTTTCTCGATCTGTTTGAATTGAGAGCAGTCCGATGATAATATTTCTTGAGCTTGTATATTGTACCAATTCTCGAAAACAACGAGATTTGAAATGAATACATTAACTTAATTTCACAACACGTTCTTTTGACTATGAGCCCTGAATTACAAATTAACGACTCGATCAGCGTCAAAAATGCACTTGATACATATGCTGAAGCAGTCTGCAATGCCAAAAGATAATTTTCATCAACCTGGGACGATCGAAACATCCTTTACAGCACCCGCATGAAACCCCATCATCTTGACCTTGCACGGTGTGACTTAACTTCTGCTCGTGTGCTATACCAACTACTTAAGATCAATAATGTTCGTGTTTTTGAGCTTCGAAGCGCTTAAACGAGCTGCAAGTTCATCATTGACTCGCTAAGCTTCTGTTCTCTATCGAATCCGTCAACATGCTTGGAAACGGATCTCTGGGTGCACTTTCTAAATATGTAGCATCTTGAACTCATGCTGCGCAATCCCAGCTTTGCCCTGTATCCTTTTTTACAGAAGAATCTTCCCTTGGAAACGGATCTTTGGGTGCACTGTCTAAACTTGTAGCATTTTAAACTCATACTGCACAATCCCAGCCTTTCCCTGTATCTTTTTTTACAAAAGAAACTTTCGACAACCAACCAATTGTGTGAGAAGGTGCTCTAGAAGCCATCGAAGAGCTTCAAAGAAAGTGAAAATGAGAGCTCACAGCTCAATATTCTCTTCCTTCCGTCCAAGCCGACAGATTCGGAATCAATAGAGCTCTCAAACTAACTTTCTGGAAACTAGGAACGATCCGATCTGCGAGCAGATTACTGAAAGCAAGATGGGATGAGATAAGATTCATCTAAAATAGAGGGTGTAACCTGGCTTGAGGATCTCGAACGACTTTACGGGGAGCAGTACTCTTCAAGATCAGCTTTATGAAGTGCGAAATCACCTTCAGCTCCTTTCTGAAGTTTTGGAAACCGCTGGCCAAGATCAGCCCTTCGATCTCTATGTTAATCGTATATCAATTCACCAATCACCACATTCATTCTTCCAGAACTGTCGATTTGGTGTACAAAAACATGGACGCTACGTGAAGTAAGCTTCGACCGATTTTTATCCGTCGCTCTTCTTACAACTTCTACAACATGGCAGCACATACGCTCATTTCTAGAATTAGCTTGTACGAAACCCGATGCTGTCCAAAAGTGTCCACGAATCTTTTCTTGCAAAAGCCGGTCGGTGCTATGGCATGAACAATCGATTCGACCGTAACCGCCAACTGAAACCTACGGACAAAGATGGAAATGTCGTACTTTGCCGAAACTGTAACTCTCTGTGGCATTTAATTAGGAATTGCGAAAACCTTAAGGCAACTCTTCTAAACAAGGTACTCGATCTTTCTGTCAATAACGCTTCGAATATTTCCGTTACCGAAATTTTGGATATCTTCGAAGATCTTCCTGATCAAGTTTGGACAGTGATTTCTAATTCTAATGAAAACCATCTAGAGTACAAAATAGCAGTCTTGAGAGCAATGTACACTCGATTAGTTGAAATAGCAGACCAACATGAGCTCATCGGCGACAACATACACAATCGAATCAATCTTAATTCAAAACGTCTTGTGAAGAATGCCAACTTAGTACTCACCACCTAATCGGTTACTTTGTCGTCGATAAACACGACGGATCCCCAAAATCACTTCGACGTTCAAGTATCCGAAATAGTGCATGATTTTTACTATGAATTCGAATGTATCATGATCGAAAACGGAGCTGCAAGATTTCTAGCACCAGTACATGCATTCACCTGTTCTGCGTTCACATAGCCAAGTTCTTACCATTACTCCCAGTCGGCGACTATTTCGTGGAATTGGAACAGAAACGAAGAAACCCTTAGGAACCACTATAATTCACCTTCCACCAGCACGCAATCTTCTTATCGAGTTCGCTGTCGAATTTGGTATCCAAGAAGTTCCGATAATGTTTCGATAACGGCATGATAAACGCCATTATTGCAGTTCTAATGAGCGTGAAAACACCTTTACACACTACCCGAGAAACACAAATGTTCTAGTCATTTCCCAAATAGATCTCTCCGAAGATGGAGGTCATCTCTACCTACATTTGCCATTAACACAGGCATTGTACTCTGAATAAGAATAGAAGACGCCCCATCGTGCGTTCGGGCACCTGTCTCCTAAATCTTTCCTCGGTCTACGCAAACGAGCATCTATAAAGGAACTTGATCCAAGTGTACGAATAACAATTGAACGAATTACGGAGAGATGCAACCCTTGTCAAACTAGGCAATCAGAGCCCACCCCGTTTCGCATTTCATTCCCGAAGGAGACAACAGTTTTCAACTTCGAAATAGAAGTCGACTTACTGTGAATCGACAGTTATTTCGTACTCCAGATCATTGATTCTAGTACCGATATTTGGTTGCAAAGCCTATGACCTCTAAAAGGGCTGAACACACCGGAAAATTGATTATAAAACCTGGATTACAGTTTTCACAGGATATTCATACAATATATCGCACGACAAAGGTCCTTAGCTCAATTCTGAACATTTTCAAATCACCTGCTAGCAACGAGGCGTCACTCAACTCGCAATCGCTATGTGAACCTTAGCATTCCCTTATTAAACGTGTGCATCACCAAATAACAGGAGACAATAAGAAGTTCATGGTTTTAGCCATTGTATTGACTACATCATGGCACTAGCACATGAACTTTCTAGTGTACTTCGCCGAAAAGTCAATACTGTCATGCTTACCGACTCTGAAGCCTATTTGACACTGTCACAAAACTTAGCGTAGTATCAGAAACGAGATAACAGATTGCCATAGCCGCTATATGCGAGAAATGCATAACCGGTGACCTCTCTAGGGTTGCTTACGTAAGCTCAAATAGCCGCATTGCTAATATTTTTTACAAATTTAAAGACTGATGACTCACTCTTGTCAAACCTTATCAACACTGGAGAACTATTACACCTTACAAGTCAACGAATCTCACAACATTAGTTTATTTCCGATTTTACTAGATTTATTTTTATAAATACACACGATTAGAGAAAAAAATTGTATGTCGTGAGCTTCGTCCTTGCCAACACGCAGTACCTGCTTCTGATCCCAATACTTCAGACATCTGGAACAACGCTTAACTTACAAAGACACCTCGGTATGTCGTCTCACTAAGATAGTACTTGAGCTTTTCTTTCCCATCATCGAACTTTGTTAGAGAAAGCGATCCAAATACAGAGCAGTCTGCATCATTAGTCCTGAGGTAATTTACAAATATAGAGGAATGTAACTGGTCGCAGCACATCAGTAGGTTATTTAAGATTCATATCGCATCACATGAGCGAATCACTCAAATTATCTTTGAGCCAATACCTATCAAATTCATATGATAAGCTCGACAAACCGCATAACCAATAATTTCCTACAAGACACTTTAGACGAGTTTCTGAAATTCTCCCTCGCATCCTCTTTTCCGGACTTTTTCTCTTGCATTTTTGTTTCTTCATGCCACAATATTTGGCTTATGATCTTCTTTCCATATTGACCTAAAACTCGTCGATTTTGCCCACTTTCTTTCGGCAGTTCTAGTGTGCGTCGCTTTTGATTGTTCTTGCTATTATTTTTTGATGTGTTCTTCCCTGTACTGTCGTTGCTCTTCCTCTCATGCAGCCCACAATTTTCTTGCGAAGTTTGAATCTCGGACTTTTCTGTAAGCAACTCCTCTAGCTCTAAGAGTTTCGTGCACAAACACGATGCAGAGTAGAGGTAGAGTAAATTTCCTGCAGCGCTCGTACGGTTTGAGCCCCACGGCTAACGTGCAGGTCATCGTGGAGATGGGTAGGCCAAAAATATTCCGTAGCAGCCGTTACGTGTGAACCATACGGCTTACTGACAGGAGGGGTAGTCGGATTGTTCAAATTCGTGTTGGATTTACAGGCTGCTTACTAGGTTTTATAGAGTAAAGCCTGCCAGTTTTATGACAGAGTAGAATGGATGTACTTACACCTTTTATCACTTACACCATCGTAGAAGGGCTAAACTATTTGAATTTTTAAAGCAGACTAAAAGCAATAAAATAAGTACTGCCAAATAGCCTAAAGTCATTTCTTACACAATAAAGGAGATGCTAAGTAGACGATGAAACACATTAGGAAATCAATAAAAGGATCAACAATGAACTTCTAGAATTAACTAAAAATTTGGGTTTCAGACAACTGTTCTGAGAAGCAGTATCTCGAAACTTGCAAATGTCGCAATGTATCGCCGTTGATTTTCGTAACATACAAGTTCGCAAGGAATTTCGCGATTTCTTATTCATCTTGAACCGCTGCCTTCAACATTGTTGCGATGTCCAACTTGCTGCCATAAAACTCTAATTTCAGCAAGCTTAAGCGTTCATTTAGCTCTTCCCGCATACTGACAGCGTTCCCCACCTTCTCGCGATAACCGCTGAATCTGATTCTCAAACCCTCGAGTTCATCATGTAACTGCGCTGGTCCTATCGTTTCAGTCCCTCATCTCAATCATCAGGAAAATTCGATACGTCAACGATTAATCTCGAAGGGTTCGATTTGAAGTCCGTGGTTGTTGCTTCTTCGTCAGCGAGACAGGATCAGAGAATTTCTCGATCGTACTCAAGTTTTGTAATCTGTGCATTCTTGATATTCTGCTCTTGATTCCGCTGCGCGACTTGTTCTCTCAATGGTGCATTTTCTGATGACGAATCATTCCATACTCGATCAGATTCGTTGGGTCGGTTTCGAATACATTTGTTGCAGCACATTTTCAGTATTACTTTCATGACAATATCTTCTGCGCATCCCACGCGGGGTGCGCTCTGGAGATTCTCGACATGAATCACCATGTTGAGTACGCTTTTGGCCTCTGCCAATCTGAGATCCAGCCTTAGTGGTACGTCTCTCTTCCAAACGAGACAAAATAGAGGTTCGCGAGCCACGTCCTTTCAGGCTCTGAAGTTCGGTTGCAGTCGAAGGTGACATAGTGGGCTTGTCCATTTTAAATGCGTCTGTGCCATGCTGAATTTGCCTTGTGTTCTTTCTTCGCGCCTCCGACCTTTTCTGTTACGCTCATGTCGGTTTCCAAGAACCAGAGTTTGGTAGGATGCGCTTTCCTGTACATTGATTTCTTCAGGAGTCTCAGGTGACTTCATAAGGACCAACATCTTCGGAGGCGTATCGACAGTCGAATACACCTTCTTCACATCAATTATCGATGGCGTGTCACCAATATGTTTTCACGTACCGGAATGTTTTGACTGGATTCTCGTCGTTTCGTAACTTCAAGAGTTCCTTCAGGCGCGCGCGATGTTATTAGGGCGCCGCGCGGCTATGTGCACTCTGCCAAAATATCCGCCATTAGAGGATGCTGTACAACTCGGCGCGGATATTTCTGGTTGTACCTATTGAAAGGTCCGAGGGCCCTCACAGCGCAATACTACTCTTCTCGGTGCCACCCGAGTTGATCTAACGGACTTCCAACTTTATGTAGAATGTATCAGATTTTTCGCTGCCGTGATTCCATTTTTGTAAATAATTTGAAGTACTTTACTTTTGATTAACAATTTGACCTTTTACAGATTTCTACTCTGCTTTACAGATAATTGAAGTCCACGAATCACTGAAGTCCTATTTCGATTCGGAATCAACCATTGGAGTTGATTCCTCAAATGTTTTACAGCATCTGTACGTGCTTCGCCAAATCATCGTTCCCTATCGGGTTTCCTAGCGCCTTAATGCTTATTGCTTATCGCGTTGAATATTGTTGAGTTCCCCTGAATTTTCAAATTCTGCAAGACAGGTTTGCCATCCACCTTAGAGAGTCAGCTATCTTGTCAGTCGGCTCAGGCCGATAGTCTCTTGGTTCATCATTTGAAATTTATTTGAGTTCAAATTCGTTGCTATGCGCAGGTCCATGCGACCCTTCCTTCCCCGTAGCCTCCAACCGTGTTTGTAACTTCTCATCACTGTGAGCACTTAGTCATCCATTTTATCGTTTCTTTGGCCTCCTCAAGCGTCAATGTGTATACCTGGTCTACTTCCGCGCGCTTGTAACTCTGTGAGGAAGAATGAGTAAAAGGTCGAGATCGAGATAAGCAGTGCAGAGATAGCGGTACAACTCGTCCCACGAAAATTTCTTCACAAGCCAAAAAATTGTAGTTGCCTCTGATTCCACTAGACTACTAATGGATATACCTGCAAAATTGATTGCTAACAACGAGACGGTTCAAGAGGTAAGGAGTGGCATCACTTACTAGGCATCAGTGCAGTCGACTGACTCTTCGCGTCACATGAGAGTGTAACTCACACCATCTTGAAGCGAATACTTATTATATTGACAGGGTGAGGCCAACTGTGGCCGAATGTCTACCTTCCGTTCTCTACTCCTTAATGACAGGTGTTTCAAGTTGAATTTCGTTACTATCTGTATCAAGGACTTGATTCTGTTCTTGTTCTCATCCCAGCTCAAAACTCCTTGATACGGCCGCCTCATTCGCTACCTTTTATTCTGCGCAAGTTTATCAATTCAATGATACCTCTTCATGTTTGTTTATCCACGTGGTCTTGTTGCACATCCTCCCAAGCAGAAAACAATCTCGTACTCAAGCAATGACTTTGTGACATTTCCCTGCTCTACTTCCTCCGTCGGTCAAACCATCCACGCTTTTATCTGAACTAATCTATCGACATTGTTTCCGCAACATGTAAGATTCCAAGCGAATTCGCTATTTCCAGTTCATCTAGAACCGCTGCTTTCTCAGTTGTTGCGATATCTAACTTGTTGTTCCAACGTTTTTATTCGTTCGTCTGCTTGTTCTAATGTAGAACTAGCCTGCTTTCGTAGTGATTGCACTCGAAAATTGTCAAAGAAGAATAGTTGGCTTCCTTAGGTCAATGGCAAGTCTGTTTTGGTGAAAGTTAGAAATCCAAAAGAACCCAACATTGCTGAAGTCGACAAGTAATCAGTGTTGAGTCGCGAGGAAACTCGGTTGACAACAGTTGCGCCTATGGGTACGTCTGAAGAAGCACATAGAGGTACTGCAACAGAATTGGGAATAAACTCCAATGGTTGATCCCGAATCGGAATCGAACATGAATAATTGGTGCAGTGCAATTAAAGAAAGTTGAGATCAGCTATAAGCCAAATTATGACTAAAAAACCAAATTCTTTGAGTCTTTTACATAAAAATAAACTATTCTACGTAAAATTGGAGCTGCAATAGGTAAACATAAGTGGCACTGAAAACTGGAGTGCTGCGCTGGCGGTCCCGTCGCCCCTCTGACCAGGTACACACGGAGACGTTTTCACTCGACTTTGCTTCGTCTATTGGCGAAATGGATGAGCTGAAGCGACGTACGCCACCAACGGTGTTCGAGGCGGATAACGGTAAGCGTCTCAAGCGATTCCGTCGAATGCTCCTCGATGACAGCGAGAAGAATGCAGCGTTGAATGTGAACGGCGTACGTGTTCCTGTGCACCATGAAGTACTTGTAGCTTCTTCTCCTAGTCTTGCTCGACTCGGCCACAATATCGCCATTACTGATTCTTCAGTGGAAGCTGTTCGTCATTTCGTTGGATACTTGTATGGCGTGGATGTATTCAAGGATGGTGATTTGTCGGTTGAAGAAGCGTTAGACTTGGCGAAGCTCTTCCTGAAGTTTGATATTGACGCCGCGGCAATCGAAGCTGCTCGTTACTGTCTGCAAAGGTCAAAACCTGGACATCTCAACAAGCTTTGTTGTGTGCTCCAGAAGGTGAGTGAGGTTCGCCCGCAACTTGCCGAGAAGATTGCTGTCAACCTCTTTTGCGTTGACCTCAGCTTGCTGGACTTGTCAACAATGGCTTTAGTGCTCACTTCACTTCGACTGACTGAAATCCAAAAGTTAGTGGCTGTTGGAAAGTGGGTAAAGGCTAATTCGAAAGACGTTGACATCAAAAAACTATTTGGAATTGTCAATCTGGAGTATGCTGGTGAGGCCGTGAAAGAAATGAATGAACGATTAATGAACAAGAATTGGAGGATCAATGCACTTGAAGAAGAGCTGAGCGCAGAAGAAGAGCAGAAAAAAGCAGTGTTGGCGAAACTCGAAGAAAGGGAGGAAAAGATAAAGACGCTAACAATCGCGTTCGACCAGCAGGAAAAAGAGATAATCGCGCTACAATCCTCTCCTCAACCTGAACTGCGTAAACCGAAGCTTGCATTAAAAGCACGAGACAGTCGAGATTCTCGCAAGCGGCGACAGTTCTTTCAAGACAAACCTAGCATATGCCGAACCGTGCAAGCTCATAAAAACAAAGCTTCGATGACGGACGCAAATACCGTGAAGTCGCCAAGTATTCTTCCGAGTAAGCGTATCGTGGAAGCTGAAGTTGGGAACAATATGTCTGGTGCCATCCGGGACATACCATCCGCGGAAGGTACT
>JAAUYH010145619.1_pt1 | contig 10025 bp, 8 predicted proteins | sample 7278061 | NCBI WGS metagenome assembly JAAUYH01 (sample SAMN14350203, study PRJNA611818) | marine sediment metagenome | isolation source: surface marine sediment (0.6m) | place: French Polynesia: Moorea | collected 2018-08 | reverse complement strand
TTTAAAACATAAAAATAAGCTTAATTAGTTAAAAATAAATAGCTGGTTTTGTTTAGCTATCTCTACTATAAGTAAAATTGACGGTATTGAGGCAAAGTTTCCGTGAAGAATTAGGGTTTTTCGGTTAAGTAATGATAAATTATTTACCCGATATAAGCCAGTTCCTGAATCAACAAAAAAAAAAGACCGCCTCCTTAGACAGTCTCAGATCAAACACACTGTTAAAAGCTGGTTTTAAAACATAGAAATAAGCTTAATTAGTTAAAAATAAATAGCTGGTTTTGTTTAGCTATCTCTACTATAAGTAAAATTGGCAGTATTGATGCGAAGTTTCCGTGAAGAATTAGGGTTTTTCTGTTAAGTAATGGTAAATTACTTACCCGATCTAAGCCAGTTCCTGAATTAACCCAAATTGTAGGTTAGCTTGAGGGACGAAACTCAACATCTACAGGTAATGGTTGGGTTGCACCCCCTTGTTTAACCTAACCTACCAAGTCTCTAGTTACTTTTGATAAACGGCATAAATTACTTACCTAGTATGAGCAAGTTATACCATTTCTATTTAGACTTGCTACAAATAACCCATCTAATACAAATCCCCTACTTCCCCACTTCCTCATCTGTAGCTTGACTTTTCAGAATTGGTATTACTCAATCAACCAAAAAAAAGACCGCCTCGTAAGACAGCCCTATACCACACACAAAGTTAAGAAAAAGATTATATACCCTAGAAATAAGCTTAATTAGTTAAAAATAAATAGCTGGTTTTGTTGTTCTCTCTCTACTATACGTAAATACTTTAGGTTTTAGGTTTAGTTAAGATGAAGATTGGCTGTAATTTTATAAAGTTATGGTAAATCTACTCCGTATAAGTAGGTAGGGAAGGTAAAAAAATAAGAACAAAAGTATTAAAAAAGGGAGCAAGATAAGCCAAACCGTCATCAGGAATAGACCTTACTTACTTAATCTATTATTAGCATATTTGTCATACAATATAAATATATTAATATACAATCTAAATTCTAGAGATATTTAACATTAAAGGTAAAATCTCTCAGTTTCATATATAAGAAAGAATTATGCGTCCCGTCGTTAAAACTACTTCTTCTGTAACTAAATGGCAAGATTTGCATCAACTCAAAGTTCCTAATGCTGCTCAATTAGATAATATTAAGACCCATCTTGATTTGATAATTTTAGCTTTAGAAGCCATAGCCAATATTAGTTCCGATAGAATACTACAGGTAGCTAAAGAACTTGAATTAGAGTCATTAGTTAGTGATAGAGTGGCACTATGGAGATTACGCCAATCTAATCCCTTAAGGAATAGTTCGGGAGGAAGAAAAAAGTTAGATGTGGAAGAAGCAAGAGGTTTAGTACTTATAATATGTCACTTGGCAAAGCAAGAAGGTGAATTACTCCGTCGTGCGGTTAATCTTTTAGAACAAGTTACACAACAGAATAAGCCACCTCATCACACTTCTTTATTGGGAGATTATTTAGATAAGTTTACTAATTTTTATGAAGAAAAAATGATTGAAACGAAAGAAAATAATCCTTCAAATTTACAAGATATTGCCTTAAAATTGTTAATAGATTTGTTGTTTTATAGCGGGACAAATGGACATAGATTGCTTTGGTTGGCAATTTTAGGAGGCTCTTGATTAAATAATATACGGTAATAGCAATATGATATCTTCTTCTCATTCTGTAATTCATCGTTTGACTCCTCCAACTTGCACTTTAGAAATTTGGGGAAAACAGTCGCCTTTGTCGAAATGGACTAATAAAGAAATAGTCAAAGATATCCACTTCAAACTTAGTTTTGATGACCCGACACTTCCTGAAGAACAAAAAGTAACTCTTTCAGGCGATCGCCTGAAATTAGAAGAAATTTATGAAGCAGTATTGAACTACGTACAAAAAATCTTACAGCAGTCTTTCCCGATAGAATCTTTCCCCAATAATAACATCACACAAGTTTCTAATAATACCTCTGTTTATTTGCACCCCCTAGGCTTAGTTTCTCATCAATTATTTATTCAAGATGTAGAAAAAAGTCCGATAAATTTGAGTACAGTCCAATTATTTGATTTAGTTACAGCTTTAGAAGAATATCAAACTAAAGTAGCTATTTTACCTAATAATACTAATAGTAAGTCTCGGAAAATTGTTCCTCTTTGGTTAAGAGGTGTAGCGGGATTAGTTTTAGCAATTGGATTAACAACTGTAGGCACAAAACTAGTTCAAAAACAAGCTAGTGAATCTGAATCTGTTGCGACAATACAAGCACCAGAAACCCAGAATAATCCACTAGATTTTGACGATGTTATTCCACCTCAACCGCCCCCTGAAGAAACCAAAATACCCCCCAAACCCAAAATAACTGAACCTATATCTTCTGCGGAAAAATTACCGCCACCACCTACTGTAGATACACCAAAACCACCCCCAGATATTCCCGATCCTGCTAAATTTCCTATCCCAGAAGGTAATTTAGTTATTCCTCCTCCTGCTCCTAATCCTATTGCTACTAATCCTAAAACCGAAGAAAAATCACAACCTGATCCTAATTTTTCTCAGGTAGAATCTAGAATTAATGTTTCTGCGGAAACAGGTAAAAACTCAACTGCTTCTAATATGGAAACTAATCCCGCTCTCTCAGAAAATCTGTCTCAAAGATCTAGCAGTACTTTGCCAAATTCTGTCCCAACTTTGTCTAATAATCTCCCAACTGATTCTAATAATTCCCCTTTGTTAGCTATTAATAGTGGTGCTGATAGTGAGAGTTTACAAAATAATCAATTGCAAGAAGTAAAAAACTATTTTCAACAAACTTGGCAACCACCTAAAGAATTAAACCAAACTATAGAATATCGTCTCATAATCAATGCTAATGGTTCAATTAAAAGAATAATTCCTATTGGCAAAGCTTCCGAAATATTCTTAGACTATACTAATATTCCCTTGATGGGAGAAAAATTTGTTTCTCCTCTGAAAAATAAAAATCAAGCTACTATTCGATTATTACTTAGTCCTGATGGGGGAGTTACAACTTTTTTAGAATAAAGGTTAGTGGGTAGTGATTGAGACCTTCGGTAGTCGCTTCGCGATGGTTAATTGTTAATTGGTGATTGGGGATTATAAATTGCACCACATTGCTACTTATTACTTAGTGGTTAGAAGCCAATCATTAATTTACTAAAAATCTTTGAACTAGTTGCTGAATTTCTAGCCAAATTTGTTGATATGTAATACCAAAGATAATTTGAGTGAGTAGTAAAATTGCTCCAACACCTAAAGCAGTAGTGATACTAATTTTTAACACTTTGAGGGTGGCAGTAAACAATAACCAAGTAATAATAATTCCAGCAGCGATCGCAATTAATTCTACAGACATAAAGATTTAAGTAATATCCGCTCTATTATAAATAATTAATTATCCTAATTTTGCTAATATGCACAATCAGTATGGCTCTCAAGGGGAAAAATATGACTTCTTCAACTGATAGACTTGGTATTGCTGTAGTAGGGACAGGTTTTGGTCAAAAAATCCATATTCCAGGTTTTCAGCATCATCATCGCACAGAAGTTGTAGCAGTATATAACCGCGATCTTGGCACAGCAAAAATAATCGCAGATTCCCATAATATTCTCTATGCTTATAATCAATTAGATAAAATTCTCTCTCTTCCTGAAGTTGATGCTGTTAGTGTTTCTACTCCTCCTTTTTTACACTACTCCATGGGAAAAGCGGTTTTAGAAGCAGGGAAACACTTGTTACTAGAAAAGCCGATGGCGATGAATGTGGAGGAAGTAAAAGAATTATATAGTCTTGCGGAAAAACAAGATAAGAGAGTGATTGCAGATTTTGAATTTCGCTTTGTTCCTGCTTGGCAACTTCTGGCAGAATACTTACAACAAGGCTATGTCGGTAATATTAGATTGATTAAAATAGATTGGCTAGTAACCAGTCGCGCTAACCCTGAAAGAGCTTGGAATTGGTATTCTCGTAAAGATATGGGTGGTGGTGCATTAGGGGCGGTTGCATCCCATGCTTTTGACTATATCAGTTGGTTATTTGGCTCAGTTAAAAGATTATCCGCCCATTTAAGCGGTGCTGTTCCTCAACGCCCTGACCCCAATGATAACAATACTTTAAAGCCAGTAGATGCTGATGATACTTGTCTGATTATGCTGGAATTAGCAAACGATATACCCTGTCAATTATCCATTAGTTCTGTTACTTATGCAGGAAGGGGACACTGGGTAGAAATTTACGGCGATCGCGGTACACTAGTATTAGGTAGTGATAATCTCAAAGACTATGTTCATGGTTTTAAACTTTTTGCAGCACCAGCAGGAGAAACCCTAAAAGAAGTAGAAATCCCCAAACGTCTTGCTTTTCCCCAAGTCTTTACCGATGGAAGATTAGCACCTTTTATTCGGGTAGTAGATCGTTTTGTAGAAGCTATTGAGACAGGAAAAAGTCTTACCCCTTCCTTAAAAGAAGGTATCTATTCTCAGTTATTAATGGATTTAACCCATCAATCCCATGAAACTAAAAGTTGGGTTGATGTTCCCGAAATTTAAAGAGCCGAGCGAGAATTCCTACCCAGGAAAGAAACTTGATTGAGTGGTACTGAAAGAAACCATTAACAAAATGGTTAATATCCTAAATTCTTTTGCTAGTGAAGTAATACAACCCAGTGGTATGAGAGTGGAAAATTACATTGGCTTTGGGTAGCTGTCAGTACTAAAACCGCCGTATTTCATATTGGCTCTCGCAGAAAAGAAGAATTATCTCATCTAGTAACAGAAGCATTTATCGGTTGGTTAATCAGCGATGGCTATGCTGTTTATCGTTCCCATCCCAAAAGACAAAGATGTTTGGCACATTTAATTCGTAAAGCCATTGCTATAACCGGTGCGATTAATCAAAAAGCAGCTCAAATCGGACAATGGATTTTAGATGACTTGAGAAAATTAATTAGCACCATTGCTTCGGGCAGTGAAGATAATCGTCTGATACGTAAATTGCTTGCAGGTTTGAGGCGAGTTTGTCATCTAGGTCAAAAAGCTGACCATAAGAAATTACAAACATTAGGCAAAGAGATTTTGAATGATTGGGATGGGGTAGTCGCTTTTGTTAACCATCCTGAATTACCCCCAACCAATAATGAAGCGGAACGGGCATTACGCCATGCTGTAATTGCCAGAAATATTGGCTTTGGCACTCGCACTTCTGAGGGCAGTTTAGCTTACAGTTCTCTATTGAGCGTTATTGAAACCTGCCGTCTGAGAGAGATTAATCCTGGGATTTACATCGCGGAGGTTTTGGCTCTAGCTCGACAAGGTCTTTCTCCACCACCATTTCCTGTTGGCAGTTAATGAATGGACATAGCAATCACTTTGCTCTGTCCTAAATTTTGCTGGCTTTTTTGAAGGGGGAAATGAACAATTACGTCCTAGTTTGGTTCGCGTAAAGCTTACACGAACTAAGTCTCCCCTCTCATCAACGGATAATTTACACCTGGAAAAATTTTCTTTTGGTTGTGATCCGTTTTAAGTTCGATATCCGTATCAATTACAGAACGAACAAAAAGGATATAAATCATGACAACTCAAACAACTTCCACAATTTTAGATAATGCGATCGCTTCTTCTCAAGAATTACTTACTCAATACGCTTTAAGCGAACAACTTCTAGGAGATTTAAGCGTTGCTTTTGGTTCGGGATACGACAGCGATGCAGCCCAAGAACTTATCACACAATGGCAAACAGGAGAATTTAGTTCTTTTCCCGAATTTGAAATTCGCTCCGCAGAGGAAATAAACGGGGCTAACGGGGCATATTCTGCCGATACTAATAAAATTTACATTTCAGAAGAATATTTACAAGCTAATGCAGATGATGTTAAAGCGGTTAGCGATTTGATTTTAGAAGAATACGGACATTTCGTTGATGCGAGTATTAACTCTGTAGATGCTGCGGGGGATGAAGGGGCGATTTTCTCTGGTTTGGTGAGAGGGGAATCTTTCAGCGATAGCGAATTACAACAGCTACAACAAGAAAACGACAAGGCTGTTATTACTCTTGATGGTCAAGAAATTGCGATCGAGCAACAAGCAGAAATTAGCTTTTCTGAAGCCCAAAGAGCATTAAATAACTTTAGCGTTAATAATGGAGGTTTTACTAGTTTCGACCAACTTCCGCGTCAGGTTGCTGATGTTAATGGGGATGGTAATGCCGATATTATCGGTTTTGGATTTAACTCAGTTTTCACTGCTTTGTCTAAGGGTGATGGTACTTTTGAAAACCCTCAAAGAGCATTAAATAATAACTTTACCGTTAATGAGGGAGGTTGGACTAGTTTCGACCAACTTCCGCGTCAGGTTGCTGATATTAATGGGGATGGTACAGCAGATATTATTGGTTTTGGAACCAACTCAGTTTTCACTTCTCTCTCTGAATCTAACCTCATTCGCGGTACTGAAAATGATGACACTTTAACTGCGCCAGATGATGACAGTTTCTTCATTGAAGGTCTAGCTGGTAATGATACTCTCAATGGCGGTGCGGGAACTAACGTTCTTATAGGAGGTGCAGGAAACGATACTTTTATCATCGAACCTGATGGACTTCAGATTATCCAAGATTTTGAACGCGGTACAGACAAAATCGATATCACTGCTTCAGAAGCAACCGAAATTAGACTAGCTCCCAATGGCGAACATACTAATGTAGTAAATCAAAGCAATGAGGTACTAGCTACCGTTGAAGGTCAGATAATTTCTACTGAAGACTTAACCCTAGTGAGCGAATCCGAACAGCAATCCCTATTCCCAGAATTAGATGTCTCCGAGCAAAATATTACCCAACTAATTAAAGCATGGGGGGATGAGTTTGCCCAACAACAAGGTAGCAGCATTGCTGGCGATATCGATATGAGTCGCGTCAACTTTGTACTCAACGATATAGACTTTGCACAATCAATAGAAATCCCTTCATCTGGTACGAGTTTTAATAGTCAGTTTCGTAATACTACAGGAACTGTCGCCAGTCAAACCGTTGAAACTAACAATGAAACAACCCTAGAAACCACAATTACCACAGAAAATCAAACATCATTAGGCGAAACACAAGGAGTATCAACCAATGAGGAGTTCTCAATTTCTAATACCGTGACAACCAGTGCATCAGCAAGTTTTGCAGGATTTGGCGGAAGCGTTGAAAATTCCTTCTCAATTAGTGCTTCTTTTGGCATTAGTAAGAACTTAGAAAAAACTTTTGAAGAAGTGCTAACTAAATCTGAATCCGAGACAGAATCTCAAACTTCAGGAATCACAGAAACTAACAAAATCAACATCAATCCCCAATCGGTTCTTTACAATGACATCGTTACTCTCACTGGAACTAATGATGTCCCCATCACCATGAGCTACAGTGTCAGTGGAGATTTCAGGTTCACCTTAGAGAATGGCGAGAATTTCAGCGTACCTATTAATGCTATTCTTCAGCATTACGATTTACAAGATGGTCAATTAGATACCTTCCAAGTACCAGAAACAGCAAGCCTTAAAGGGACTGACTTTGATGGTAACGGTACTAGCTTGTTTTTCGCCGATACCCTCAAATTCGAGCAAGCTGGTTCTTTAGAAATGAGATCTAATTTTTCCCAGACAACAGTTAGTACTGTCACCGATGTATTGCTCAATGGTAGTTTAGTTAACGGTAATTCCGTTGGAGGTTTGGAAATCGTTAGAGATGAGTTTGGCGCACCAGTACAGGTTCGCTATAATGCCAACGCAGAATCAGAACGCTTGTGGATTGTTAAAGATAGTCTCACTAGCAATATGCAGGAAGATATCATTAACGGATTTACCCCAGGAAACGATTTATTCGGTATTTCTCACCCTCAGATTGATTCTATGGAAGATATTTCTATCTCCTACGGAAGTGGCAACGCGGATATCCATTTTGGAGAACAACATCTAGCTAGAATTAATGGTGTAGATAATAATTCTCTAGACTCCTCTGATTTTGTCTTCAGTACTGCTGGAACTGTTTTCGATGAAAGTATTCAATCGGTATAGCTTTAAGCTTTAAGCTTAGTAATTAATCATCTTTTGGCGATCGCTTTTCTAGATAAGGCGATCGCTTATCCTCCCTCGCGGGGGGCTTTTTTTTTGGAAAAAATTGCTGTTTCTAAGGATAATAAAAACATTGGCAAATAATGTCAAAATCCAAGGAGATAATAATTCAATTAAAACAAAGACATGAGTACACTCAATATCTCCCTTCCCGAATCAATGCGGGAATTTATAGATCGGCAAATCGATGATGGTGGTTATAGTACAGCCAGTGAATATATCCGTCATTTAATTCGTCTCGATCAAGAAAGAGTTGAAAAAAAACAAATTGAAAAACTGTTATTAGAAGGATTAAACAATGGCGAACCCGTTGAAATAACTGATGACTGGTGGTCACAAAAACGTATCGAACTCATGGAAAAGTTAAATCAGTCTCAACACAATGAGTAGGCGGATTTTTATCACTTCCAAAGCAAGTCAGGATATAGATTTAGCGTTCGCGTATATTGCTCAAAATAATGACGAAGTTGCTCTCCATTTTTTCGATGCTGCCAGAAAAACCATCGCTCAATTGGCAATGACTCCAGGCAAAGGTAGTATATTTGAGATCGACAATCCTTGATTGCTAGGACTGCGTAAGTGGTCACTAAAAGGCTTTAAAAAATATCTGATATTTTATATCGCAGAGGAAGAATTACTAACTGTAATTAGAATTATTCATGGGAGTCGAGATATCCCTAATATTTTGGCAGAAGAATAAGATTAGAAATTATTATAGCGATCGCTTTCTTCGTTACAGAATATTGACCTAATATACAAATTAAGTTTCAACTAAATTATCTCATTAAGTAGCAACCTCCATGAGTCTTAATTACTTAAAAACATTTTTTAAATTCACCAGTGCGATATTTTTATTCACAAATTTAGCTGCTTGTTCTCAAGGCAAATTCGATAACGCGACTCAAACTGAAATCAACCAAGCTAAAAATTATGCGATCGCTAAAAATAGTGTTGAAAAACCAGCTTGGAATAATATTGATATTCAGACTCTTACAGGTCATAGTGATGCTATTTGGTCGGTAGCGATAAATCCCCAGCAAAACTTAATTGCAACTGCTAGTGAAGATAATACAATTAAGCTTTGGAATACCAAAACTAGGAAATTAGTTAGAACTTTGACGGGACATACTAAAGGTGTTTTATCTGTTAGTTTTAGTCCTGATGGAGAGAGATTAGCTAGTAGTAGTAAAGAGGGAATTATTAAAATATGGCAAGTAGAAACAGGGGGAATTGTTAAAACTATTAATGCTAGTGAAAAAGCCGTAAGGTCTTTAACTTATACTTCCGATGGAAAAAAAATAGTTAACAGCGATTGGGCTAATGATATTAAAATTTGGGATGCGGAAACTGGAGACTTAATTAGAACCTTGAAGGGACATGAAGGAGGAGTATTTGCGATCGCAGTAAGTCCCAATAACAAGATAATAGCTAGTGTAAGTAAAGATAAAACTATCAAATTATGGAATTTAAAAACTGGAGAATTAATTCGTTCTTTTGCAGGACATGAAGATAATATTAGAACCGTTGCTTTTAGTCCTATCTCCTCTGTATCCCCCTTATCAAAAGAGGGAATTATTGCTACTGGAAGTGTGGATAAAACTATCAAGTTATGGGATGTAGAAACGGGAAAATTAGTTAATACTTTATCCGACCATTCTCAATATATTAATTCCGTTGCTTTTAACTCCGATGGTACGATTTTAGTTAGTGCTGCTGAAGATAAAACTATTAAATTATGGGATGTTAATAAGGGTGAAGTAATTCGTACTTTATCAGGAAGTGGTGCAGGGGTGAATTCGGTTATTTTTGCTAAGGGCGATCGCGTTATTATTAGTGGGAGTGCTGCTGATGATAATAAGTTAAGAATTTGG
>JAAUYH010014975.1_pt1 | contig 10025 bp, 8 predicted proteins | sample 7278061 | NCBI WGS metagenome assembly JAAUYH01 (sample SAMN14350203, study PRJNA611818) | marine sediment metagenome | isolation source: surface marine sediment (0.6m) | place: French Polynesia: Moorea | collected 2018-08 | reverse complement strand
GTCGAAGGAGAGAGACGATGTGGCATTATGTATCTTAGGTTTTTATTTTCTAATCATCATATACGACGTAGGCTAGTAAGGAGTATTTAGTAAAGAATAATACAGAATTTTAATCTTACCCAAAACAATCACATGAGACACACTTTCAACTTGATGACGAAATTACGTGCTATTGAAATGGCGGAGGAAACTGGAAACAAACGAAAAACTGCACGAATATTTAAGGTTGATCCTGCCCAAATTCGCCGATGGCTAAAAAACAAAGAAAAAATAAGAGAAATTGCGCTGCAAAATCCAAGAAAATTGACTGTTCATTCCGGCCCAAAATTGCAACATTTGGAATTACAAAATATAAGTTATTCATGGATTTTGGAACAACGGGAAGAAGAAATGCCAGTTGCTACGGCAGATATTATTGACCGCGCTGTCTACCTACAACCTGATTTTAAACACGGCGACGAAAAGAAGCGAATTTATTGGGTCTACGAATTTTTGAAGCGTCGGCATTTATCTGTGCGAACAAGAACTCTTGTCAGTCAAATAACCAATGCAGCAATCCAACCGGTTAAGCGAGATTTTTGCCGACGAATCATGACCTCGTATCAATCAAAAATTCGAGATCCAAAATATCTCGTCAATATGGATGAGACTGCCGTGTATCTCAAATGTACTCCTAATAGCACTGCACATCCTACCGGAGAAAAAACAGTTGCAATTATGATTGGGAGATCAAATCCTACGAGAATTACAGTTGCTGTGTCTGTTGCAATGGGTGAATCTAAATTGCCTTTATTTGTTATTTTTAGAGGCAAGCCTGGCGGAAGAGTGGAGAAATCATTGCAAGAGATTGTACCTGATGGCATCGTTGGATGTGTCCAACGAAAAGGATGGATGGATAATACAACAATGAATATTTGGTACAATAAGGTTTATCGTCCTTACATTTTTGATTGTACTGGTGAATCTGGATTATTATTGGACGATTTTAAAGTACACAAAAATCCTGATATCTCGGAGTTAATGAGTCAGGATAATGCAAATCAGTATATGATTCCACCTCACTACACTGGTTTATTGCAACCATGTGATGTTGGAGTTAATAAATCTCTTAAAGAGAGATTAAAGAAAAAGGCAGCCGATTGGAGAAGAGAAAAACATAATTTATTATTACCTGGGGAAAAACTGCCGTGCCCGAAAAGGAAAGATGTGCTAATTTGGCTAAAGGAAATTTGGGATGAATTTCCGGTGGAAATTGTGAAAAATCATTTACTGGAAGTGGATATTATTTTGAAGATGGAATCGACTACAGTGGTGAAACGGAATCTGAATCTGATAGCGACGATTAATTTAATTCTACCTTGCATTTTTTTATGTGAACTATGATAGCTATACATTTTATTTGATCAGTAAATTGACCTTCATCAAAGGAGGCCACGACCGGTCGAACTACGGTACACGCAAGAAGACGATTAGGCCAGAGGTTGGAAATAATTATATTTTTATATTTATGTCCCGTTTACGTGTTATTGACTAAGTAATTCCCACATCATTGCTGGCAACAGTAAATTATTGTCTTTCAAATTTAATAGAAATAAATTTGAATAATTGAAATAATTGCCAATCTAGTCATGCTAATTGTGCTTTAGCTCGTTAACATCATCTACTCTCCGTAACCCTTGTTTCACATACAGAAACATTTTTCGAAGTTAGATGGGTGTATTCCTTGGCTACGATCGGTCAGTGCGTTGCCAGTAACAGAAAAGTGTCGTGCACAGACATTAGTAGAAGGCAGAATGAGCCTGAGATCGAGGTACTGACGCTTTTGCGCGTCGAACATCCGACGCTTTTTACGTGTACGTTTCAATATAGACATATCATATGTGACGGTTACAGCGCTCTCTTGATCTGCACTTTCCACTCAATTTGCTTCAAACAAGCAACCGACGTAGCTTCCTCTTCAGTTAGATCTTGAGTTCTATTATCCTGAATTTAAATCATTCCAAATTCAAAATCTGGTTTGTGTACGACCTTTGCAGTTTTGGATAGATATTGCTTTGCCTCCAGGTAATCTTCTACTACAGTGTCAAATAACGCACGGACATCTGCAAGAGTAGCATTCTGGCTTTGTAATTCTTGTACAACGATATTCAGCTAGCTGAATTTATCACAGGGACGTTTCAAACCACGTGTAATTCTAGGTCCTAGTATCAAATTCTCAATCTCTTTGATTTCACATAAATGTTCAACAATATCAAAGGAGCGCTGATACATTACAGCTGTAGAAGACCATCTAATTGCTTTACTAAATTGAGTCGTTGTCTCGGTAAACTCTCTCAATTGAACGGAGACCACAGGATTAGATAGTTTCTTCATTATCTTTCTGAATGACTCAACTCCCTATTCGTGTTCAATTATAGACCGGGAAAACAAATCAAATCCATGAGAACTACAGCACACAAAACCAATCCCTGTCTTAGTAGATATTGGCCTATAGGTGCTGCAATTGTCACCACAAAGGGCTGAAACGCTACTTAAGGATTCTTCAAATACATTCAATACCCAATCCAGGTACTTTATGTGGGTGTCAGCATTTTGATTAGACTTCACTTCTATAGGTGAAAAAGCTAAGGGGACTTGCTCATATCCGAGTTGGTTAGCCTGCGATGAAAACGTAGAGTAGATTGCGACATAGTGAGTTGACCAGGAAGACCAACCGTCGAGGTTAATTGCCAGTTTATCGGGTAGCATTGCACAAACCGTTTCCTCTACTCTTCTTGCGAAGAAGTCAATGTACTTGGCGAGGGTCTTCACATCAATCGCACTGTATTTCGATAATTTTGGAATTCGTCGTTTTGAGTAACGTTGAACGGTAACAACGCCTTAACAACCAAACTCAACTATCCGGAAATATTTAGAGTTTTCTGACAGTAGAACAATGAACGACATTGAGAAGTGTGTTGAGACGTTCTAGATGTTGAATGGGTATCAGATAACAATGCTACCAGATCTTCTAGGTGAGCTGACCTTACATGGCTCAAAAAATTTCCATGTCCTCTTTGGAAATCTTTCCGCTCTTTCCCACAGTTACATCGCCAAATAGGGCTGTCAGGTGAAATCTGCTTGATGAATCCATTCCTCTCGTTTACCATAACCTCTCGCTGGTTGTTTGCTTGTAGTAACGTTCCGGGATATCCCCTGCGATGCAGACACCTTCAAATACCGAACAATGTTTCCGCATTGTAGCACATCCAGTTTATTACGCTATTGTGTCTGTAATCATTATTATCCATGATCCGTCATAATCTGATTCAAATTTGAATCACGAATGTATTGTATTGATTTTGTCGCTTCTGAAAATAAATCATTGTCTAACACACAACTTGATGCTACAATTACTTAAATAATTTGATTGCAGTATTGTTTTTCCCAATCTCTAGATTAGGCATAGAGTCCTAAGGGTTTTTAAGAGTATCCGCCGTAACGGTATACCATGTCAGAGTCAAGGACTCTTCCAAGTCGTCAATGCTGTCGAACTAACGTCCCTGTTTGTAGATCTCACGCGATAATATAGACCATAATTTCCCTACAGGGTCCAAGTCCGGAAATCTAGAAACCCAGTCTTTAATTTCGATATCTATTTCACCATATTACTCCTTCGTTTACGCAATTGCAGGACAGAATGCGTTTTTATGTTGAAACGGGGCACCACGAGGGTTTTCAACTACTCAAGTATTCAAAGTTGCAATGAGAGAAAAAAATTTCAAAGGAACAGCACAATTCAAGAGTACCAAAATCATCATACATTTATAAAACACGACCTTTCTTTAATATCAAACATGAAATCCGTGAATTAGATCTTGTTTGGTTAATGTTAAATTGGGACATTGAAGTGAAACCAATATTTGTATCGTACATATTCTGCCAGGCATACTGCCCAATAACAATAAAATCTTTCCTATTCGGAACGACGAAGATCGTTTTTATGCTCTGTTTGATTCAATAAATCATGATTATTTCGTTACATATAGTGTCACGCGTTCAACAAACCATTTTTTGTTCTCTGAATAGCTAGTACAGTAGTGCCACAGGCCCTTTTTATCCCACCGGTGGGAAGCGTTTGTCAACCGAGGCATGGAAGGTGGCACCCTGCATTGCAGGAGCATATGTTGGAGTTTTTCCCCTGGTCAGAAGCCACTGCCGCCCCACTGGGGAGATCAAGTTTTGGTATCTACCTTTTTTTAGTTTTAATTCTAGTACTGTATTATTTTTCGGTATCCCATTTTTAGGTAGTCTTATTTCAATGCGGACTACTATAAGTAGTCCGGACACTCCGGAAGTAAAGCCAAGGAGTTTCCGGCCCAGACTGCAGCCCCAACGGGATACCTTTGACTTCAACAACTGTTTGCGGCCCATTTTGGTGACTTCTCACGTCGGGTTTGCGGGATCCTTAGCGCAAATGTGTGCAAAAACCCCCAAAGGTGGCCGTTCAGCGGCGTTGCCGACCTGTTCTACTTCTACAGACCCTTCGGGGCTGACATCCCATTCTAGGGCGGGTGTTCGGGTTGCTCGGTGTGGTTCTAGAGTCGCCACGCCCCTTCCGGGTAATAATTTCTCCTTTAGGGCGGCCTCTATCCTGGGTTTAGTGTGTGTTTTGTTTATCCCCTTACGGGTTGCACTAAAAACACCATGAAAATTTTTCGCTCTATAAAACTACTTAACGCAATCACAATAATAATGGTCATTGAAAATAAGCAACCAAGATAATGCTTTATAATTTCTTGCCTTGGATCATTCAATTTCTTGGGAAATACATCCAGAGGGCAGCTTTTGGAATATGACATAGAAGAAATTGAAATAAATCAGTGTCGAAAAGTGGTAGCCAGGCTGCTTTTCGGTCTGGTCTTAGTGTTCATATGCCGCTCAATAGTGTTATATCGAAATACGTTCGGAATGCAGTCAAAATTTTTCAAAACGGCCGCACTTGAAGAAACTATTCGGCTCATCATTTTTATTAGAATTCAAATAAGATGCCGTTTTAGATATTTTGTCAGGTCGTATCTAAATAATACCTTTGGTTTACTTCTTCATAGTCATCCTACCGTCCAGTCACTTCGATGTGGCAGTAAATTGTATATTTATAGTCCCAGCTGCTTTCATGATGTTGCCGTACTCGTTTCTAGTACTCAAGCCTTGAAGTTAAGAAAAATCATGCGAAAGGTCGATAGATATTTAAATTCTGTTGTTTTCTTTGTCAAACTAATTTTTGCTTCCATGATTGGGTGTTGATTTATGGCCCCCCCCCTGTATTGTACACAGTTCGAACACTATCGCAAAAGCAGAAAACGTCAATTTTATCCCCAACACTTCCAATATAAATCCCACAACCTCCAATCAGAAAGGTGGCAAACCGAGACAAGAAACGGTCATCAAATTTCGACAGGAGAACTTATATAAGTAATAAATTACCGATAGTTAAGTTATGACCAGACATTTCTTAAGCAATTCGTCGCAAATCATGTTCCAAAACGATAATGCAGCGCTTCGATTACTTCGCGAACATGAAGTTCTCCCTCAACCACGAAATGTCCCGGCAAACGCGGTTCCATCGGGAAAACTTCTATGCGAGAATAGAATAAAAAGCATAGCGGCAAAGTATCAACATTCTGGAGGTGCTCCGAATAGGTATGCCGGCGCGAAATTTCTGAACGAGCGGGAAATTCATTTTCACTTACTTATTTCAATCAGGCAAGCAAAATTCGAAGTTGACATTATCTGAGATTCTTAAGTAATTCTGGCTTTCCATTCACACTAATCCACCATTCTTGATTTCACTAGTGTCACACAGCACAGCGTTGCTACTGTTGTGGAATGGTAGCCGAACTTTCGCTTTTGAACCATTGTTTGAGGGCATCCAACAGAAACCGATTCAGGTTGATAAATCTTTCTTTTCCAGTGGACGGAAACACCAGATAAGCAGACTTCTATGCGGTTACAAGGAAGATGATACAGACTCCAATGATTATCAGATCCCGAACTGGAGCATGAAAGCTACAATCGATGCCATCCGACGGGTTTGGGGCGTCGGCATTTACTTGTCAAAATTTCAAAAGCGATTTGTCAGAGTGAAGGATGGAATGAGCAGAATTCTGATGTCTGTTAATATAGACAACGTTTCGCAAGTCATTGTCGCTTGGACTGACCAGTTCAAGTCGTACAATGCTCTCATCAAGAAATATTGCATTCATTCTACTGTTAATTAGTCTCATAATTACATTGATCCAGTAAGCCATGAACATACTCAAGGAGTAGAATGATTTTGCACGGCAAAATTCTCTGTTACACTCGTTTTTAGAAGAACAAAAAAAGCAAGGACCCTGCCTAAAATTTCGAGGAAAATCAACTGACTTGCAGACTTGGTATAGCTAAGTTAGTTTCGGACATACTAGAAATTCAGTACTGCACATCATTAAGTGATTTTTACATTTGTACTGCTTCACAAAATCTTGTACTGCCAGCTGAAACGCTCGTACTCAGTATCGGCAATACCCGGCAACATTGCTGGACTAATTTCACGGTATTGGGTACCTTGTCATTCTATGTCTACGAGTTTGGCGTTAACATGAGTTATCGCTAAGTTAAGCATATGTGTAGTGCCACAGGTCCTTTCTATCCCACTGGTGGACAGCGCTGGTTAACCTAGGCACGAGTGGTAGCACCCTGCATTACAGGAGCACATGTTGGGGTTTTCCGTGGGCAGAGGACATTGCCACCCCACTGGGAGATTCAATTAATACCTACCTTTTTCTTAGCTTTTATTTTAGTACTGCAGTATTTTTTGGTATTCCATTTTAGGTAGTATTATTTTAGTGTGGACTACTACAAGTAGTCCGGGCACTCCTAGAGTAAAGCGAAGGAGTTTTCGGCCCCAAACTGCTGCTCCAACGGGATATATTCGTCTTCAGCAACCGTTTGTGGCCTATCTGGGTGACTCCCCACGTCGGATCTGCGAGATCCTTGGCGCAAAGGTGTGCTACAACCCCCAAGGGTGGTCGATTTGCGGCGTTTCCGACTTTGGGGCTGATATCCCATACTAGGGCGGGTGTCTAGGTTGCCATCAAGCCCGATGCAGCGCGAATGAGGCAATGAGGGGGATTATTGAAAGGACTGAGTTTTTTGTGTTACGTCGACACCCACACAAAAATGCCAGAAAAATTTCCGAAACTCGGCCACGTGAGTAATCTTGCGGAGTACGACAATCAAATATACGGATATCCATCTTTTGCAATGCTGTGTGACACCCTCTCGAATCTAACTCTCTAAGATTCAATTAAATAGAACTATTTTTTGCATTACGATAGAATACTAAGCAAGTTCAAAACAAAACCAGAGTATGCAGATGCTTAGATATGCAGTACGGCCAATCAAAAAAAATTGGATAAACTACTACTCCACGAGGATGGTTAATGAATAATTTTTTATGCTGGAATACTGAGCAAAAAAATAATCATGACAGAGCAAAAACCCCAGACAACAGCAACAGGCACTTCTAATTATGAACAGAATGCGAACTGAGCTGCGAATAAATTCAAATTGTGCCTGATACAAAATACTTCACCAATTCATCGACTTGTTCTCAACTAACGTATTGCTGTGAAACTTGCTAAATTAGAATAAATACTGATTTCTTGGGTTTGGAAAGTGTACAAGAAAGTCGTTGCAGTAATTGATTCAACATTTCGAAAAAGTGACTAACTTACTATGAAGCATCATTCACTAATTGCGAAATCAAAACTTTTCAATAAAATTTAGCCAAGAATAGTTGTAGAGATTCAAAATTTGCAATACAATCAAACCTTTAATACGAATAGATAAAATGCAGACATCGACGTTGCTAAAATGATCAGAGAAATTCCAATTCTTCGAAAAAGTTCTCAGAAATCATTTGGATGCTTTTGAATGCTAATGAATTTAGCTTAATGTACAAAACAACTCCTGAATCAACAATTGATCCTGAAAAATTTCAGATAAAAATATTAAGCATCATTTGACTTTTTTAGCTTGTGCTACTAAAGACTGGACAAAGAAATTTTCTTTTTATTATTAAAAAATGTGAAAATTAGCAAGAGTTAAGAGAAACTTGGATTTGACTATTTCAGCAATTCTAAATCGTAGACAAATCATAACATGCTCCAAAATTGGTAAAATCGATTGAAAACATACTTTTCTTCAATGGATGGTAACATATTTGACTTTTGTCTTTAACAATGCAACTCGATATACATTTGATAATTCTATTCGCAATTTTCTAATGTATAAGTTGTTTTATCCTAAAATACTAAGAGATGTACATAACTAATAGAAGCTGGAGCCACAGCTGCTTTAAGAAAAAAATACAGAAGAATTCAAGTGGAAAATTAGAGCAATTTGTGAATCCAAAATGTTAAGAAATTCGCAAATTCGATCAACTGATGGTGATGAATTGGATCCGTGATGATTAGAAAAATATGGAAGACAGTATTATTCACAAGTTTTTGTATAGTACGGGTCTCATTTCTAATTGCCATGTGTCTACTGGAGAAATGAGCTCCAACGCAGATCCAGAACAAGAAGCGAAGGAATTTAAGGAGATTTTGTAGAGTTTGCTGCCGTTACAGCTGCATTCGAAACATGAAGAGTTTTTAGGTATTGTAGACACGAACAAATAAATTTCAATTATAAAGAGCATGCTCTACTGTATTTGTAATTTCCCGATTTAGTTGTGAACTACTTTGGTATTATGCAGTTAATCTGGAAAAGAAAGGAAATATATATTGAAGATCAAAACAATATTTCCAGTTAGCTACTCTAAAACAAATGATGAAGTCATTCCAGTCACCAGATGAACGAAAATATTTGATCGTCATATACAGTATTTGATCTCCTCTATGTCATCAATCTTTGGAAGTGCGGTAGGGTGGTTTATTGAGAGAAGGTCATGGTGTGGCTAGGCATACATCAACGGCTACCCATTTATACAGGAAGAGAGGTGTCGATGCACTCCGACGTTGTACTGTCATGGTTTTGATGTGATGTGAAGTTCAGAACTTATGTCAGCTCACAATTCTTGTCCTTCACAGATAGGTATCACGGCACAATGACAAGTACAGACAGTAGCAAGATTCATAAACATTACGTAGATATTTTGTTGTGATGATCCACTACGGTTTAAGTCGATTGGGATAGGAATTAGTGAGAGAAATCCACGAACTATCTGTTTTAGAAACTGGATAGATTAGGGGAGCGACTAGGAATATTTTATCGTATCATACCTTCAGTGATGGTATCGCTACAGAGGATTGGCTTCATAGCACTGGATAGTATTTGGGTGGAGCACATCGTTTTCGAAAGGCTTAATTTATGCCTTTTTCTCCTGCGTCTTCGAATCTGTACTGTTGGATAGAAATTGTAGTTCCTGTTTGCAACATACGACATGTGTACTATACGGTCCAGTAATCTAGGTTTATAAACCTTCGCATTCGAAAGAGAGATGTCTGCAGTTCTGTTCTTAGGGTTGGTAACCAATTGCAAGTCCAGCAATAGGATCAGGTATCCACTCACAGCACGAAGAGAGAATCAATGAGCCCGAGGACATTGACTGATGGGCGTCATCAGAAACATGTTTAGCATGAGCGGAGAGTGGTACCTTCAAAACAGTCCTAAGCGTAGAAAACCCGGCAGACGGAACTTGAGCTGCGAAATATGGACGAGCAAGAAGTGCGTGCCCGAGCACAGGCGATACACAATGCGTTTCGCGCCGTATGGCAGCGGTATGAGGAAGTGATTGGGTCGAAAGGATTCGATTTATACGAGCCGGAAGAGAGCGATGTGATAGTGGACACGTACTCGAAGAGTGGCACCACGCTCACGCAGCAACTGGTACACCAGCTGCTGCGTGAGCGTGGTGCCACTCTTCGAGTACGTGTCCACTATCACATCGCTCTCTTCCGGCTCGTATAAATCGAATCCTTTCGACCCAATCACTTCCT
>JAAUYH010090419.1_pt1 | contig 10026 bp, 1 predicted proteins | sample 7278061 | NCBI WGS metagenome assembly JAAUYH01 (sample SAMN14350203, study PRJNA611818) | marine sediment metagenome | isolation source: surface marine sediment (0.6m) | place: French Polynesia: Moorea | collected 2018-08 | reverse complement strand
TTCGCCGTCTTCGGGATTGCCCCCGTCGGGTTCGAGCACCGCGCGATACATGCTCATGGCTTCGTAGGCATCGCCGAGTTCGCCGTCGTACACCGCGGCAGCCGCGAACTGCAGCGACCGGCGCCGCTCGCGATCGCTCTCGGCCAATTCGATCTTGCGCCCGAGAATTGACACCAGATCGCTCCATTCGCGCTCGCTGCGGTACAGGACCGCAAGCGCATCGAGCGAGGCGGCATCGTCGTCGCGCACGCTCAGAGCGTTTTTGTAGGCCGAGATGGCCTCTTGTGGCCGCTGTAGAATGTTGGCGTAGATTTCGGCGATGCGGTGATAGAAGGTCAAGCGGTCATCGTCGTCCAGGGCCAGCGAGGCCCGTTTCTCCAAAATGGCCACGAGGTCTTGGTGCTGGCCGCCGGCGAGGAGCAGGCGATCGAGGGCTGAGAGCGCGGCCTCGTCGTCGTCGCGCAACTCCAGCACTTGCCGCCAAGCGGCCATGGCCCGCGAGCTATCTTCGCGGCGCTCTTCGTGAATCTGCGCAATGCGGGTGCGCATGGAGGCCACGAGCTCGCTGTCGTACTCGTCGGCAATGCCGGCCTCCAGGGTGTCGACGAGGGCATCCCAGGCGCCCAATTTGGCCGCCAACGCCGATAGCTCGTCGTAGACGCCCTCGTCGTGCACGTCCTCCCGCCAGGCCCGCGACAGCGCGTCCAAGGCCAGGTTTTCGTCGCCGCCGCGGCTCTCGTGAATCTCGGCGATCTCGCGCAGGATCGTGACCCGGCGCCCGGGGTCGTCGGTGTACTTGACTTGGGTATCGAGGATGACGACCAACTTGCGCCACCAATCGTTGGCCCGGTACACGGGTTCGAGTAGCGAGGCAATGCGCTCGCGATAATCCTCGTCGACCACCAGGCGTTCCAGCGGCGTGAGCGCCTGCTCCCAATTCACCTCGCCCTGCAGCACGATTTCGTATTGGTCGACGGCGGCGGCTACATCGCCCAGGTTATCAGACCATACTGCGGCCAGTTGCATGCGCCTTGCGACCATGTCTTCGCGCACTTCGCGGCTGTCGCGATCGGGGCGCGAATCGAGCCACACAATGCGCTCGTTGAGCAAATCGCTGAGTTCGAACCACTTGCTGCCGGCGCGATAGATGCGTTCGAGCTCGGCCGCGGCGTCGTCGGCGCTGGCGTCGATATCGAGCACCGAGCGATAGGCGTCCACCGCCTGGTCGGCGCTGTCCAGCTCACGCTCGTAGACCTCGGCCATGCGCATGTACAAGTTGCTGCGCCAAGCATCTCCGGTCTCGCCGACGGCGGCTTTGGAAATGGCCTCGTCATAGACGTCGACCAGCGCGTGCCAGCGTTCGGCGCGGCGCAGCACGTCTTCTAAGAGCGCAAAGGTGCCCACGTCGTCGGGGTGTATCTCCAGCACCCGGCGATAGGCGGCCTGAGACCGCTCCACTTCGCCCAGGCGACCATCGTAAATCCCTCCCAACTGCTGGGCCACCAGGGCCACGTTTTCCCCTTCTTCGACGGTGTCGTCGAGATACTCCTGATAGATGGCGGCCAGGTCTTCCCAGTTGTTCAGGATCTGGGCCAGACGATTCAATTGGTCGCGCACCCCGGCGTCGGTGGGGTCTTCGCGAAAGACCCGGCCGTACCAGCGGGCGGCGCCATCGAGGTCTTCGAGCTGTTCCTCGTACAGGCGCGCGATGTAGCGGGTGAATTCCAGCCGCTCTTCGGCGTCGTCTGCCAATTCGAGCTTGATCTCGTAGATGCGAACCAGCTTGAGCCAGTCCTGATGGGCGACGTAGATGGGTTCGAGGACTTCGGCCGCGGCGCTGCGCATGCCGGCATCGTCGAGGTAGCGCTCCAGGGCGCTGATGGCGCCGGTATGGTTGGGGTCGCCGCCGAGCGCGGCGCTATAGTTTTCCACCGCGCCTTCGGGATCGTAGAGCCGGTGTTCGCACAGCGAGCCCAAGCGGTGGCGCAGCGATACCGCCTCGGCCACGGTAAACGCGTAGCCCAGGCGACGTTCGAGGAGATCCACGAGATCGTGCCAGCGTTCCCCTTCATCATACAGGGCCTCCAGGGCCTCGACCGCCTCGCGATCTTCGGGGGTGAGTTCCAGCACTTGCTCCCAGGCCGAAATCGCCTCCTCGGGCTGGTCGAGCTTTTCTGCCGACAGCCGCGCGGCCTCGGCCAGGGTGCGGGCCTGCAAGTCGATATCGCCCTCGGCCAGCTCGGCCTTGCGGCTGAGAATGTCGTAGAGCTCGCGGTGGCTTTCGGTTTGGCGATAGATGTTTTCCAGCGCCGACAGGGCGCGGCCATCGTCGGGATAGTCGTCGAGGACTTTTTGATAGTAGGTGCGGGCCAGGTCGAGATCGCTGCGCGTGGCCCGCGCCAAATCGGCGATATCCAAGTTGAGCTGGCGCTGCAGATCGCCGTCGAGGACATCGGGGGCGATGTCGCGATACAGCTCGATGAGCTCGTCGTAGCGGCCCAAGTCGTCGGCCAATCGAGCGGCGTCGGCCACGTATTCGGCGATGTCGCCCTCGCCCACGGCTTCGCGCACGGTGCGCGCCGTGGTCTCAAACGCCCGCGGTTTGTCGTCGAGGCGGTGTTCGCTCAATTCGGCGATGCGCCGGAGACAGCGCAACTTTTCGTGCATGTCGAGGGTGGCATCGGCCACTTTGAGCAAGAGATCGGCCAGCTTGGCATAGGCGGCCGCGCGCTCGTAGAGCGGCTGGAGAATCTCTGCCGCCCGCATGAGGAGGTCGTCGTCTTCGACCAGCGACTCCACAGCGGTGAGGGCCCCGCCGTGGATGGGCTCGCGCTCGAGCACTTCGGCGTAGCGCTCCAGGCCTTCTGCGGAGCGATCTAAATGGCGATGGAGCAGCGTGCCGGCCTCGTGGGTGAGGTTGCGCCGGGCTTCGAAGTCGTCGCTCAGGGCCAGTCGGCGCTCGATCACGTCGAGCAGGTCGGCATAGCGTTCTTCTTTGCGATACAGCCGGGACAGTTCGACCAGGGTCTCGTCGTCGTCGGGCACGTGGTCGAGGATTTCGAGATGCGCGGCAATGGCCTCGATGCTATCGTCGATGCGTTGCTCGTACAATTTAGCAATGCGCCGCAGATGCAGTTTGCGCTCGCCGCCATCGACGCTCAGCTCCACCCGGCGGCGCAGGATTTCCACCAGATCCACCGGTCGCCCCTCAGCCGCGTATAGGCGCTCCAGCGCGTCCAGGGCGGCGCCGTCGTCGGGGTCTTCCCCTAGCACTTCGCGCCACGTGCTGATGGCGGCATCGACGTCGGCCAGTTGGTCTTCGCATAAGACCGCCACTCGGGCCAGGCGGCGTTTGCGGTCCTCGGGGGCTTCTGCCCATTCGACCTGACGCCGCACGATGTCGATGAGTTCGGGCCACTGCTGCTGGCCATGGTACAGGCGGTCCAGCGCACTGAGCGCCATGGGGGCGGTCTCGGGATTGCTGGGATCGAGTTCGAGCAGGCGCCGATAGGCCGAGATGGCGCGCTCGGGGTCGGCGAGATGGCCGTCGTATAGCTCGGCCACTTCGCACAGGAGATCGGCGCCGAGGGATACGTCGCTGACGTTCAGATTGTCGATGGCGCTCTCGTAGGCGTCGGCGACCTCTTTGCGTCGGTTCTGCTCGCGTCCGAGGCGCAAGAGCTCGTCGCGGGCCCGCTCTTCCGCGGGGGCAATACCGAGAATTTCGACGTTGGTATCAAAGGCGTTAGCGGGCCGATGCATCTCGCTCTCTTCGATGGCGGCAACCCGGGATAGGAGTTCGGCGGCGTCAAAGGGTGAGGCGGCAAATTCGCGCTGCACGCGCAGGATGCGGCATAGATCGAGCCACTGGCCATCGCCCGCGTACAGCGGTTCGAGGATGCGGGCCACTTGTAGGCGCAGTGATTCGTTGGGCAGTAATTCTTCGAGCAGGGACCGAGCCGGTCCGTGACTCGGCTGCTCGATGACGACCTCCTCCAGGAGATTGACCGCGCCAAAGGGATCGTCGAGGCGGTGGGCGCGCAGATCGGCGCGGCGAAAGGTGAGCTCGACCCGATCTTCGGCCGAGCGGATGTATTCACTCTCGCGGCCGAGGAGCTCTTCGCGCTCGGCGTGGCGGCCGGTCTGTTCTAATAGGCGCTCCAACGCGCGATACGATGGGCGGTGGCCCGGATCGAGGTCGAGCACCCGGCGATAGGCCGCGATCGCGCCTTCGACGTCTTCCAAGACCCCCTCTTCCAATTCGCAGATGGCCAAGATGATGCGCTTGCGCGCCATGGCATCGGCGGTGACGTCTTCGCGCCGCAAAAGCAGGTCGCAGAGAGCCCGCCATTTGCCCGAGGCGCGGTAGATGCGGTCCAGGGCGTCAAAGGCGGTGTTGTCGCTGGCGCCGGTATCCGCGGGCAAGTCCAGAACCGCCAGCCAAGCCCGTTCGGCGCTCTCTGGATCTTCGAGGCGGTCTTGGTAGACCCCGGCCAATTCCGTGGCCACGGCGCGGCGGGCGGCCGTGGACAGGGCCGCCGCCTGCTGCCAGGTGTCATCGCCCTCTAGCATGCGCTCGAAGTACTGGGCCAAGTCGGCGTTCTCGCCGATGGCGTCGGCGTACACCAGAAGGGCGGCCCGGTTTTTGCCGTCGGCCGGATCGCGCTTGAGCACCCGCAGACCGGCGGCATAGGCCCGGCGCCGATTGCTCAGGCGTTCGCCGTAGAGCACGCGCAGCCGGCGGTCGAAGGCGAGAGCCTCGTCCTCGTCGGCGCCGGTGCGGAGCACTTCGATCGCGTGGGCAATGCGGCCGGCGTCCCCTGCCTTTTCATAGATGGGCAGGAGCAAGGCAGCGACGCGCAAGCGCTGCTCGGCGGGAATCGCCATCGCGCCGTCGCTGCTCGGCGCTGGCGGTGCGTCCTCGTCCGCGGCGAGCGCTTCACCGTTGCTGGCGCCAGCGCTGGCGCCGTCGCTGGCGCTATCGCTGACTGGTACCGAGCCAGACACCGCGTCCTCGCGCTCGGCGGGAAGGACCACGGTGGACTCTGCGCCGGGCGCTGGCGCTGCGATCTCAGCACCGGCATCAATGTACCGCTCTAGGGCCTTTTGAATTTGCGTCCTGGTCGGCGCCAGCGACAGCGCCTCACAGTAGAACTCCAACGCCGCCAGCGGCCGGTCGAGATTGGTCTCGTACAGGGCGCCAATGCGCATCAGACTCGATACCCGGGCGTCGGTATCCGTGGTGTGTTCCAGCTCGCGCGCCAGAACCCCGGCCAAGCCCTCCCAGTCGGCGCGGGCTTCATGCAGTTTGGCCAGGGCCCGCATGGCGCGCTGGGATTGGGGGTCGATCGATAAAATGCCCTCGTAGGTGGCGGCGGCATCGTCCAGGGCCGCCAGGCGCTCCTCTTGCAAAAACGCGATCTTAAATAGCAGCTCGCTCTGCTCTTCGACGGTGTCGACAATGTCGACCCGGCGGCTGTAGACATCGAGCAAATCGGGCCACGCCGACATTTGCCCGGCGATATCCTCTAGCGCATCGAGGGCAGTTTCGTCCCCGGGCGCCAGCGCGAGCACCCGGCGCTGGTAGTCGCGGGCGCGCTCCAGGTGATGCAGGCGCGTCGAGGCGATAGAGCCCAATTTGCGCAGGAGCGCCAGCTGCTCTTCGCCACTCACCCCCGCGGTGCCCACGCGGGCATCGAGAATGGCCGCCACCTGTTCCCACTGATCGGATTCCGCGCTCAGCCGTTCCAGGGATTCGAGCAGATCGGTGCGCTCGGGGGCCAATTCATAGGCCTTGGCATTCCACTGAAAGGCCAGCGATTTGGAGCCCAATTGCTGCTCGCATAGATCGCGAATTTTCAGATGCAGCGCCAACTTTTCCCCGTCGCTCTCGGCGTGGGAGAGCAAGATCTCGTAGGCGCTGAGCAGCCGCGCCCACTTGTGGGTGGCTTGATAGATGGGCACCAGGGCTTGCGCGGCTTCGAGGTGGTCGGGCACGATCGAGAGCACCCGCTCGTACGCGCGACCGACTTTGTCGGGTTTGTCGAAATGGTCCGCGGCCAGGGCCGCGCTGCGCTCGAGCAGCCCCAGGCGTTCGGCTTCGTCGTCCACCCGATCGGAGATGGCGTGCAGGGCATCGACCAGCTCGTCCCATTGACCGAGCTCGGCGTACAGGCGCTCGAGGGCGTCGTAATCGCGAGAGGCGGCATAGAGCTCGCGCAGGGTGCGCACGGCGCGACTGTGATTGGGCCGGATGCTGAGGAGTTTTTGAAAGGCCTCGGCCGCCAGCGCCGGGGCTTGCAGGCGATCGGCGAGCAGGGTGCCCAGGCGCTCAAGGGCGCCGGCAGCATCCTTATCGCTGGTGGCCACCAAGTGCTGACGGCGATAGATTTCCGCCAGCGCGGGATAGCGGCGCTCGCGGTCGTAGAGGTGGGCCAGCGCAGATAATGCCTGCGGATCCATGCCCGCACCGGCACCGCCGTCGCGCCGGGCTCCGGGATCGCCGTTGGGGTCGCCGTCGGGACCACCATGGGGAGACGGCGGATTCGGCAACTCCAGCACCCGGTTCCACATGTCGATGGAGACTTTGTTGTCGCCCAGACGCTCGGCCGCCAACTTGGCCATGGCCACGAGGGTCTCGCGGCGCTCGGAGATGGGGCGCTGCCGGGCCTCGCGGCCCAGTAGATCGATGAGGGCCCGCCACTGCCGCCGCCGGGTGTAGATGTCTTTGAGCTGCGACAGCGCTTCGCGATCGCCGGGGACCAGCTCGACCAGGGCCTCAAGCGGTTTAATGGCTTGGGCGAAATTGCCAAAACGCTCGCTCCACAGGCGAGCGATCTCGCGCAGGATCTCGGCCCGTTCGGACACCGGCAATTCCGGCAATTCCGACTTGCGCACCAAGACCGCAATCAGGTCGTTCCAGCGCCCGAGCTGGGTGTACTTCCCGGCCAGATCGTCCAGGGCCTGGCGGTTATGGGGATCGAGCTTGAGGATGGTGTTATAGGTATTTATCACCATCACATCGAGTTTGAGGCGCTCGCGATAGATCTCGACCACCTGCATCAAGCCGGCCACCCGGCCCTCGACATCGTCGCGTCCGAGGCGCTCGATCTCGTCCTTCATCAGGTCGAGCAGCGCGTTCCATTTCTCGGTTTTGCGGTATAGGCGCTTGAGGGCCTCGCGGGCTTCGCGGTCCTCCGGATCACTGCGCACCAGCGACTTCCAGGCGTCGATGGCTTTTTCGGGATTGCCCAGTTCGTTCTCGGCCAAATCTGCAATTTCAACCGACAGCGCGCGCCGGCGCTCGCCCTCGGTCGACGGCAGACTCTTATGGGCCTGGCGGAGAATCTGCAGCAGTTTGGCGCTGCCGCCGCGCGACAGATAGTAGCTGCGATAAAAGTCGAGGGCCGCGGGATGGGCCGGGTCGGATTTGCGGATCCGGCGAAAGTACTCTTCTGCGGCATCGACGTTGTCGAGGCGTCGCCAGTGCAGCATGGCCACTTGCAAGAGCATGCCCACCTCGCCCTCTTGGCCGCCGTGCCGGCGGGCTTTGAGCGCCCCGGTATACATCATGACCAGCGCTGACCAATCTTGGTTTTGCTGATAGATGTCGGCCAATAGATGGAGCGCGCGCGGATGCGCCGGATCCATGGCCAGAACCTTCTTCATGCTGCTCTCGGCCAAATCGGGGCGATCGAGGTGATCTCGCGCCACTTCGGCAATCCCGAGCAGCGCGTGCACCCGTTCGCGCTTGTTGCCGACCTCGGCGCGCTCTTCGTAGAGGGCGCGCAGATCTTCCCAGCGGTCGTGTTTGCGCAAAAGTCGGGCCAATAAGATCGCCGCTTTGTGATTGCGGGGATCGACCGCCAGGGCCTTGCGCAGATACACCTCCAGCTCGGGGGCTGTGGGATCGTAGCGGCCGTAGTACTCGGCCGCAGACAAGTACATATGGGTGGTCAGGGCGCGGTCGGTGGAGGCTTCGGCCTCGTCCAAGTTTTTTTGCACAAACTTAGGCCAGTTGTCGCGCTCCATCTCGATTTGTGCCAGGGCCTCCTGCGCGCCCTCGTGAGATGGACTCAGCGTAAGTACCTCCTGAAACGCCGCACTTGCCGAGCGATCGTCGAGACAATCGCTCAGGGCAACCTGACCCCGTTCGTAGAGAAGCTCCACCTGATGAGCATCATCGGTGGCAGCTTGCAATTCGAGTTCGAGCAGGTGCAGTGCGGTGTCGATCTCACCACGCTCGTACAAGGAGCGCCGGCTGCGCTCCAGCACTGCGCGGAAGTTGGAGATATCCCCTTGTACCGGCGCAGACAGCGACGATGCAATCGCCTCCATCGCAACGGTATCGCCGGGGTCAGAATCGAGGATTGCCAGATATTGTTGAAGCTCGGCCATGCGGCATCTCGGTCAGCGCGTTCGCAAAAGGGAGCGTATTGCTCAGCTGTATCAGCCGTCATGGTAGCTCACGGCCCCGGGCCTAGACAACGACCAATGGCCTGAGAATTCGCCAGGTTAAGCCGCCATCCCGGCGCGTACCAACAAGGGCTCGCAAAGCGCAGATATCCGCCGTGATGCCAGAGCAAGGTCGCCGCGCATGGCTTCGATTTGATACACTAATGCTAAACTACGACGCAGCATGCAGACACGTGGTCTCGAATACAAGGTAGGCATCCTCATCGTCATTGCCATCGCCTTGGTCGTGGGATTCTTGGCCCTCCTGGGTGGTCTTTCCCTGCGTCCAGGATTTTCGTTCTATGTCGATTTCGACTACAGCGGCAACATCCAACCCGGGGCGCCGATTCGCCTGGCCGGTTTCAAGATCGGCAACGTCAGCGACGTGGAGTTTCTCGGCGGTCAGCTCGATGAGGACAGTACGCGGCGGGTATACGTGCGCCTCGAAGCCTGGGTCGAGGATCGCGCCCGCGAGGCAATGCGCCAGGACAGCGAGTTTTTCATCAATACCGCCGGGGTGCTCGGCGAACAGTATTTGGAGATCGTCCCCGGCGATGATTACGACGCGCCCCCCATCGAGGCCGGCAGCATCCACCTGGGTAACAGTCCGCCACGGGTCGATTTGCTGCTGTCGCGGCTGTATGACGTTTTGGAGGCATTTTCCGATGTTCTGCGCGACGACCGCGAGGCCATCGGCAACCTGCTGCGCAACAGCGCCAGCGCGGCAGAGGAGGTCAACACTTTGCTCAGCGAAAATCGCGAGCAGATCGGCAGCCTGCTCACCTCCACCGATGCCCTGGCCCAGCGCGGCACGGCCGCCCTCGACGATATTCGCCAGGGACTCGGCGATCCGCGCATTATCGGCCGCACCGTGCGCCACGCGGACGAGCTTCTGACCACCACCAATCAATCACTGCAAACGCTGACGCCGCCGACCGAAGAGCTTTTGCAAGACGCCCTGCGGGTAACCGGTATGTTGACGGAGGAACGCGTGGACAAAGCCATCGACGCCATCGATCGCGCTGCGGAGGCCGCGGGCAAAGCCGAGGGCCTCATCGACAATGTCGACGGCATGGTCACCGACTTGCGCGCGGGCAAGGGCACCGCGGGCGCGCTCCTCGTGAGCGAAGAACTGTACGCCGACCTGCGCGAAATGCTGCGCGATCTCAAACGCAATCCCTGGAAATTCTTCTGGAAGGAATGATTCCGTGGCCCTGAGTCTGAGCGACGAAGCCCGCACCCAGCGGGTCGGCGCTGTCGTGGTTGTGCTCCTCGGTCTCGGCGTGATCGCCGTGATCGCCATGCAGCGCCTCGATTGGCGATCATATGTCTCCGCCACGGTATATTTCGCCCATGTGGGGCCCTTGCAGGAGGGCGCCGATATTCAGGTCGCCGGCCGCGCAATCGGCTATGTCGAGACCATGTCGCTGCTGCCGGCGCGCCTCACCAGCGCGCCCGATCATCCGTTGGCCGGCGTCGATGGCATGGCCGTGCAGATTCGCGTCCAGGCCAGGCGGGCATTTATGGCGCCCATCAACGGCGAATACTTTATCAGCGCCAAGGGCATTATCG
>JAAUYH010205538.1_pt1 | contig 10027 bp, 9 predicted proteins | sample 7278061 | NCBI WGS metagenome assembly JAAUYH01 (sample SAMN14350203, study PRJNA611818) | marine sediment metagenome | isolation source: surface marine sediment (0.6m) | place: French Polynesia: Moorea | collected 2018-08 | reverse complement strand
ATGATAATATAGCATAGCTTTACCTTATTTTTCTACAGTCGGGCATATGGTTGTTACATTTTTTTGCTTATTAAACGCTTGAATCATAAAATTCTCAATGTCTAACGAAGAATCTAGTTCAGTCCAGATTCATTCCATTTTATTACTTTTCGAATCTCTAGTCATGTGATTGCCACTGTAATTGTCCTAGCAAAACTCTTATTTCTTATCATTCGCATGAACCAAATTTCTTGAAAATTTTCCATGAAATTTTTTTCGCATACTCCAAATCCATTACGTGCTTTGAAAATTTTTAGACTTTTCAACTTCTTTTAGTTTCAGAAAAACATTGAAATCATTTTTCTATTACTTGGTAATTAAAATTGTAGGAAATTTCGATATACAGATATCATGTTCTAGTTTTCGGTGATCTAATGATAAGTCGTAGCTCCATAACACTAATGTATTCTTTTGGAGTACAAATCTACCATACACGTTTCTTGATGAAACCGATGAATTGAATGCGGGTAATTTATAATTCTTTTAGAAACTTTTTTTGAACTGTTCGTCGAAAGACAATTTTATTACGAACTTGTAGCTTTTTATATTTCCTTTCATCGCTTTTGAAAGGCATCTCGGCATTTAAGTTGTAGGAAATGTTTATTTATTTCACAGCGTTCACAGTAGGTTTATCATTTATTAATTGTATTTGCACTAGTTTCTTCCTATTTGAGAGTTCTTGCAACTTATCGGAAAATCAATCAAATTTTCGATAGCTTTTGTATAGAATACTTATCTCATGTAGATTCCACACTGTTGCGAAGCAAATATCTTTCGTGTAGTGCTTCTATATTTTTGGGTGTTTGACCACGGGCACTTTATTTTTCAGTGGAGTAAATGGTTAATACTCAGAATAGCATTTGCTTTAGCTGCTTATACAGAACTAGTTCAGGATGAAGCTTTTTTACACAAAAAATTATTGAAGTGCGACTGGCATAAATACTTTTACAATAATCTGCTGAAACATTCTCTGCACAAGAATTATTTTCAATTATTCCCTTGAATTATAAATTTATTTTAGAAAAGTTTGGTTTTCATTTTAATCTATCGGACAAGGCAGAAGAAAAAGAAATCTGTAAAGCCGTATCTTTACCATGACTACGATTCTGGTTTTGCTCTGCGCAACCGGTTGAATTCGAATATCCTTAAATGGTATACTTGCAGAAAATGAAGCATTTCCATTATTCACCTTAAATTAATTGAAATGAGAGAATAAATTCGGATTGCAAGGAGAAACTAATTAACATAAATAGAAGACTCAAAAGGAAATGTTCAAAGGCGAGAATGGTGCATCAAGATTGTATGGCCTGCGATCTGTAAAAGCAAGTAATGGGTTTCTCTGTTTCATTACTAAAAGTAGTAAAATTTACTGTAGTTCTCGCACGGCCCATAATAAGTTCAAAGACATAGCGATGTATGATAGCAACCTTATTTCAGTATGTGAAAAAGTGTATGATATATTCTACGTTTTGTAGTGTGAAGCGAAACCCAAATTCCGTATGATTTTGAAGTAGTTTTGTCCAATTATGGCAATTGCATTACGTGTACAAAAACAAGATCATACCCACAGTAATTTGATTTGATTCATAGTCCGACGATTAAATCGATATCGTTACATCATATCCTGACTAAGAAGTATCGGAGGAATACCTTGATTTCTGCAAATTTTTGTCAGACGAATTGATTGATAGAAACTTCAGATACATCTAGTAACTGTTGAGTAAGTAAATTTTATGAAATTCTTTAGTTCTATCGAATCCTTGAAATGCAAACTACGTAAATATGATAGATTCCACTGATTCCACTTATATTCTTCAGTTCCTGTGTCCATAGAAAGATTTAAATATGCAGATTTTCACCATCAATTACAGACAAGCCACAACCTGTGTGTTTGAAACCCAATATGCTTCAGTATACCGTACATCGAACCAGCACATTCTTGGGTAAAAGTAAATCGGCATTCTCTTCATTTGCCGCCTTTAACCTTCCGTTGTTGAACTAATACCATTTGCTCACTGTGCCATCTAAGCTCTTATCCGGAGAAGTTGTATGTATGGTTTTGGAAACAGAATTTTAATTTTCTGCGATTGCTTGTTTCTTCCATGCAACAAAAAAATCTCGCTCTCTGAGTTTCGGCGGGTTGAATTTGGCAGGTACTATTTTTGAATTTCGACATGAAAGCGGAGTAGCACTGGCAGATTGTTTCAAAGTTTCGGGTTCTCTATGACCAATTCTTCCAACACGCGCATTCATTGGTTCACGTCATACACAGAAAATATGAAACAATGGAGAATATTGCCTGAAGCCGTAAGGTAACGATCAGCGTCACGACATTCCACAGTCTTAATAGGCAGACACGTCTAGGAAGTTGGATTCTCGTTCCAGCTATTAGTAATCATGGTGAGCTGTATAGTTTACACTTTTCTACCTTTCCATTCGCTCAGCAATTTAGGGAACTGTTACTTGCGTGTGTGTCACACACAAGCATCACATATCACAGAGATATTGCATTGCTATCCCAAGTTGAGGGTACAGCCATGAGATATGGAAGTCCTGTTGCGTTTCCCACCGAGTCACTACCGATCTGCTCGCAACACAACTACCAGGAGCGACTGGCTATTCCATTGAGCTTTTTGTGTCCTTTTTTGGTGTCGCTGCCACTATTTGCCAAAGTCCACTTTGCAAGCTCCTACGAATGTTCGATTGTTCAAGTAGATGTAGTAGAAACACAACAAACGTATATGCTTTCGATCGCATGGGAGCAGAAACACCAAATAGCCTTTCAGCGGTAGATTGTTGCGATTATCTTACTGGCGCATTTGACGGTACTGAAATGCGAATAATTTTGGCTGGTGTGGAGGAGCTGTGAATGATGTGAAAATGAATTGGTCCGAAACAAGTTTTAACTAGTTTTAGGACAAAGTCGAATTGTTTCGTTGGAACTCCACATCAGCAGTTTTCGAGCACTGTAGTTTGAGAACTAGGATCGCTCTCAAGTGGGCGACGGTAGTAGTGTCGCGTTGCAGACCTGTCTCGTTAACGTTCACATTGTGAACGTGTGGATGTATGTCGATAGCGATTCGTAATCAATCATCGGAGATCAGCTTTCACAAGAGTTATATTCGACACAATGAAGGGGACCACAGTCCCGTAGTAAAGCTAGTGATGAAACATACGAATCGACAGAGCGTGCAGAGTAGTTCATCTCATCGAAACACAAGGCACATCATGTCAATTTCTGCTAACTGTAAGATGTGCACACTGCACGAATTCTTCACGAGACTAAACCGCACCATTCGCAAAGCGACACATCACCATGTGGGTGTCTCACACTTGCGTTGTTTGGAAATGAAGACCAAGGGGAAAGAGGAAACGATCCGATCTTCTTGTGACAGAGGTTTGAATACTGCAGTAACCTGGTAGTGGCAAATGTCAAGGATTTGGATTTACTCAGCAAGGGTAGATAATTTGGAAAGATTTTTTTGACTATAAGGCGCGCTTGTTTGATGAAACAAGCATGATTTGGTAGCGGTGGTCATGGCAAGAATCTTCTTATAGAAGCAAAAAGATTCAACGGTTGAATTGGATTCAATTCAGAATGCCATTTGCTAGTCTACACGTCAGCAGCTTTTTCACTTTCAGCACTGTATCATAGTTGAACAGATTGCGTGAGGGTAACTGTGGGACTCGGCGAGCTATGAAGAAGGAAGAAGTATTATGTCACGTTTGCATCCTTTCATCACCTTCGCGACGGGACGGTAGTCATGATGCTTGTGCTCACTCCATATATGCGATTGAGTTCTATTCTAGAGGACTCATCGGCCGCCGAGTTTCTCACCATGCGAAAGGAGATCAAGCCATGTTGATATGTAAACTGTGCTGCTATGAAGCGTAGCCAAGTTGACTCTATGTCAATAACACTCTGGAATTTAATGTAGTATGCGTTATGACGCAATGTGTGCCACTTTGAACGTCATGCGTTGATTCTCAACTTGCAATTAGATCCTACAAGTAGCTTGCACAGTCCAGGCGTCTCCTCGATAAGAGAGCGGCTTGTTCATTGCACTTGCGCCTTGCCATGCAACATACGATGAACGCGGATCTTGAGTATTATCCTAGTTCACAGGGATTTCAGCGTGGTCAAAACACGTGACAATAAGGTAAAGTTCCGCCTCGCTTAGTGTCGGAAATCGGGTATTGCGTAGGTCCGCTTGCGTTACAAAGGCAAGTTTGCCACGACGTAATAACAAGTGCAATGAAGTGGCAAGGGGAAAAGTATAACTGCCTGTGTTGTACAGTACCCCAAAGCGTGACAGTATGATACCTAAGTTCACAAATTGTGCTTCTATTTACGTTGTTGCACATTAACGCATTCATTTTGCCACATCTCGAAACCCGCACTTGGAGCATATCGTCGCACCGTATGTTTGAGCTTTTTTGAGACATCGCAAACAAAGGGGCGAGAGTAGAAAATGAGTGATAATCCACGGCATTAGGTTCAAAGCTGGAGGTAGAAGTGGTGAAAATAGAACGGTGAAAGAGAATGAGTAGGTGGCGTCAAACGCGCCGCATTAAGTGAGGGCGTTGTTTTGTAACGTGACAATAACGAAGAGAAAGTGATATCATTGCTCACTTACTCTCAACTATACTCCTACTTTCTCACACGAGCGCAGACACACACTCGCACACACGCACTTGCTCACGCGTCGGTCCGAGATGCCCCGACATCACAGTCATATAGCGCCGTAGCTCGCGAGCTGCCCGAGTGCATCATAAGTCGTTCAAATCTGGTAGGATAACGCCGTGCAATTTGGCAAAATCGAGATCGGAGATTTTTTTGTCGGTTTGCATAAACCATGTGGTAGCACAAAATCCGAGTGTACGTCCCATACCAAATGAGTTCATTCTGTGCGAGTCACGCGCGCGTTAAACACGGCGAGGAACTTAGTCTTTTCGATACGTTTGTTCCATATATGACTCACCCCCAACTTTTTATGACCAAAATTACACTTTTTGCATCGCTTCCCACCCTAAAATCACCTCGTCGTTTTCGTCTTCTTAGACATTCTCACCCTCGTCATCATCATCGTCCTCCTCATCAACAGCAGCCGCAGCCGCACCAACTTCACCACCCTCTTTTTTCACAATTCAACTTTTCCCACAGCCATGTCCGCGAAACCTACTCGCACTACTCGTACACGAGGCGTAGGTGGCCGTTTCACTTCACTTGTTCCATCTCATGCACGATTCTGTGCTGCTTGCAAGACTACCACAACGTCTCAGTGGCGCACTGGTGCCGAGGATGGTCGCTCGTTGTGCAATCGTTGTGGGATTCGTCTTCGGAGACGTGCCGAATCTTCCAGGTCTAGAATCAACAAAGAATCTCATTCGAGCTCCGCTGTGCTACCATCCATGAGTGCATTCATTGCAGATGTTCTCCCCGTTGAAACTGGCGTTCCTCAAGATACGGATCACACTTCCCACGCCAGACACAGAAAGCTTCCCGGGATTCACACCCTCATGCCTTCCACACGGCGGCCTCATCAACATTCTCATGTTCATCGCCATCAAAACTCGCAATATCAAGGGCATGGCTATCAACCAAGTCATCCTCGTTCGCGTGATGTTTGATCAATTCACGCAATCCTTCCTTCGTCGCGTTGCTTCTAACATACACCCCCATTGGGTCATGTCGAAGACGTGAAAACAAGTCTGCTCCTTTTGTTTTGTGTCTCGTTCTAGTTTTAGTGTTGCAATAAATCCAGGGGTGTAACTAGGGAACTGTTTGCTTTGTTGTTAATATTGTGTTGCATCGGTTCTGCTACATGTTCATGCGTAATGACTCCACTTGTTCCGAACAGCCCTTCAATTCGCAACTGACTGAACTCTTGACGCATCAATTTATCTCTACGATAAGGGGTAATACTGTGCACAATATCTGCCATTTTCGCCGTTCTGTCAAAACTTCGACCGAGATTAGCTCGCAAAGCTCCTCCTGATTCAAACTGGTGGCGTACAATCGCTTGAACTCAGGATTTGTGTCACGTTCCTAGTTTCTAACGAGTCCACTTGATGCACGCACAACTTGCTGCATATTTATGTGGCCAATATCTTGATGTAGCAGTTTCGAACGAGCATCAGATTTTCGAAACTGAATTTTCACAAAGTCTCGAGTAGATTGCTTTCTAGGAGAAGAAAAAGTGAATTCCAACTCGTCCATGACCCAGCAAACTTGCATGAATCTGATGTAAAGTCAAGTACAGTGAAAGCACTGTAGAACAATTAAAGTTATGGATTGATAGATTGATTGATCGAAACCTAGAAGCAACGCTTATTCTACAATCTTTTCTCAAGTTGGCAATAGTTGGCAGCAGTTTAGTGCGTCCTCATTCGGGACTCGTCCTTGAAACAAAACAGGAGGATCTACAGAAATCTCCTACGTACGAGGGAGAGAGTGAGAATCGATGAGAGTGAGTGATCGACCGAGTGAGTGATCGTCCTTGCAGATACGCAGTAGAAACAATTCCAAGGTTCCTTCAGGTTTTCGAGGACTAGTAGAGCATCACAGATTTCTAAATATGTAACAATTTGTTGCTGAGTCGGACAGCGATGGATCAGAGTCGAATAATTCTAATAGGTAAGGTGATCGTCAAAGTTATAAAGAAACACGGGTACGGCAGTGCAACACAGTATCGGCGCGGACTGGAGGACGTCTGTGTACAGTATTGTAGAGTATGTCCTACAGTTGTGTTGGAAGCAATTGAACTAGGGTTTCAGTATTGTACAGTATCTTGATGGCAAAGGACAGACGGTGAGCGAGCAAGCGAGCGTGGGTGAGTGAGTGACTACAGTAAGTGAGATGGACGCGTGCTGGGGGATTGACAAATGCGGACGTCCACCCTGCGCGACACGAGTGTAACGAAGAAACTAATTTCACACCCTCATCACTCGTTACGACGCGTGACGGAATAGAGCACCGGTTTGGCTCGCGAAACGTTCAACAGTATTTGACTGAGATTCGCAGTAGCGAATCAAGACCTGCTATTCTAGAAAACAGGGTTTACGGTCATTTGATGAATGGAGAAGAGAGGAAAATGACAGATATATAGTGCAAGCAGCTCGGGAGATGACAGAATATTACAGTAGACCGATTTCATATGAAAACACTTACGTTTCGTTATTTGATTTGAGATTGAAGATTTTTTCACACACTGCATTTGTTGCGATTGGCATTCAATGGCAGTTGAACTCTATCTGCATTTCTGTCCGTACCTTTCATATCCCCCCGATCTATGACCCGAATGTGTTGTACCCTTTCCTACATTCTGCACCTACACTATGATGCGCAATGTTGCTGATGGTGGACGATCCTATTTCAATCACTTGTGCTCTCACTTTCACCATGCCTCACTCACTTACTCGCTCGCTCTCTGTTTCGATCAGACATCCTAAACTTAGTCGTGTTCAGACTGCGAATTAGTGTGTAGAAACTCCAAAAGTCATTCTAGTCACAATCGCAACGATAGTTTTCATTCTTCAGTCACATACGCTACTCGATGTTTCCTACTGTTTCGATGCCGTACCGCATTCTGCTTCAATACTTAGGAACGTCTACCAACGACTCTTGACCTCATCTAAAACTATTTTGTTATTGAAATATTTGTTACACGCAAGCACCAATTTTCTCTCCACTCCCAGGTCCACGCTTTTCCTTTCCCAGATCATTTGATCGTCAGCAACCGTACTGTCCCAACATTCTAACCTCACTGTGCTTCATAATTTTATGAATCCAGTCCTCCTTGCACAAGACACATCAAGACACCTATAATAGAGCCCTTCTATATCGTAGTGAGGAGCTCGGAACATACTGCTACAATAATACAAGTTTGTAAGTATACAGTATGCTGAAGAGATATCTCTGCTTTTTCTGCGTGACATGCATCTATTCTCACTCCGGCGATATATCAGCAAGAGCCCCATTCAAATTCTGTGCAGTAATCACAATTTACAGTTATAGCCCAAACTCATCTCTACTCATACGTCGGTTAAAACTAAATTGTCAGGTACACGTTCAGTTCCCGCGTTTCAACGCATGCGTAACAGCGAAACAGCAGTTGGCTACTACGGTTTGCTCATTAATGTTCCAAGCCTATGTGGTCATATTTGGGAACCAGCGACAAACCAACTGATGGATATCTGCAATCGCCTATGTGACTCATTCAACACATCAGATCGTGCTGGGCATACGATTGGGTACTACAAAGTTCTATGCAGAAAATGTGATTTACAGTTCGACAGGCACTTTCGACGATCGCCTTTTGTCTGAATTCACGATCAACCTTTCCATGAAAGAAAGACAATAGAAATGCGTGATTTCCACGAACAGATTAAGCAATTTTACCTCGGAACCATGAAAATCGGTATCAGTGTTCGAAATGCCACTGCACATTTAATAGCGCTCCTAGTACTTAACTGAGCTTGCTTCATTCGTTTTTATTTCGAGCTTGTTCAGCTATTACGACTGTGAAGCGCACACTTTTGCCACATTTATATCTTTTCGGATACTATCATATCACAAATTTAGAGAAAAGTAATCTCCGCCTACGTATTGCCTCCATAGATTTTACCTGCATTAAAGGTTTGCTCAATCGGACTGCGATTACAATCGGTCGGAATCTGATTGAAGAAGAGAACCGTAATCGTGACTTTGTACAATCAGAATCTAAAATGATCAATGCAACCCCTGGAAGATAGGCGAGAAATGCTTCTCACCAAAATTCAGCAATTCTATTACAGATCTACGCTAAAAGGAGATTCATTGAAATCCATAGAAATCTGAATCAGATTCACAAATGCGAAGCAAATATCGCTATGTAGACCTAAAAATACTTGGAGGCAGCAGACCGATAGTATTTTTCATGAAAATTGTAAAATTTGCTCAAAACACTATCATACTTTGACTTCAGATCTCCGATATAAATATTGTCCGCAACAACTGCAGTAGCTCAACTGCGATCAAACCTATTTCATTAGATCCTTGCAATTAAAAACCCTTTTGACTATGGAAAATTCACTCCAGTAGTTGTTTCAACATTTCTAACAAGCGTGTATCGAAGTCCGGTATATCGAAATATGTATCTACACCATATTTCTGAAGAAAGTTGGCACAAAAAGCCGTCACGCCCGTTTCGTCAACACATTTCTCAAGAGAAAAAGAAATTTTCGTACAAACGCACACTCTATTTCAACTTTCCAATTGATAGCATCCAACTTGAATTTGCAGGCTACTCTGGATACCATTATAGTAAAATATATGAAAAAGGAAAGCGATAAAATTCCCTAAGCACAATGACAGAATTTCGATGTACCGTAATGTAGTACTTTTCCAACAGAAGTTTTGACGTCTAGCTATGAAAAAGGAAGTTTCATAATTTCTGTAATCGTAATGGCCGGATTCTCCAGTTTATTCATGTAGCCCAGCTGGTTCTCAATTCCCTAAGAAATGCTTAGGTATGAATTTTTGAAGGTCAAGCACATATTCTTACTTCAATGAATAGCATTCAATGATCTGTCCTACATTACAAGATGATACCAGACTGGGAAATGCGAAAAAAATATGACTCTAGCAGTGTTGCAGTACTTAATTCGATTCATTGTGTAGTTAGATTGCTTCATGAATGGAAGTTAGATGCAAGCAACGAATCCGCAATTGGAGAATTCTAATGAAACCGTAGAAAAATCCTGGCTAGAATAAGCAGCAGAGTCGCCAATAAAAGTTATGCACGACAGAGCAGTTCACATCAGTACTCGAGGAAAGAACTACAAAAATCCGACGAAACAAAATATTTAGACAGAATAGAATTGCATGCGCAGCCATTTCGAAATATGCAAAGGAAAAATAAACTGTGAGATTTACTTATATATTCCTAAGAAGCTTTATAAAATTAGGAAAACAACTTTGGCACAAGGTTACTGTCATACGGTGTTT
>JAAUYH010016770.1_pt1 | contig 10028 bp, 10 predicted proteins | sample 7278061 | NCBI WGS metagenome assembly JAAUYH01 (sample SAMN14350203, study PRJNA611818) | marine sediment metagenome | isolation source: surface marine sediment (0.6m) | place: French Polynesia: Moorea | collected 2018-08 | reverse complement strand
CAAAAAGAAACCAGGTCGTCCTTCTGAATTAATCGTTGAAGAGCAAGTTTTAATCGCACTTCAATATTGGAGAGAGTATCGTTCTTATTATCATATTGGACTTGACTGGGGAGTCTCAGAATCGACAGTTTGTAGGACAGTTCACAAAATTGAAAATATCTTAATTCGTTCGGGAAAATTTAGTGTGCCAGGGAAAAAAAGTTTATTAAATTCTGAGCTTGATACTGATTTAATTGTTATGGATGTCATGGAAAGTCAAATTGAAAGACCCCAAAAACATCAAAAAAAATTTTATAGTGGAAAACAAAAAGAACATACCTTAAAAACGCAATTGATTATCGACCAACAAAGCCTAAAGATAATATGCCTAAAGCATGGTAAAGGCAAAACCCATGATTTTAAACTATTTAAAAATAGTGGGACTAAATTTAGTGAATTACTCAAATTAATAGCTGATAAAGGCTATCAAGGAATTGCTAAAATTCATAGGCTAAGTGAAACTCCTATCAAGAAACCACGCGGAGGAAAATTAACAAAAGAACAAAAGAGATATAATCGAGAACTCAATCGATTAAGAATTGTCATCGAACAGGTTAATCGTCGGCTAAAAATCTTTAAAATTTTGTCTTATCCCTATCGGAATCGTCATAAAAGATTTGGATTAAGAAGCAATTTAATTGCAGGGATTTATAATTACGAGTTAGCCTTATAGATTGGACTTAAAAATTGAATTAATTTATAGATTTCAGTAATTTATTAATCACTGAAATCATTTATGCTGTCAATTTTAAATAACCGTGATCGCTCTATAATGCTTAATAGAAAAAATCTCTCAATTCTTACTCTTTTAATAGACAAAAATTGAAATAAAAATAGTTTCTGATTGTAGTACAAGATATTTATGCAAGAGTTCTATTTTTTTGTAGCTGAAATAGATAATTTGATTGTTGGTTTCTATGGGCTGGAGGTTTTGTCTGTTACCAAAATAGAGTTGATGGCTTTATTTATTGCTCCTTCTCATATTCATCGCGGTTATGGTCGTCAATTAATGAAACACGCTAAATTTATCGCTAGAAAATTAGGAGGTCAAGAAATCATCATTCAAGGTGATCCTAATGCTAGAGAGTTTTATCTTAAAGTAGGAGGAAAACTTATAGGTAAAAAAGAATCTCTAAGTATTCCAGGTCGTTATTTACCTGTTTTTATGATTAACCTAATAATCTGAAAGTGATTCTAACTGAATTTTCTAGATTAATGTCGTAGTTCTGGGTTAGACTCAATTCGGTCTGCCTCAGCTCGTGCAACTTCTGCCTTCTGCTTGTCTTCTTCTGTAATTACTGGGTATTTGTTTTCTAGCTCAATAAATTTCCCAAAGTGTTCCCTTGACTTAAATCACGTTGCTTTTTTCTCCTTTTCTAGCAAATTCTTCTGTCGCCACTCCGTTGCAACTTGGTGCATGGTTTTGAAGGTTACTCCCTCATGACCCTTGATGTATTGGATAAGACGCTCTAGCATGAGAATTCGATTTCCTCTTCCTATGATCTGCGGGTGCATAGTCAGAATGTAAACCCCCGTATCCATCTGCTGATAGAGAAAATCAAAATCCCCAGCCCAGATTTGGTACACTTCGTCTGGTGTCCTTAAGCCGACATGATAGTCTGACCAGTTAAGACCAAAGTACGGCCAGTCATCAAGACTCCAATCCACTGGCAGTTCGACCAGGTTGACTTCTTGACCGAACTGGTATGCTCTATCCACTGATGCTTCATCCCCGACTCGACAGTAATAGGGTGTAAAGTCGTTTCCCATAAGACTGGAGTCATACTGAAAGCCGAGTTTAAGCAGAAGAGGGATAGAGTGGGGACTCAGTGACCACCCTGGTGCGCGGTAGCCTGACGGTGCTTGACCAGTAAGACGGCGAATACACTCGATGCCACGTTCTAGGATGCGACACTCTTGATCAGGAGAAACCGAAACTGGGTTCTCATGTAGATAACCATGATGACCGATCTCATGACCAGTATCAGCAATTTTCTGCACTAGGTTCGGGTAAGTGTTGATCGTATGTCCTGGGATGAACCAGGAGGCACTTACTTGATAACGACGTAACAGATGAAGCAAACGCTCCGTTCCCACCGCACCGAATTCGCCACGAGAAATAGTGCTTGGCGAGGAAGAGCGCATAGGGCCAAGCCAAATTGAAAGAGCATCGAAATCAAAAGACAGACAAACAGAAACGGTTTTGGACATTGTAAGCCTCACGTATCAAATAACTCAAGTTAACTTTTTCTTGGTCTCTAGCCTTTTTTACTATATAGATTATTTTTATCTTTCAGTTTAGCAGCACTCATTTGTGTCTATTTTTTTTTCTTAAATAGAGGTTGCTGAAAAAGTAACCTCTATTTATTTTTCTTTTCTCCCTGAAGGAAGAGGCTTGATACCAACTTCGGGCTTATTCTTTCTAACTTTTGACTTTTGACTTGGGTTCCTTTTGACTTCAGCCCGAAGGGCGTGGTCAGCCATCTTCTAACGGTTGTCAATTCTATTGTGGATCAATTGCCTAAACGCTCCTGGTTCTAATCTATTACCTAACAAATATAAACCCGAAATATACGGATCAAGCTCAAAACCTTCTAGGGCAAGTGGTTGGAGATATCTCTGCAAGGATGTAGCCAGTTCCATTTCTCCCAGTTCTTTGGTCAGGCAGAAAGCCCATGCTGATGCTAATTCATTCGAGGAGAATTCTTGCTGAACCTCCCAGTCAGCAACCTGCACATGGGCAGATTTACCTTCGTGAACAATATTGCGCTGTGCACACCGAAACCATTCCACTACTCGTTCAGGGACAATAGCACTCATCAAAAACAATGCCCAGAAGTCGGCACCAACTGAACACATTTCTTCAACAGGTTCTGGACTGTCTGGTTTGGTTCCGAAAAAAAAGACCGACCCACTCTCATTGCTTCGTATAAGATGATCTTGTACGGTTTTGAGCCAAAGGGCATTGGCTGACCCAAAACTAGTGCCAAACAAACGATCATGAAGGACGTTATTGATCAGCATGTGGGCATTACACATCAACATTGACTGATGATTGTAGCAACTCACACCCAAACTGGGAGAACTGGTCATTTGTTCCCAGAGGCTGTGAGACAATTCATGGTAGTTTGTTGTGTGCCCATCAAGTTCAATAGGCTCTGTCGGAGGTTCGCCAAATGCGTCAATATAGAGACCAGTGAACGTTGCTAATCGTCCAGCATAGGTGAGGTTTCTTTCTTGCAGCACCCATGTGGTCTCGTTAAGTTCAGTATGCCAATAGCTCCAACATCGCGGTTCGAGAAGTCCACGATGAATTGTGTCAAGCAATGGGCGAATCCTTTCCTTGCGTCCTGGGTTCTGCTTAATACTAAGGAAGTAGGCAAACGCTGGATAGATGAGGTGGTATCGCGTTGCAAAGTTGAGCATCTGCTGTTTGGGCTTGTAGAATCGTTTCCAATTGCAATTTTGACCAGAATAGCAAAGTCTCAGCCGTTCTTCAGCAGCCGAGGTCGCGTTCTCAGAAAGTGATGGCATCGGGACAACTCCTTAAGCTTGTACAAAAAGTCGAATTAGTATTAACTCCTAATACTAAATATAGTTTTATACTTCACTATTTTTTATTAACCGAGAATAGATATTGCCAGATAAAAAGATGGCGACTGAATCAATTAGAACAAGAGAAATCACGTAGATAAATGTTCCACTATAAAAAATTAGAAAAAATCCCTGAAAGAAAAGCCAATGAACCCCAAAAATACCAAAGGAAAAATAAGCATTTTTTTTGAGTATTGAATCTCCAGGTATAGCTCGTTCGATAAAATAATAGAAAATTCCTATAGTTAAAAATAATACAATAGTATAAAGATATTGAGTAATAGTAAAAGGAATAAGTAGCATCATTGCAGCTACAGAAGTTGGGTTAGTAAATACAACTCCCAATAAACTATGAAAAACTAACCCAGAGATAATAAAGATGGAAAGTTGTAAAAAATTAATGATTTGCCAGTTACTCTTCTTTTGTTGAATCTCTACCTCTTTAATATTGTCAGTTTCCAGAAAAAATCCACATAATATTCCAAATATAAAAATAGGTATTAGATCACCAAAAGCAGAAATAACTTCAAAATCTAAGGGAGCATAAAAATTAATAGATACTCCGATTAAACCCATATACCAAATTGCTCCAAGTACAGCACCATACAACAAACCTTTTTGAATTTTACTACCTGAGAGATTTTTCTCAATTCCCCTAAATATGTAAGAGAAAGTGAATGTATAGATTATAAAATAAAGAATTAGCACCAACTCAAACTTATCATATGCCCAAGTATATGATAACTGGCTTCCCATAGCATCAGGAAAGGTTATGGCAAATATAGGAATTAAAAGACGACAGAATGCCCAAACAGGTACTGTCAAAATGACCACTTTAAATAAAGAAATTAGTAATGACTTCTCAACTTCAGATTGGTTCATTTTGTCCTCTTTGTAATTAATTTTAATTTAGTCTCTTTATGAGTTTTAGGGTTCAGGGACTTTTTATTAGAAAAATAGCTAAACAAGTATAATTCTTATACTGGAATGCTAAACCAAATTTTAAATAGGATAATTTTACGTTTGTTTCTGAGTTTTGGTTTTACTGTTACAAAAATAATGATAAAAACACTAGAAGAAATATGTTGCCATATTGGCAGGAATATTATTCTCAAACAGTTGTGATTTTAGAGGTTAAAAACCAAAAAAAACCTTAACAATCAACTCACAAAAACTTCCCAACAAACTTCAGATAACCTTGTCTTCCATGTTGCTTAGTCCAGAATTTAACCGAGGATTGAATTTTCCTCAGACAAGCTACTATTTCCGATGGCTCTAATTTCTGTAGCTCTAATTCTTCTGCTGCTACTTCTGTTATTTGACCTAATTCATCCTCTACTTTCAGCTTCTCTCTTCCAAGTCGCCACTCGCACATTTCCTTGACTGAATCCGCTACTTCCAATGAGATACCTTTCGGTTTTGGATAAGTACTGGTTTTTCCCTGAACTTCAGCACTATAAACTTTGATTAACCAAGATATTGCTGTTTCCACTTCTGAATCAATTAATGTGGGATTCTGATTGTAATATCCAATGATTGCTTGTTCTAGATTTTGTAAGACATCTGAGTATTCTTCTTCTATGCTCATCTCTTTCTGCGAACTATTCATATCAATTTTACTTATTCTTCTTTCTCTGATTTTTTCCACAATAATTGTGCAATTTTTCCCCAGATATCTTTGAGTTTTCCCCAAGGTTGAATTATTTATACTTCACAATTAATGGTAAACTTCCACCTTCTCTGTATTTTTACTGAGTCTATTAGTACTAAATAATATTTTTTATCCACAGTCAGAATCTATTTGATTTTTTAAACTTTCATCATAAATAAACCTGATAAGGTGAATTAAGGAATTAATAATTTATTCTTAATTTAACAATGAAATCTGAGCAATTTAATATTATCTTAAGTATTGAATTAGAAGAAAAGCTGTATTTTTACCTAAAAGATTTCCTGGATTCTCATCCAGATTTGAATCGAGAAGAAGTTATTAATGCTAGTCTTAGTTCATTTTTAGATGATAATCAAACTATAATTAATTCTAAAATTTCTAAACTTCTAACTCAAGAAATTCAGGAGTTATCTGCTGTTTAACTACTCATATCGCCCCACAAAATGCCAGTAATCATCGGATTCTACCTCACTATCAGACCCCCAATTATGGCTTTCATCCCAGTAATTAGACTCTACTATTTGTGAACGTTTGTCGTCGGTTATATCTGCGTTTATTTCATTGAAAGTTTTTCTGATTTGATATTTCCTTTGAGCTTGGTTTAACTGCTCTCTAGTCATAAAATTATCAGGTGCTTCTTCAGGTTCAGGCGTGATAATCTCTGGCTTTGGTTGCTCTTGCTGTGGTTCTTGAGTTATTGCCTCGGAATAATCCTGCTTCTTTTCTCCGCGTTTTCTGATTCTTTTTCTGATTTCAGTCATTATTCGGGATTTAGAACTTGCCAAGGACTATTTTAGGGCTTTTTTGGGAGATTGTATTAAATCATAGATCTTAAATTTTCTATCAAATACTCTCGACCCATTCATAAAATTCTATTTCCTCAGAATCACACTTTTGACAAGTTTCACACTCTTCTGTTGGGGGGGATTTTTGAACTATACCCTGTTTGATTAAGCTATCAAGCATTGGACTCAGAGTATCTCCATCAATTTGGAGAAATAGTTTCATAATTCCGATATTATTTGTCCCTTACCCTAATATTTTTGTACTTCTACTTTTCCGACCCCATTGCCCAAAAATTCATGAGAGTTGATGGTAAAAGTCATCAGTTGTTTGAAAAAATCTTGACGACCCAAAAATTCGGACGTAAAAGTTTGAAGATTTGAAGGTGCGCTCGGCTCAATCAAGAAAGTTATCGAATTATGACAAGGGAAGATCCTTCTTTAAAGCCAATTGATTATCATTAAATTGAAAATTTCAGCTTAAGATGATCGTTTTTCTTGAACTTTCCATATATATGTTGTGTCAGTTCTATTTAAGTGAATAATATTTATACTAATGATAGTGAGTGGAATGATAGGGTGGTTAACTTACTTCCTAGGCAGGGAGAAATCCCAGTTAATTAAGTTGACCAAACAAAATCTGTGCTCAAAACTGATTGGGGAGCAGCGGCAACACAAAAAACCAATCAAGCAAGCCAAGGAGGCTTTTCTCTCAAGTGAACTTCCTGATTCTACTCTAGCCAAAATAGCACCTGTTGGGATATTTTACACCTCAGATACAGGATATTGTCTCTACGTAAATGAACGATGGTGTGAGATAGCTGGAATAAGTGCTCAAGAGGCTCTAGGAGAAGGGTGGTCAGTAGCTATCCATCCTGAAGATCGCTCCCGTGTTTTTGCCGAGTGGTCGGATTCAATCACTCTAAACCTGCCTTTCAAAGCGGAGTATCGGTTTAAGCACCCTGATGGTCGGACAATTTGGGTGATGGGGCAAGCTATGGCGCAAAGAGATGACAGAGGTAAGGTCAAGGGCTATGTAGGAACGCTCACTGACATTACTTCTCGGAAACAAATGGAGGAAAAACTCAAACAAACTCGCAACTTCTTACAAACATTAATAGACCATCTACCAGTAGCCCTGTTTGTCAAGGAGGGAAAAGAAGAAAGATTTGGTCAATTATTTTTGGTGAATAAAACTTGTGAAAAGCTATTTGGATTAACCTCTTCTCAAGTAATCGGCAAAACTGGTCATGACTTGTTCCCCAAAGAACAGGCAGCTTTTTATGAGCAAAAAGACCGAGAAGCCTTTGCCCGTGGCGTGCCTGAAAATATTCCCTTCGAGAAGATTGACAGCTATACCCTGGGACAAAGGATTCTGCACACGATTAAAGTTCCTCTCTATGATAAAAATCACCAACCAGAATATTTGTTGTGTATTTCCCAAGACATTAGCGAGCAATATAAAGCAGAAGAAGCCCTAAGACAAAACGAACAGCGATTTCGAGCCTTGATTGAAAATGCCACAGATATGATCGTAATTCTCGATAATCAGTTACGGTTTCGTTATCTAAGTCCGTCAGTCAGGAGGATCTTAGGCTACGTTCCAGAAGAACTCGTTGACCAGAGTTTTTGGACAATTATTTATCCAGAGGAACAAGAGGCTCTAGCAGAGGGAATCAAACAAAGCCTGGAAAAACCAGGTCTCAGTCAGCCATTGATTGAGTATCGCTGTTACACTAGCCAGGGGTCTTGGCGGATTTTAGAGGCGTTTATCACTAACCTCTTAGATAACCCTGCCGTAAACGGGATTGTTCTTAACTGTCACGAAATTACGGAGCGCAAACAAGCCGAGATGAAACTGCAACATGATGCGCTTCATGATTCTCTGACAAATCTTCCTAACCGAGCTTTGTTAATGGAACAACTTAATCATGCACTCAAACTACAGCAAAGACATCCAGAGCGACTTTTTGGGGTATTATTCCTGGATGTAGATCGTTTTAAAGTAATTAACGATAGTCTGGGACACTTAATCGGAGACCAACTTCTGATAGCTCTGGCTCATCGCTTAGAACATTGCAAGAGGGCTAGCGATATTGTAGCTCGTCTGGGAGGAGACGAATTTGTGCTCTTACTCGAAGAACTTAAGAGTTCCGACTCAGCTATCAAGGTAGCAGAGCGGATTCACCAGGCGTTAGAACAACCTTTCAAGCTCAAAAACAAGGAGTTGTTCATCTCTGTTAGTATTGGCATTGCCCTCAGCCATACTCCCCATTATTATTTAGAACCAACACAACTATTGCGAGATGCTGACACCGCAATGTATAAGGCGAAGGAGCGTGGCAAGTCTTGCCATGCAGTATTTGAATCCTCCATGCATACCCACGCACAAAGACGATTGCAGTTGGAGAATGATTTACGGCGAGCTATTGGGCGTCAAGAACTAGTTATTTATTATCAACCGATTTTCTCCTTAGAAACCAATTGCCTTGAGGCTGTGGAGGCTTTAGTCCGCTGGCAGCATCCAGAAAAGGGATTAATTTCTCCAGCAGATTTCATCCCCATGGCTGAAGAAACTGGAATCATCATTGCCCTTGACCAATGGGTATTAGAGAATGCCTGTTGCCAGTTACATAAATGGCAACAGCAGTTTCCAGCTTTTTCTCATTTGAACCTGAGTGCCAATATTTCGGGAAATCATTTTTTGCAAGAAGATTTTCTGGCACAAATCGACAAAATTCTGGCTTCTACTGGAATATTAGGGGAATATTTGAAGCTGGAAATAACTGAAAGTATTTTGCTTTCTGATTCAGACTCGACATCTGAAATGTTAAAGCAGCTAAAAATGAGGAATATTCAGGTCTGCCTTGATGATTTTGGGACGGGCTACTCATCCTTAAGTTATCTACATCGCTTCCCGCTCAATATCTTGAAGATTGACCGCTCTTTTGTGAGTACCTTGGAGCTAGAGGACTCAAGGAGGGCAATTGTCCATACAATTGTCACACTTGGTCAGGAACTAGGGATAAAAGTGATAGCAGAAGGAATAGAAACAGACCCCCAAATGCAATTTCTCAAAGCTTTAGGCTGTGACTATGGACAAGGCTACTATTTTTCCTCTCCTGTGGACAGTAAAACTCTGACAACTTTGTTAACATCGTCAAACCCTAATATGACCAGGTGAGAGCTGATTACTTTCCCACTGTAGATTTTAGTTCTCATTCCTAAATCAACTATTTACTTAACCAATATGTAAATACCAATACAATTTTTCCTCAATAATTCCACTTATAATTAACAGTAGCAAAAAGTACTAATATTAATCAGTGTAAATACTACGATTTATTCCTCTTCATAAGCTGAGAGCATATCATCCATTAAGCTATTATCTATCTCTTCTGCTTCACTTAACACCCGTTGTTCGACTTCTTCAATGGGAACTAAACGGACAATAGGCTTTGAAGCTTGGGAAATGATAATGTCTTCTCTTGAGACAGCACGAACAATCAAATCTGATAAATTTTGACTAGCTTTTTCTATATCAACTTGTACCATCTTTTATGAGATGTTGTTATCTATTTATAGCTTAGTTGACTTTACCATATCCTAGTTCTTCCGATTTTACTTTTAAATAAAATTCTCTAATTATTCACAATTTATTTCTAGATTTAAAATTATGAGAGTAAATTGTCTGACTGCTAAAAATAACCCTGGAGAAATAGCAATGACTAAGTCTACAAGTAATTTACATCAATGGGATGACCAACTTTTCTTGAGCAATAATCAAACAGAAATAACAGCTAAAATAGGAGAAAAACAACCTTCTATAATCAGTCTTTTTCTATTAATTTTTGTAACTCTAAGTCTGTATAGTTTGGGTTTTTATCAATTGAGTAAAGCTCTTAATAATTTTGTTGATATTGTTGTAGAAAAAGTTGAAT
>JAAUYH010195903.1_pt1 | contig 10031 bp, 11 predicted proteins | sample 7278061 | NCBI WGS metagenome assembly JAAUYH01 (sample SAMN14350203, study PRJNA611818) | marine sediment metagenome | isolation source: surface marine sediment (0.6m) | place: French Polynesia: Moorea | collected 2018-08 | reverse complement strand
TGAATGGTTTCCATATTTTTAAGTATAGGTACTTAATTACGTTTTATTTAATTGTATTAAGTTTTGTAAAAAATGCCAACATTTCAAGTAAAAATGAATCGCCATCATGTATGGAAAAGAGAAAGTAACTTAGTTCTTAATTTACCGCTTCACTGATTCAACTGAAGAGTTATACTGGGTTGTTTCCTAAAATCTCAGATTTATTTAGGAAATAGTAATCTTGAGTTGAGTTGGATGGAGTAGGCTAATTGATTTATCCCCCCGAACCTCCTGCTATAGTTGTACAAGCACCTGAAGTCAAACCTCCTTCATGGTTAGCATCTAAGCAATCCGCAGATTTAAAAACATCCAATTTAGACCATCCCCATCCAGCCCATAAGTATTTAATTACCAAAGAAAGACAAGGAAGATACAGAACCTTTGCCATGTCCGCTCAAGGGAATGAATCGAGAGAAAATGTCTCTGTTCCCATCGGTAAAGCAGAAGTAATCGAAGTAATCGCCGATCGCCAGGAGTATGATGAACGCGCTCAAATTATTACAGCGAGAGGTAATGTGGTGATGCGGTTTGCTCAATCGGTCATGACCAGCGATCGCCTGGAAATTAATTTAGCCGATCGCATTGCCGTTGCTCAAGATAACGTTGTCCTCACCAGAGGAGAACAGATATTGCGGGGAGAAAAATTTGAATATTATCTAGTGCAAGACCGTGGGGTAATCTTAGATGCCAATGGCGAAATTTATCAACCCAGCTTGAGTAGAGATTTAAATTTAGCTGAACCCATACCCCAGTCCGAGACTATTCCCACCAATACCTTAAGCGATCGCCTAATTGTCCAACAACCAATCTCCGAAATTACTGCCACCCCAGGAATCAGCATCAATGTCGGTAGCAACAGAGACTTAGGCATTTTAGATGGTAATCGGCAACAAGAAGCAGGTGCAATTAACCGACTCAGATATCGCGCCGATCGGATAGATTTTGAACCTAATACCTGGCAAGCTCAAGATTTTCGGTTCACTAACGACCCTTTTTCCCCACCCGAATTAGAATTACGCGCTAAAACTGCTACATTTAAGAAAATTGAGTCAGGAGCAAGCCAACTAAATACCACCAATTCCCGCATCGTGATTGATGACAGTTTTTCTATCCCTCTACTGCGTTCAAATTTTCTGTTCGATAGTCGCGCTCGCCAGCCAGGACTATTTACCATCGGTTTTGATGGTGATGAGCGGGGAGGGTTGTATTTGGAGAGAAATTTCAGCATCATCGCCACAAACCGAGTTAATTGGACAATTACACCCCAATACTTTTTACAACGGGCTTTAATCCCCGATGCTTTTGGCTTTAATGATGAAGATGAAGGTGGAGTTTTTGATGCTTCTAGTTTTGGAGTCAAAAGTGAATTAGAAACTGTTTTAGCTACTCGAACTAGTTTGCAAGGAAATCTCTCTTTAACTAGTTTAGATACCAACAACTTTGAAGATAGTTTTCGTGCTAAAGTCTCTGGCAGGCAATTAATAGGTAATCTTAACCGTCCCCATATCTTTAATTTAGAATATGTTTTTCGCGATCGCCTGTTCAATGGTTCTTTAGGTTTTCAAACCGTTTTCAACAGTATTGGTGCGATAATCACATCTCCTAATATTGCTATAGGCAAAACGGGTATTAATTTAAGATACCAGGGTTCAATTCAGAATATCAATGCCGATACCGACCGCCCCGAATTATTAGAACCAAACAGAGAAAATGACCGTGTTAACCTAACTCGTTATCAAGGTGCAGCTTTCCTGTCTAAAGGTTTTTCTTTATGGACGGGAAAACCTTTACCCTCCACTAAAGAAGGCGGATTGCGCTATACTCCCGTTCCTGTAGTTCCCTATTTACAATTAATTACAGGTATTTCTGGTGTCAATAGTTTCTATAGTAACGGTGATAGTCAATTATCTTTAGGTGCTAGTATCGGCATTAAGGGACAGTTGGGACACTTTTCCCGCTCTTGGTTCGACTATACAGGGTTTAAGATCGGCTATGCTCAAAATATTCGTAGCGATGAATCTCCCTTTTTATTCGACCGATTTGCCGACCGCCGAACCCTTTCTGTGGGCATTACTCAGCAAATTTATGGTCCAATTCGCTTGGGCTTTCAAACCTCTTTAAATTTAGATAATAATGAAGAAATTAGTACCGACTATACTTTGGAGTATAGTCGCCGCACCCATAATATAATTCTGCGCTACAATCCTGTCTTAGAAATTGGTTCATTCAGTCTGCAAATTAGCGATTTTAACTGGCGTGGCAATCGAGAGCCTTTTGAAGATAATGATATTACTCCAGTAATTCAAGGTGTTAACTAAAATTTAATTAATTTATTCTTGATTTGGCTCAAAAACTTCCCTTTCTCTACCCTTCCACCATTCACCTAAATCCATTAAGTCGGCTTGGATGCTCTGTATTTCTTGTAAATATTCTTCAGGTGTCAGTTCTAACTTCCGTTCTTGTAACTTTTTTAACCTTAACTGCACCAACAGCCAAGGCTTGGTAATACCATCAGTAGCTTCGATATATTGGGCTAATTCTTGGCTATCCATTGTCCTCTAATTATTTCTGGCTCAATTCTTTTTATAATATAGTTTGGTAAGTTAATCATAGGTAAAACAACTGGCTATAATGCCAGATGGCTTTATCGGTTACTCAAAAGATATTGTAAAGATAACGAAGAGTGAAAGTATTCTCAGGAAAGGCGATCGCTATATGCTAAGTGATAAGGCAAAGGAATTAATCGAGCAGGCGCGTATAGTTAGTTTTGCGACCTGGACAGATAAATATCCCCCAGAGGTGATTGAGGTTTTTCAACAAGCAGATGATGACAAACGCTATCTCACCGATGAAGAGCTTGCCAAAATTGAGGCAATTGTTCCTGCTTTGACCAGGAGTTTAGCTCAAGGTAAAATCCTCAGAGATGATGTTGCCACCATAGTTTCTCATGCCAGACAACAAGTATTAGCCGCTTATCCCCAGATTACCGAGCCAGGAGGTGGACTTTATCCCCCCACCAGAGCCGAGGCTTGTTGGCGAGATTTTTGGCACTTTTTGCGCTGCATTACCTATGGTATGTCGGGTCAATCTATCTTCTATACCAGCGATCGCGGTTTAAAATATATGGAACAACTGTATCAAGAACTAGAAGTTCCTTTACAACCAATGATTCTTGGTCTAGAAAAGTTAAAGTCTTATAGTCTACAACACTTTGAAGAATCAGAGCGCAATCAACTAGCACCCTATTTCGATCGTCTAATTACCGCCTTGAAAGATTTTAAATAAATAGTTTAAATAAATTGATGCCCACATTTGTGAAGATAGAACGAGGAATTGTCGATAAAACTACTTTTGACCATTATGTGGCTGCTCATAAAGCTTATGTTCGCCAATTAATCGCTCAAGGACATCAGGCTCGCTCTGGCTATTGGCGAGAATTGGGGGGAGGAATGATGATTTTTGAAGCGGCTTCGATGGCAGAAGCTCAAGCAATTGTCCAAAATGATCCTCTAATCAAAAACAATTGCGTCCAATATGAATTACACCAATGGTGTGTAGTGGAAGAGTGATCTACCCTTAGAGAGAAAAATTTAAAGCAGCTAGCTGGGCTTCGGCTTTATTTAAAGATTCCTGCCATTCCCGCTCGGGATCGCTGTCAGCCACAATACCTGCACCGACTTGTCCGTAGACGATCGCCCTAGAATTAAAATCAACAGGTTTGGTATACAGTAGAGTACGAATCAGAATATTTAAATCCAGATTACCTCGATGGTCTAAATAGCCACAAGAGCCATAAAAAAGATTGCGGCGTACTGGTTCTAGGTCTTCAATTATTTTCATACAGCGTACCTTGGGACAGCCTGTAATTGTTCCCCCAGGAAACATCCCCCGAATTAAATCTACTGAGTCACAATCGTCCCTCAAGATACCTTTGACATTGCTAACCAGGTGCATCACATGACTGTAGCGTTCGATCACTAATAGTTCATCTACTTCTACCGAACCCCATTGACATACTCGACCTAGATCGTTGCGTTCTAAATCTACTAGCATAATATGCTCGGCTCGTTCTTTGGTATTGGTCAACAATTCCTTAGCCAAGGCGCGATCGCGTAGCTTATTGTTGCCTCTTTTTCTCGTTCCAGCAATTGGTCTGGTTTGCGCCACATTGCCTTGTAATTGGACTAATCGTTCGGGAGAACAACTAATTACATCTCCCCAGGGCGATCGCCAGTAACTGGCAAAGGGAGAAGGATTGATAGCGTGCAATCGTTGATAAATCCACCAACTATCTACATCGGTAGTAGTTTGAAACCGTAAGGATAAATTAGTCTGAAAGATATCTCCTGCTTGAATATATTGTTTAGCTTGCTTTACTGCCTCTTGGTATTGTGCTTGAGGAGTTAGGAAGCATAAAGGGGAAGGAGGATTGGTAATGGGGGAATGATTGTCGGCAAGATAAGGAGAGTTTAATTTCTGTTCTAAATCATCTAACTGTTGGGGATGGGTGGCAGCTAACCAAAGAATTTGCTCTTGATGGTCTAAAATGGCAAAACAATCTGGTTCGTACCAATATGCCACGGGAAAAGGCAGCGGATCTCTATTAAGCTGGGGTAACTTCTCAATTTCCCAAGCCAGATCGTATCCCAGCCAGCCCAACCATCCGCCAGTAAAGGGTAGATGATCGAGATCGGGATTGTTACTATATGAAGTAGCAGAATTTAATCGAGAGCGCAAACAAGGTAAAATTTTGCCTACGGCTGGTGTCCATAATCTGGGTTTACCTGCCACCATACGGGGAGAACCAGCACAAATGGAATAGCGAGATAGCTGTAACTGTTCGGCAGAATGGGCGACAGGACTTTCTAACAGAGTAGCAATAGTCGCTGAAGACTGAAATAAACGGTTAAAAACTTCTGATGGAGTACGAGCTTCTAAATCTAGCGATCGCCAATACCAAGGGGATAATTGTTCCATATCAGGTGCAGCACCACACCAATATTGTTTGAGCATCATTGACTATAGCAAAATCAGTTATATTAATTCTCGGTTGGCTAAATTAATTTTATGGACATACCAATAGAGCGCATTCGTATATCGCAAGCTGCTGAAGAACAACTGAATAAGTTGAAACGAATCACCAAAATAAAACAGTGGAATATCCTCTGTCGATGGGCGTTGTGTCGTTCTTTGGCAGAGCCTAGTGTTCCCTCCCCAGTGCCAATCAAAACCGATAGTAAAGTGGAAATGACATGGAATGTCTTTGGCGGCGAAATCGCCGATATTTTACTGATTTCCCTCAAACAGAGATGTCATCAAGATGGCTTGGAAACCGATCGCGATACTCTTAAACAACAATTTATCTTACATCTCCATCGTGGTATTGGCTACTTAGCAGGAGATGGGAATCTCAAAAATACTGAAGATTTGCTGACTATGGCGATCGCGCCCCGCGACGGGGCTTTCAAGCACCTGAAGTAAATTCAGGTGACAGCCCCTCCACTGGCAGAGCCAATCGCTGTTGAGAACTAGAGCGATCGCACCTTTGGGTAAGATTGAGAATCAACTAATTTCAACCATACATAACTAAGAAAAATAATCGGCGATCGCCCGAGCAATGGTTTCTGCACCATCTTTAGCTAAAGTATCTGTCTGGCGAGGCGGTAATAGTTCTCGTGCCACAAAGTCCCAGTTACCATTAAAAAACTCGGTAGTAGGAACGATCAGATGATGAGCATAATCTTGAAGTCCCGCCAGCAATACAGGTGCTTCGGCGAAATCTTCGCGGGTGAGGGAAACAATGGGCACATCTAAATAAAGAGCTTCAGAAAAGGTACTATAGCCAGGTTTAGAGACAACCCGTCCACAGATAGGCATAAAATCTACTGGACGATAGCAATTGTTTGTAATTTTCAGTAAATTAGGTAAATCTGGAGCGTTACGGTCAAAAGTAATAAATTGCCACTCAGGAAACTGTTGCAGATTGTGATAGGGAATAGCTTGAATTCCTAAACCGCCAAAAGTTAGTAGAGTTGTTTTCTCTTTGGGTACAGTCAAATTAAATTGCTGACGTAGCTCCCGTTCACTATAACGCAGTGTTCCTCCAGTTAACCCCACATCAGTAATATGAGGAAAAGCACTCATAGGTTCGGCTAGAGGTAAACGGAACAGGCGATCGCATTGCTGATAATAGTTAGCAGTCCAATTGACAATTTCTGTAAATTCTTCTCCCCAGTAACTATAAATAAAATCCCAACCAAAATTACTCATCATCCAACAGGGGATACCAGCAGCCTGAGCAATGGGAACAGCTAAGGCAGGTATATCAGCTAAAATTAAGCCGATTTGGTTTTGTTTAATATAATCTACTTCCTCGGCAATAATGGCATCTTGTTGCGCCATAAGATGCAGCATTTTCGCCCTGGTGGCATCCTTATCCATAGTCAAGCTATCACTTTGAATTGCCCCGACATCAAAAACGCGAGTTCTATGAGTAAAATCTCCTGTTATGTAAGACTTTAGCAACCATTCAGGGGCAACAGTGACCAAGGCGATCGCTATATCTGGACGTATTTTTTGCAAGGTGGCAGCGACTATGGCAGAACGAACAGCATGACCAAAACCATGACTGGTAATTGCAATATAAATTTTTGGTTGAGGCATAGATATTAATAAATTGATTGATAACTAAATTAAACTGAATTACTGTCCCAAGTATCGTCTTAAAAAGCTTTCTAAAGACTCCATCTTTAGTCCAAATGTAGATTCCAGACGGATAATTTCATTCGCCGTACAGAAAAATTCGTGTGCCAGCAATGTTCTCAACGTACCCAAGGATTTTTGCAATTGAGGATTAATCAGACCAATTCCCGTGCGCAAACCATCAAAAATCATCAAAGGTGGATTGATAATAATCGGTTCTCGCTTAAATATACGGGAAAAAATTTGGGGAATGTCTTCTCGCCTTAGGACATCTGGTCCCCCTACAGCAAAAATTTGGTTTTTGGCGGCGGCTGTAGTTACCGAAGCGATCGCGATTTTGGCTAAATCGTCGGTGCTAACTATAGAAGAACGATTTTTTGAGTCACCAATCAATAAATATATCCCTGTATCGCGAAATCTTTCCGCTAGGGGTAAGAGGTTATTGGCAAATCCTGAAGGGCGTAAAATTGTATAGTTTAAACCACTCTGGGTAAGATATTTTTCTACTTCTCGCTTGGCTTTAAAAGTAGGCGAGTCTTGATAGCCTCTATCTACTCCTAAAACGGAAATAAAAACAAAATGTTCGATCTTGTTGGCTACAGCGCGATCGATTAGCTCAATATTGGCTCGATAATCTAAAGCCTGGGCGTTTTTATCAGAACCATGAGCGCTAATAATGTATTTGACTCCCTGGCAGGCTTTGGCAATATCTCTTACCTCTTGTAAGTCGCCGATAAATATTTCTGCCCCCCGATCTTCTAATTCAGCATAATTGGCAGTAAGACGCACGAAGGCTCTGACAGATTGTTCTTGTTCTCTCAGTTGCCTGACAATTCTGCGTCCCAACGATCCTGTAGCACCAGTGACTAAATACATGAATTAATTTATTTTCGACTCAACTTTCTTGACTCACGATTATTTTAAAGAAAATTAACCTTAAAGGTAAGTATTTGCTAGAAACCGAAGTGCAGAGAAAAACTCGAAAATCTAAATCTTATCCCCTATGTCTTCCGTAAAACTACGGAAAAAGTCACCCATGAGCGAAAAAATCCGTAATTTCTACGAAGAAAAATCAAACTTCTCTTTAGAGCATAACCTTAACTCACACTTAAGACTCAGAGGCAATAATTACATATGCATTTATCTTGGCTTATTCCCGTTGTCGGCAGTATTTATCTCTTGACTATTCATTTAGTGTGGATTTTGTGGTCAAAAAAGCATCAATAAACTAATTTGGCTTGTATTGGCGATTGGCTCTGCCAGGGAGTCCTACGGACTTGCGCGCGAGACGCGCGTAGGTTTCCGAGTCCGCGTCCCTTGGGGTTTCCCCAAGGGCTGATGAAACGGCTATATTGCAGGGCTCGACAACAACTTCCTCTCTATATTTTATATGAAATACTCAAAGATTCATATTACGCCATATAGGTATATAGTAACTAATTATTTGTTGTTTATTGGTTGCTCACGACCAATCAATTCTGGTGGCAGCAAGCAAGCGATCGCTCGTCTGAGAAGAGTTTGATTCCCTTGCCGGCTTATTTCCTGCCAATATTCGACTATCATGTTTTACAGTAGAAAAGGTGTCTTCTGACATCTTTAAGCAAATCTATTAATCTGTTTGTAACTAGAAGCCGAATTATGCCATTTCCTCTGACAGAAACTACTTTAGTTGCCCTGTTATATCTAGTCCTAAGTGGAACATACTTACTAGTATTACCAGCTTTAGTTTACTTTTACCTCAAAAACCGCTGGTACACTGCCAGTTCAATCGAACGTTTAATCATGTATTTGTTTGTGTTTTTAAGTTTCCCAGGAATGTTACTGCTCAGTCCCATACTTAATTTTCGCCCTAAACGTCGCCAAATTGAAACTTAATCAGCAGCTCTTTTTAACTATGCGTAGAATTGATGCTATTGTTATTTCTTTGGGTATTTTTCTAGCTGCTGGAGTCGTCTATATAGTTTTACAGATAGTAGGCATAGACGGCATCAAAGCAGGAATTTGGACTCAAACATTATTAGTGGTTGGTTTAGTTGCTTGGTCATTGACTTATCTATTGCGGGTAGGAACTAAAAATATGACCTATAACCAACAGCTAAAAGATTATGAAGAAGCAGTCCTCCAAAAACGTTTAGAAGAAATGTCTCCTGAAGAGTTGGCTCAATTACAGGCAGAAATAAAACAAGATAAACAGCAAGATACACAGCCTCCCTCACAAGCCTAAAAATCAAAAACTTTTTGCAAATTCCAAGATGAACTCTGTTGGCGATCGCTTCAAACAACTCAAACAAAATTCTGAATGTGCGTTAATTCCCTTTATTACCGCTGGAGATCCCGATCTAGACACTACGGCACGAGCCTTAGAAATTTTGGCGGAAAATGGAGCAGATTTGATTGAATTAGGAGTTCCTTATTCAGATCCTCTCGCTGATGGTCCTACAATTCAAGCTGCTGCCACTAGAGCCTTGGGACGAGGTGTACAGCTCGAAGATGTCTTATCCATAGTTAAGCAAGTAGGCAACAAAATTGATGTGCCGATTATCCTGTTTACCTACTACAATCCGATTTACTATCGAGGAGTAAAATCATTTTTAGAACAAATTCAACAGGCTGGAGTTAAAGGTTTAGTAGTTCCAGATCTACCCTTAGAAGAGGCAGAAAACCTAATAGATACCGCAGCATCTTTAGGCATCGAGGTGATTTTATTAGTTGCCCCTACTAGTTCTCGGGAGCGGATTGAGGCGATCGCCAGTAAGTCTCGAGGTTTTATTTATTTAGTATCGGTAACAGGTGTTACAGGGGTTCGGACGCAAATAGCTACCAGAGTTGAAAGTTTATTATCTGAGTTACGCAGCACCACAGACAAGCCCATCGGCGTTGGTTTTGGTATTTCTAGTCCAGAACAAGCCAAACAGGTCAAAGATTGGGGTGCTGATGCAGTGATTGTGGGCAGTGCTTTTGTCAAACGCTTGGCAGAAGACAATCCCGAAGCAGGATTAAAAGCGATCGCTGAGTTTTGTCGCTCTTTGAAACAGGGGATTTCTTAGGGGTTTTGATTAGCAGAAAAATTCATCTAAACTGCTAGCAGTAATTGCTGGTTGTAATAATTGATGTAAATTGTCTAGATTGTTAATCGACTGGATGCGATCGACCATTGATTGCGGAAGATCGTTAAAACGGTCGATGCCCAATGAAAAACGTTGTCGTTCTCGAATGTCGTTAAGCGAGGTAATGACTATTGTGATTGCCTTCCACGGTTCAGGTTTTCGCACTTTTAAGGAATTTTATAC
>JAAUYH010075752.1_pt1 | contig 10031 bp, 10 predicted proteins | sample 7278061 | NCBI WGS metagenome assembly JAAUYH01 (sample SAMN14350203, study PRJNA611818) | marine sediment metagenome | isolation source: surface marine sediment (0.6m) | place: French Polynesia: Moorea | collected 2018-08 | reverse complement strand
GGCAATTAATTTATTTAAGAAAGTTTACATTTTATTGTACTTATTTTAAGGGAAACTATCCTGAGAACCAAGATTAAAGAAAAAAAGTCCGTTACCATACCTAATTTTCATTATTCTGTGTTAGCATTATTTTGAGGATATTAAAAAACTAAATACTAACCATAGTGACTTATTAAGTCCAGTTTAATTGCCTATAAATCACACTGAAGGATACCAGAAGTTTGGTTTTGTGTGGATTTTGGACTGTAAGGTGTACTAACTGGTTTTAAAGGAAGCTCCTAGACTTATCATTGAGGACAGGAAATTTCCATTTACCTAGAGACTAGAGCTATTTGCTAGTTTAATAGGGAGTTTTAAATCGAATAAGGTGTGGGGAAAGGTAAATAGTTGATATTTTACCTGAATACCAAGCGGAATTGGTGAGCAACACCGCGTCCCATCTTGGTGGGATAAGATCGCCAATAATGGTGGAACCCGCGGAATTTTCGCTTGCGCAGCTCTGCCAAAAGAGTCTCTGCAAGGGAATGTCAACTTAGCGAGGGAACGTACGAGCTTGACAACGATTCGTATTATCTAAGTTTACCATAGGAAATACTATGGGTTTCACCTAGCTTTTTTGGGATAGAAAACGCTCTATCAATGCTTTTTGTATCTTGACAATTTTCGGAAAACTAAATTTTTTTCTTCTCATCCCATGCAGTACGGAGATTCACCATTATTAATTTTGCTGTTAGCAGCTACCTATTTAGCTGCTATTTATGGCATACTAAAATTAGCTGAGAGGCATCCCCAAGAAGACGGTTCATCTTCTGCGACCATCAACAGCAAACAATAGGCCGAATGGTTAACATGTTCAAGAGTTAGGCAGTGGATTTTTTTGATTCACTGCTTATACTATGTTTAATAGATTTTGGTAAAAATTCCGATAAGGATTAATTTACTATGTTATCTGTGATTTATTCCGAAAAATTTCTACAACATGAGACAGGACTATCTCATCCAGAATGCCCAGAACGTCTAATAGCGGTAGTAAAGGCATTATCCAAGGTTGATTGGAAATCTCAGCTTAGTTGGCATTTGCCTACTCCTATTTCAGACAGAGATGTTCTGAAGTATATTCAACAAGTTCATACTTCAGAGCATATTGCCAAGATCCGTAAAATCGTCACCACAGGCTCGGGATATCTAACTCTTGATACCCCTGTATCTAAGTATAGCTATGATGTAGCCTTGCTCGCAGTGAGTGCTTGGCTAGATGGAGTTGATGCAGTCTTAGAGAAAAACGCTCCTGCTTTTATTTTGGCTCGTCCTCCTGGTCATCATGCTACCAAAGATCAAGCAATGGGATTTTGTTTATTTTCTAATGCCGCGATCGCAGCACATTATGCTTTAATGAAACCAGAAGTTAAAAGAGTAGCGATTGTCGATTGGGATGTCCATCATGGCAATGGCACAGAAGACATTATTCAAGATAATCCTCAGATAGCTTATTGTTCTTTGCATCAACATCCTTGTTATCCAGGAACAGGCTACAATAGCGAGCGCGGTAAGTATAGTAATATTTTAAATTTACCGATGGCTCCTGGTAGTACGATAGAAGATTATCGACCAGTTTTTGAGCAACAAGTGATTCCTTTTGTCGAAAAGTTTCAACCAGATTTGTTAATCGTTAGTGCAGGTTATGATGCTAATCATGAAGATCCCTTAGCGAGTATTTCTTTAAAACCTGCTGATTATGGTTTTTTTACCCAATGTTTGACGAAAATCACTCGTCAGATTGTATTTGGATTGGAAGGAGGGTATCATTTAAAAGCTTTGGCTGATTCTGTGATTGCGACTTTAGTTAATTGTTTATGAGCAGCAATGATAAAAAATACCGTGATCATTATTTCTTAGAAGATAAGTAAGTGTTAGGGGTCAGCAAACAAAATAATAATTAGACAAAAATTAACAAATAATCTAGTTTTATAGAAGTAAAATCAATCGGTTAAATATATTAACTTATATCCAACAATGCAATTTGGTAGTAGTAAACAAAATATTCCTGAAGAGAAATGGCGATGGCAATTAGATAATTTTGTCGATGATTATGAACAAAAATTAGCTGCTTTAGCTTGGGGATTACAACAAGAATGGGGGAAACTTGATAATATTTTAGGAATCGATCTCCAACCCCAACCTCATTTTGTAGCTTGTAATAGAGAATCACTAGAAAAACTGAATAAAAGCACTAGGGGGCATCTACAAGAAATCCTGGGTTTAATTGATGGTTATCAAAGAGAGCAAGAAGTGTTAATTCTAGCTATTGGTATAGGACAGGTGAAATTATTACATTTTCAACCCCAAAAAAAACCTCCTGAATGTTTTATCGCAGAGAATCAAGATATTGATGGTTTAATTACTTTTCTCGAATCAGCTTTAACATTGAACATTGAACATTGACGAGCGACCCTGCGCCGTTGCACGGCGCTAAGGAACGCGCGAGTTTAACGCTTGCGCAGCTCCGGGATGGGGGCTAAAGAGTGATTGGTGAATTCGTATCACTAGTTAATCCTGTTTTATTTGAGCCCCCATTCCCGCCCGAAGGGTCTCGACCCTGCGGTCAGACCTCCTTCGGATTCAGCACTTCTTACAAAAGTTGCTCATGGGGGAAACCCCCGCCGCGCGAGTTTAAACATTGAGCATTTAACATTAATTGATTGGCAATTAGCTATTAAGTAACTATCTTGATACTCAAAACTTTTGACTCTTGACTTTTGACTTCTCTGTCAGGGTTTCGCCCAGCGACACTAGGTAATTTATTATGTCAGATATTTCTCAGTTATCTTTAGTTTCTCCTACAATATCTCTGCTGAATAAATCATCACAGAAGCCGATTAAAATAGGAATCATGGCTTCAGGTAGTGGTACAAATTTTGAAGCTGTGGCACAAGCGATCTCAGATGGTAAACTAAATGCAGAAATAATGGTTCTTATTTATAATAATCCCCAGGCTCAAGTACGATTACGTGCTGAAAAATGGCAAATTCCAACCGTATTAATTAATCATCGGGAATATCCGCAACGAGAAGAATTGGACCGAAAAATTGTGATTACTCTCCAAGAATATGGTGTGGAATGGGTAGTTATGGCCGGTTGGATGCGCATTGTTACTCAAGTTTTACTAGATAATTTTCGCGATCGCGTGATTAATATTCATCCTAGTTTATTACCGAGTTTTAAAGGAATTAATGCGATTGAACAAGCTTTAAAAGCTAAGGTAAAAATTGCTGGGTGTACAGTCCATTTAGTTAGTTTAGAAGTAGATAGTGGTCAAATTATTATGCAATCTGCTGTACCAGTCTTGCCCAATGATACTTTAGAAACTCTCCATGCTAGAATTCAAACCCAAGAACATTTAATCTTGCCCCAAGCCATCAGCTTAGCAATCAACAATAGTTAATTATTAACGATATAAAGATAGAACCTTATCTTCTCCCAGAGGCCCGGAATATAAATAACCTTGGCCATATTCGCAACCTAAACTCAGTAAAATATCTCGTTGAATTTTAGTTTCAATCCCTTCTGCGATCACTTTTAAGCCCAAACTATGAACTAAATTGATAATTCCTTTGAGAATATCATAATTTTTATTATCGATATGGGGACTAATAAAAGAACGATCTATTTTTACAGTATCAATAGGTAAATAGCGAAGATAACTTAGGGAAGAATAGCCAGTTCCAAAATCATCAATGCACAAAGAAATTCCCCTTTCTTTTAACTGTTCTAATACTTTAAAAACCATCGGATTATTATTCATCAAAGTGCTTTCGGTAATCTCCAGTTTGAGATTTTTTCCTGATAATTGTAATGACTGCATTACATGATCTACTTGAGACAATAAATCAGGATGTGATAACTGAATGCCTGATAAATTAACACTTATAATTAAAAAGTGATCTTGATCAGGTAATTGAGCAAGCCAATTTACTAACTGAGAACAAGCTTCGGTTAAAACCCATTGACCAAGAGGCAGAATCAAACCAGTTTCCTCTGACAAAGAAATGATTTTGTCTGGTGCAATATGTCCAAAAGAATTATGTTTCCATCGTACTAAAGCTTCTAAACATTCAATTTTTTCTGTTTTTAAAGAGACAATCGGTTGATAATTAAGGTGTAATTGGTCTTGTGCGATCGCTTGCTGCAAATCATTTTCCAATTGCAGTTTCTCTAAAGCATGAATATGCATTTGGGGATTAAAGAAAATTTTACTATTAATAAAATTACCCTTAGCAGTATGCATTGCCGTATCAGCTGCTTGCAACATATTTTCTGGTTTTTGATAATCAATTGTATTAGTAGCAATTCCCATACTACAAGTAGAAAAGATCGTAGTTTCTTGAAGTTGGAACTGCACTGTCAGATGAATATTAAGCTCTTCTGCTTTAATTAAAGCTTCATGCGGATTTTGTAAATTAGTAAGCAAAATAGCAAACTCATTGATGCCGATGCAAGCAACAATATCTTGATTAGTAAGAAATTTTTCTAATCGTTGAGCAACCGCGATCAACAGTTGTTCCCCTAGATCATGACCCAGGCTATATTTAATCACGTTAAAGCGATCAATACTAACAATTAAAACGGCAAAACATTCTTTATGGGCTTCAATTTTTTCGTGACTTTGAGCTAATTGCCGAGATAAATGCTCTAAAAAAAGAGTTCTATTTGGCAATCCAGTTAGCAGATCATAATAGGCTAGATATCTCAGTCTTTCCTGAGCTTTACGATGTTCTGCTCGCAAAATTGCTTCACGTAATGCTCTTTCTACTGCTGGCACTAAACGGGCTAGTTTTCCCTTGAATACATAATCATGGACTCCGGCTTTCATGGCTTCTACTGCCGTATCTTCGCCAATTTTGCTTGAAACTATAATAAATGGTAAGTCCAATTGATATTCTTTAAGTAATTGTAAAGCAGCAACCGCATTGAATTGATTGAGACAATAGTCAGCTAATACAATATCCCAAGTAATTTCACTAGTTAAGGCAGTTTCCATCCCAGCTTTATTCTCTATTCTTTGGTAAACTGTGGGATAACCATTTTTTTCTAATTCCATAACTAATGATTCTGTATCATCTTGGGAATCCTCTATAATCAAAACATGCAGGGACTTACTCATGAGCGACTCCAGACCTTAAAAATGGCGATAATTGACGAAGTCAGAGGAAGCCGAGGGGCTGATTCCGTCGTCTTACGGCAGAACTCGTACGCCCGTCCGTCCTGTCTTGATGCGTGTCTCTTGGTCAGCACCGGGAAGGGGGGAGTATTTTGTTAGGTTCTATTGGTTCAACACCAGGAATTGAATTGTTATCCCCCATTCCCGCCCTAGCGGAGGAAGCGGAGGAAGCCCGCGTCCTAAAGGATACCGCTCCGCATATCGGCGTAAGACGTTTACCCAGCTCCGTGTTCTGGGCAAACGCCAGTTCCTTCAAGTCGGGGAACCCGCCCAACGGACTGGCTCGGGAATGTCCTCCAAGACAACCTCCGCGGGGTCTGACCGCTTTTACGGCGGCGTCTCTCTGACGAAAGTGACCGAGCGCAAGGTTTCTTAACATTTCGTTCTCCCATTCGTCCCATGAGATGGGATGTTATACCGTCAAGCGGCATCAGAAACCAGCCATCAAATGGGATAACATCAAGCGAGAAGCGAGATCAGAAAGGCAAGCGCGCGAGTTTGATTAATTCTTAACTAATATACATTTATTTTTGTTACCAAATCTTGTAAGTTGTATGAAATCTGGAATTTTTTGATTTTAAACACTTTATTATATTATTCATTGTTTATTGTCAATTATTAGTATTGTTTTTTGTCTTGAATTCTGAGATTGCCTCAATTTTGTAACTCATTTTATTGAGTTCATGGCAATAGAATAAAGCAACAAAGTTAATTTTTTTATCAATTAACCAAACTTGGTTATAGGGAAACTACACCAAGATAATCATGAATAAGTTCGGAAATCCCCTATAAGCTTGGGTAGCAATAACAGTAATCTATAGTTCAAAATCTATTTATTGAATAATTCAACATTTACTAGCACAGATCTTTAATTGCATATTTCACCATTCTGAATATCTATATGGTAAATAGTTGAACTTTTTCTTCTTCTCTAACGTCTAAAAGATTAATTGAATAAAGAATGAGGTCATAAAAAACCTCTAGCCTGAAGTAACTAATCCTGAAAGGTTGAACTTTATTTGGACACAGAAGAAAGATCAGTATCAGACTTTCTATAAAATTCAAGGAGTCATAACTGTACAGATGCCCCAAGCCAAAATCAAGCAAAAAACCGCAAAAACTACAAAATATTCGGCAGATATGGTCAGATCTTATCTGCACGAGATTGGTAGGGTACCGTTGTTAACCAACGAGCAAGAAATTGTTTATGGTAAACAAGTACAGGCAATGATGACCCTGTTAACCAAGAAAGCAGAATTAGAAAAACAGCTCGAAAGAGAGCCGAATTTGCAGGAGTGGAGCCAATTAGCTAAATTGGGTGAAAAAGAATTAAACAGGGTTATAAAACTGGGACAACGGGCAAAAAGCAAGATGATCGAAGCCAATTTACGCTTGGTAGTTGCAATCGCTAAAAAATACCAAAAGCGTAACATGGAATTTCTCGATCTCATTCAAGAAGGAAGTCTCGGTTTGGAGCGAGGAGTGGAAAAATTTGACCCCATGAAAGGTTATAAGTTTTCTACCTATGCTTACTGGTGGATTCGTCAAGCTATTACTAGAGCGATCGCTCAACAAGCAAGAACCATTCGCCTACCAATCCATATTACGGAAAAACTGAACAAAATTAAAAAAACTCAGAGAGAACTATCGCAAAAATTGGGCAGAAATCCCAATCCTGGAGAAATAGCTCAAGAATTAGGCTTAGAAACCTCTCAAATTCGCGAATATCTTAGCATCGCTAGACAACCGATATCGTTGGATGTTCGTGTGGGCGATAATCAAGATACCGAATTATCTGAATTACTCGAAGATGATGGTATTTCCCCAGATAAATACGCTACTCAAGAGTTATTACGACAAGATCTTTATAATTTGATGGCAGATTTAACACCTCAACAAAGAGAAGTCCTGGCTCTTCGTTTTGGGTTAGAAGATGGGAAAGAACTATCTCTAGCAAAAATTGGTCAAAGAATGAATCTCAGCCGAGAAAGAGTGCGTCAACTAGAACATCAAGCTCTAGCACAGCTTAGAAGAAGACGTTCCTATGTTCGCGAATATATGGCTAGTTAGAAATTAGTCTTTTCATCGCTATAAATATACTAAGATCTATATCAATTGATGATTATCTAAAGAAATTTTGAAATCATTTTTTCTTTAGATAATTTTTTATTTTGAAGTAGAGGTTACATCAGGTAACACTTTTTTCCCTTGAACCTCAATAATTACCAAAACCATAGTTTTCAAACAAAACACAGTTCAGTCTTCTCTGCTTCAAGAAAAAATAATTAAATAAGGGACGTTAAACTAAACGTCCCCAAACTTAATATACTTGTTTCGTATCGATGATTATTTAACTTTCAACGTCCGCTAGCAGCAGCAACAGTTTTCTTGTCTGCCTTGTCCACAATCTCTATGGATTGCAAACTAGGGAAAAGAAAATGATTTTCTTCGACATACTGTGCTCCAAACAGACCTTTTTCTGCCCAGAAATAGCGGTCTGTTGTATGTTCATTCCTTCTGACTACTAATAATGCCGGAGGAACAATTCCCAGAGAAGCGATGTACTTGCGGGCTGCGGTTACGGGTTTATCTTCGCCACTTTCGATATTATAATGGGGGACTAGTTCTAATATTTTACGTCCTTCTTGGCGACGGCGACTCTTGCGTTTGCGTTTTCTTGCCAACCCAGTGACCTCCTATTCTATTTATTAATTGCTGTATTCTTAGTTACAAAACATGGCTAGATTGTAGCGTAATTATCAAATAAAATCAAGCACTTAGGGTTAGTAATTATCCAATTGAAAAAGTATTTGAATTCTGATAGTTATTGCTGACTGATTACAGTCCCCTCCTCTAGGGTAATAAGAAAAAAGTTAATTACGTTGTTTTATTGATGTCTTACTCCTATGCTGTTGCAAGTGCAGAATTTACGACTTTGTGTCAATCCCAAATACGGCTATTAACACAAACCTTGGGATCGGTTTGGACCGTTATCTATTTAACCGAAGAAAGAGTAGATAGCCCAGAAACAAATTTACTCCCTTTCTTGATCTATCCCCAAACTAATCTTAATTTACCCCAAAAGCTTCTCGGAAACTCTTTCCCCGCAATCTGGCAACAAGGCACAGAGAGCAATTTAAATTCTTCTATCTTATTGTCAGATTTAGTAATAGAAGAACCTGCTGATACTAAACAGTGGAAAGTGGAAAATTTAGCCACCAAAAAACTAATTATCCCCTTAATTTATGAAGATGTTGCTTTAGGGTTATTAGTGACAGGAAGAGAAGATCGTAATTGGAATCAAATAGAGTTAAGACAAGTGGAAGATATTGCCAAATCTTTAGCGATCGCTCGTTTTTTAGAACGACAATCTCAATGGTATCGAGAAGAATTAACTAGACAACAAAATTTATATAATTGGGAACAAGATCGTACAGATGATTTGTTGCATCAATTACGCAATCCTTTGACGGCTTTGCGAACGTTTAGTAAGTTATTGTTAAAACGTTTTCTGCCTAAGTCTCGGGAGCGTTCTATTGCCGAAAGCATCCTCCGAGAAAGCGATCGCTTAGCAGATTTATTACAACAATTCGAAACAGAGTTAGAACAAGTAACGGACGAAAATCTCCCTTTAACTTTAAGTACCACTTCGATACCTTTAACAGAAAATAAGGAAGATCACAATAGTAACTTTTTACTTCCTGGAAAAACAGATTCCTTAGATCTGGTAAATTTGCTAGACATTTTAAATCCTTTGCTAATTTCTTTGGAAGCGATAGCTCAAACCAAACAGATTAAACTTATTGCTGATATTCCTCAAGATTTACCCCAAGTTTATGGCGAAGCTAAAGCTTTAATAGAAATATTAAATAATTTAATGGATAATGCAGTTAAATATACCCCAGCATCAGGTCAAGTCAAAATATCCATTGAAACTAAAAGTAATTTATTAGGAATCATCATTAGTGATACAGGTTATGGCATTCCCCAACAAGATCAAGAACATATTTTTGAACGACATTATCGAGGGGTGCAAGCAGCAGGGGAGATTCCTGGTACAGGCTTAGGACTTGCGATCGCCAAAAGACTAGTGATACAAATGCAAGGTGATATTGAACTAATTAGCCCCAATAATATCTCGAAAAATCCTCAATTTCCTGGCACAACTTTTATTGTTTGGCTTAAATCATTTAGCATTTAGTCATTAGAAGTCAGCGGTCAAAAAAATATTAAAATTTGTTAAAAGTAGCAGATAATATAATGAAAATCTTAAAAGAATATAGTTTTGCCTTAATAAACCCTAAACTGGCATCGACAGCAATTAGAGTGGCTATAGTTGTGGGTTCAATTTTGTTTACGATTAATCATGGGCATGCTTTAATTAAAGGAAAAATGACTCGCGATCATTGGTTGTCGGGATTATTAACTTATATTGTTCCCTATATGGTAAACATTCATGGTCAGTTTGTGAGTCGTTCTAAAAATGCTTTAGAAATTAAAAATTAAACATATAAAATTGAAAATTAGTAAAAATTTGACTAAATAACTATGAGAAAATTATACTTTTTGCTTCCTGGAACAAAAGGTAAATTTGGTGGTGGTGGACTTTGGGCCGAGTTAAAAACTATTAAATTAGCAAGTCAAATTTGCGAGGTAGAAATTGTTACTTATAGCCAAAAAGAAAGTGACATTATTTTCCTGACAGATCTTTTACAAAAAGATAATTTTCAAGATTGTATTTTTGTAGTTAGTTGGGGTTTTGATGTTCCCAAACTGATTAGTAAATTACAAAATCATAATATTATTTACCATG
>JAAUYH010038346.1_pt1 | contig 10031 bp, 11 predicted proteins | sample 7278061 | NCBI WGS metagenome assembly JAAUYH01 (sample SAMN14350203, study PRJNA611818) | marine sediment metagenome | isolation source: surface marine sediment (0.6m) | place: French Polynesia: Moorea | collected 2018-08 | reverse complement strand
TACACTGAAAGGTTTAGGAGCAAGACACGTAAAATATGGAGCCTTACCAGAACACTATCCCTTAGTAGGTAATGCTTTATTGACTACTTTCGAGCAATATTTGGGGGATAAATGGACACCAGCAGTCAAACAAGCCTGGGTAGATGCCTATGGTGCGATTAGCGAAATCATGCTCGATGGTGCAGATTATTCTCCTTCAGTAATAGCCCTCGATACTCCAACTAAGACAGAAGAAGACACAGAAACAACCAAAAAAAACTCGGATTCTTCTGAAATAACCTTAGATGTAGAATTACTAGAAAGTTCTTTTTGTAAAATAAGACCGCAATTATCGGAGTTTGCTGCAAGTTTTTACCATAACTTGTTCATTACTTATCCAGAAACCAAACCTTTGTTTGCTAACACCGATATGAAAGCACAAGAGCAAAAGTTAGTGGACTCTTTGCTCTTAGTAGTTCTCAATCTTCGTAAACCTGGTTTCTTGACACAAGCGTTAAAAGACTTGGGCTCGAGACATAGGAATTATGGAACCTTATCTGAACATTATCCTTTAGTGGGAAATATACTGTTGACTACCTTTGGACAATATTTAGGCTCGGATTGGACTCCCAAAACCGAACAAGCTTGGACAGATGCTTACGCTCTTATCAGCAAGATTATGCTTGAAGGAGCAAGTTCTTCTGTGATTGCCGAAGGTTCGCCAACTTCAAGTACGAGTAAATCTCCAGAATCATCTTTCGTAGAGCAAAACAATAATGATTCTATGGGTGAAGTAAATACAAGTGCAAATTTAGCCGATCGATCTGATGACAATCGGTCTTCTTTAGGTTTATTAGCAGGTCTTTTGACAGGAAGCGGTTTACTAATTGTACTGCTGTTAATACTCCTGTAATGGGGAAAATGGGAAGCAATCTAGGTAGAAGTTTTAAGCCAGCAAAATTGCTGCAATCAAAATTTGTCATTATCGGAATTATGATTCTGGTATTGACATGGTTGAGTGGCGCGATCGCTCTAGATAAGCGTAGCGTATTTTTGCCAGGAGAAACTTCAGAGGGTCATGTTCTATTTGAGGTTTCCTGTAATTCTTGCCATGAAAGTTTTAAACCAATAACTAATGAAACTTGTACTCGTTGTCATGAAGCAGAATTAGCGACAGATGCTCATGGGGCTAAAAAGTTTCGAGACCCCCGCTGGGCAGAGTTGAGGGAAAACTTAGATGTGATGACTTGTACTGCCTGTCACGAAGAACACGTTCACATGTTCGGTAGGGGAGTGCATCTTAAGCCAGACCTCTGCATGGCTTGTCATGAAGGAGTAATTCAAGGAGATTTAGCCAGTCACAATGGTTTTGCTGCTGATGGGTGCTGGACGGCAGGATGTCATAATTTCCACGATCATAGCGGTATTTCGACTGGTTTTCTGCGACAAAATTTAGATAAACCTGATATGTTACCCAAGCCAGTCTTACCTAAGCTAACTGTAACTGCGGAGTTAGATACGCCTCCTGAACCAGATTTGAGTAAGGAGTTTTTGGAGGGTAAGTCATGAAAAAGAGAGCAGGGGTGCAGAGGCGCGGAGGCGCAGAGGTGAAGAAGGAAAAAATATTTGTTTGTTTATTGTGCTTCTTTTTACTTTTAGTTTTTAACCTTTTTCCCGTTCCAGTATTGGCGGGAGAAGTTAGTCAGAGTGAGCTAGATGAGATTAATAATTTGTGGCGAAATAGTGCCCATGCTCTAGCAGATGTAAATTGTTCTAGTTGTCATCAAAATGAAGAAACTAAAAAGTTTGTCGCTAAACCAACTCATGAAAGTTGTCAAAGCTGTCATGAAGATTCTGTAGACACTTTTTTGTTGGGTAAACACGGCATTCGCATCTTAGAAGGACTATCTCCTCTAACTCCAGCTATGGCTCATATCCCCATGAAAGAGTCGGCAATGGACAAGCAAATGAATTGTAATACCTGTCATAATGTCCATTCAGTTAATACTTATCCAGCAGCAGTTGATTCTTGTTTAACTTGCCACAACGATACCCATTCTCTTAATTATCAAGACTCTAAACACGCTCAAATCTTTGCTGATGCTGGTAGTTTACCTCGTCCTAACGAAGAGTCGGTCACTTGTGCAACTTGCCATCTACCTCGCCAGAAAATCAACCAGACTACATTAGTCAATCACAATAATACCTATACTCTCCTGCCCCGCGATCGCATGGTGAAAGAAGTTTGTATGCACTGTCATAGTGTGGAATATGCTTACAACAGCATTTTTGATGATGAGTTAGTCGAAGCTAACTTTGCTCGTCCACCCACTCTGAAGTTAGAAACTTTTGAGCTAGTCCGCGCACTAGAGAAGAAAAGGTCGAGCAAGGTCAATAAATAGAGAATTAGCTAAAGATAGCTAAATCGCGATCGAGGATTACCTCACTCAACCAAGAGAACCAACAAAATGTTAGCAATGAATAATCTAATTAGTCGAACTAAAACTAAAATTATTGGCTTAATTGCCTTAGCTATAACTATCTGCTTTACCGCGATCGCCTGTGGTGGTGGCTCCCAAACTCAAGCTGCTAGTGGTATTGCCCCAGAACTTGTAGTAGATTATATCCATACAGTATTATTAGCCGATCGTACTGCTTATACTAAGCACGTAGTTAACCGTCTTAAAAAGCTAGAAGGAAAAGAAAAAGCTGATGGTGTCGTTCCTGCCGAAGCTACAGAAGGATGGAAACAAACTGGTGGTGTACCTCTCCCCGCACAAATGTTCCGTTTAGGCTCAGAAGTAGCTTTAGAAAATAGTGATGCCTTTACTTATGGTTTAATTTCTCCTTGGAATCTTAACGATAACCAAGCTCCCAGAAATGAATTTGAAAAGAAAGCCATGGCAGAAGTAGTTGAAACTGGCGAGCCATACAAAGGTTATCAAGAAATTGCCGGTCAAACCTACTATTCTGCTGTCTATCCCGACAAAGCTGTAGCCGAAGCTTGTGTTACTTGTCATAATACTCATCCCGTTCATTTAGAAAAATATCCTGATAAAGTTTTTGAGCTTAATGAGGTTATGGGTGGAATTGTAATTAACTTACCTATAGATAAAACCTAGAGCGATCGATAGTATTGAGTAGCACATAGCGAGTAGATTCGAGACCCCGCGTCGCCGAAAGAGGTCGGAACGCCTTTGAGGAAACCTCAAAGGACGCAAGCCGACCTAGCAAGGGAATGCTCGAATCAGAGTAGCGAGTAGCAAGTTTTTTCATTTGTTGCTTGCTACTTATGTTTAACAAAATTTATTGCCCGATAGCTTAACTGAAAACTGATATTAAAGAAATTCAAACTCTGTCATGAAGCCCAAATTTTCAACTTTAATTATTATTACTTTAATTTCAGCAGCTATTCTTACTCCTTTTGTTTTTAGTAGTTACTATATTCCCATTTTAAGAGAGAATAATTTTAAGATTCTCTTGTTTTTACAAGACGATCTTTATAAACTTATTACTGGTTATATAGCTTTAGCTTTTGTTATTTTTGAAATGATTTTGACTGCTAGAAAAAGAGGGCGAGGCTGGATAATTAAACTATCTATTCCTGGTTCTATGCAGTTGTGGCGGAGTTTGCATATTTTTTTAGGAGTTGGATTATTAGCTATTATTTTAATCCATACTCTTGGGGCAACTGGTTTGAATTTTAATTCTATTTTTCTCTGGGTATTTTTTGGTGTAAGTCTCTCGGCTTTAGTCGGTGTAGTCGCAGAAACAGGAATAGTTGAATCTCCACAAAAATTATTTTTAACTTGGTTACCCAATCAAAATTATAGTAATAAAAAAATGCCTGGTGTTGCTAAAGGTACACTAATACGTAATCTACGTTCTATTTGGTTAACCAGCCACATCATCTTAGTAAGTATTTTTTTTGTAATGTTGGGATTTCATATTTTTTTAGCATACTATTATCAATAGAATATTTTACTTAAAATAAATATGCTTAAACAGATAAAAGTAATAATAGTTTATTTTATTTTAATTAGCTTAAACTTTTGTTGGATTCCCCAAGTTTATGCCTTAAACTTTCAATCTTCTTCTCTGCGAGGATTAGCCATTATGAGAGCCATGGCAAGAGAATCTATTGATTACCAAGAAGCTATTAGTAATAAAAAGCCGACTGTATTAGAATTTTATGCCGATTGGTGTACTACTTGTCAGGGAATGTCGCCAGTCATGAATAGTTTAGAACGAGAATATGCAGAAAAAATCAACCTAGTAATGCTTAATATTGACGATCCTCGGTGGCAAGATATCATTAACAAATATCACGTTACAGGAGTGCCACAATTTACTTTTGTCGATCGCGATCGACAAACTATAGATACTTTAATTGGTAAAGTACCCAAACAAATAATGGTACAAATCTTTGAGCAAATAAGTTAAATATTCAGTGATAATTACTCTTAATCCTCAAACTTATAACCCACACCAACAACAGTTTTAATAAAAGTAGGATTAGCTGCATCAGGTTCTATTTTTTTCCGCAAACGCCTGATGTGGGTATCGACTACCCGTTCATCGCCAAAAAAATCATTACCCCAAAGCTTATCAATTAGTTGTGTTCTACTCCAAACACGATTGGGATAACTAAGAAAAGTAGCTAAAAGATTAAACTCTAAAGTAGTTAAATCTAGAGTTTCTGAAGATTTAGAATCCAGTTGACGAGTAGCAGTATGTTGGTCTAGATCGAGGGTAAAATGCTTAGTCTGATAAACCTGACTATTTTGTCCTCCATGGCGTAAACTCCGCCGTAATAATGCTCTAACTCTAGCAACTAACTCCCTCGGACTAAACGGTTTAACTAAATAATCATCTGCACCAGTAGAAAGTCCAATCACGCGATCGATCTCTTCTCCTCTGGCAGTTAGCATTAAAATATAAGGGTCTTTAGTGTAAGCTTGCTGGCGAATACGGGTACAAACTTCCAAGCCATCCAAACCAGGCAGCATGAGATCGAGAATAATTACGTCTGGTTGTTGTTGCTGAAATATTTTTAAAGCTTTTAGACCATTAGCAGCAGTAGAACAAGAAAAGTTTTCTTTTTCTAAAGTTTGTCTAATTAGTTTGGCAATTTCTGGCTCATCTTCAACGATTAAGACTTCCATTATTTAGTTATCAGTTATCAGTTATCAGTTATCAGTTATCAGTTTAAAAGATTTATAGCCTGAGGTTCCCGCGCAAAAACCTAATTCCCGCTTCCCAATTACTAATCACCTAAAAAAAATTATGAACTCTCGATTCCGAACTCAGATTGTAAGGTTTAATTCTGGTTTTGGGAAAACTAGAGCAGACATTACTTATGGTTACTCTTATTTATTCACTCAGCTAAGCTGAATTAAAGCTATGAAACTACCATTATTTAAAAGTTTACAATTTCGTTTACCTTTTTTAGTCTTACTGGGGATTATTCCTACAACCATCATAGCGATCGCTTTGGCTAATTTTAGTGCCAGTAGTTTTATTAGTCGGGAAACTAAAACAATAGAGCGAACTATCGATAGTCCCATTTTGAACGAGCAAGCTCGTATTTTAGAAAGAGAATTTCAGAAATTAGCCGTGATGATTTCTGTAACTGCGATAGGGACAGCAGGTATTTTAACCTGGCTACTAGCTAGTCGTTTGACTAAACCCATCAGTGAAATAAACGCAGCAGCAACCAGCCTAGCAAAAGGCAATTTATATAAAACCGTTAATCTTAAACGGGAAGACGAAATCGGAATTTTAGCTCAATCTTTTAATTCCATGGCCAAACAGCTACAACATTCTTTTAATCATTTACAAAAGGGTAGGATAGAAAGGGATAAATCGATCGAACAACAAAATTTAGCGGAACAAGAACAAAGACTGGCTAAACAGAAACTAGAAGAGCAAGTTCGAGAATTAGAAACTAAATTAGCTTTAGTCAACCAGGGAGACTTAACCATACAAGCTGCTGTCACCGATGACGAAATTGGTAGAGTAGCTTCTTCTTATAACTCTATGGTAGAAAGCTTAAGAAACATTGTTACTCAAGTAAAGACAGCAACTCAAACGGTAGCAGAAACAACTAATCAGAGTGAACATGCTATTCAAAGTCTTTCTATCGGAGCTAACAAGCAAACAGAGGAAATTCATGCCATTTTAGCCAAAATACAGGCTATGGCTGATTCGATGCAAACTGTTGCTCTAAATGCAGAACAAGCGGAAACAATTATCAAACAAACATCAGCAAAAGTTAAAGCTGGAGATATTGCCATCAATCAAACCGTCGATAAAATTGTTACCCTGGGACACACTACCGCCGAAACAAAAGAACAAGTCAAGCGATTGGGTAAAGCTTCTCGTAAAATTTCTAAAGCAGTAGAATTAATTCGTAAAATTGCTCTGCAAACAAACGTTTTAGCTGTCAATACTTCGATCGAAGCAGCCCGTGCAGGAGAAGAAGGTTTGGGTTTTACTGTTGTAGCAGATGAAGTTCAATCCTTAGCAGCACAATCCGCCCAAACAGCTACAGAAATTGAAAAACTAGTTTTAGAGATGCAAGCAGAGACTAGTAAGGTAATTCAAGCAATGGAAGACAGTAGTAAACAAGTACTAGCTGGTAGTAAACAAGTAGAAGAAACTCGTATTGCTCTCCAGGAGATTACCGTTGCCAGTCAGCAAATCAATCAATTAGTTGAAGCAGTTAATAATTTAGCGATGGAACAATCTCAGAATAGTCAAGTTGTTACGACAGCCATACAAGAAGTAGCTGCTATCACTCAAGAGAATTCGACTAATGCTACTAATGTTTCTACCTCCTTTAAAGAACTAATAGCAGTTGCCAGTCAACTACAAACTAGTGTCGATCGATTTAAAGTGAGATAAGCGTAATTAAGATATATTAACGAATAGTTGATGCACTAATTCAAAATAAGTTTTATGCTTTCTGCTATTCTGTTTGACCTTGATGGGACTTTAGCTAATACAGATACCTTACATTTTTCTATCTGGCAAGAGATGTTAGCAGTCAATTATTACTTTCTTTCGGGATGTTCATCAGCAGCAGTCTTACCTAGCTGATTGATTTGTTCTATTAATTGATATAAACGTCCCAAACTTTTTTGATTGAAATAGAAAACTAAACGAGGTAAGTTAACAGTTGCGTCGTTTTTTTCTGCTGGTAAAGCCGAACTTTTGACAATTTTTCCTTGGCTGAGAATATCACTAAAATCTTGATTGAGTTGTTCGACTATTTCATCACTCAGTTGACTATTTAGACGCATCACAAATTGTCGACCAACATAACGACTAGAATGATAAACGCGATAGAAATTTCTAATCGTGTTGCAGGCAACATCTAATTTATCCGTAATTGTATAGAGACTCGGATCGTCTGCGCTAACTAAACCTCTAGCCACTAAATGTTTACAAATATAATTATTCCAAGAATGCCAATAATCACCCCCTGGTTTATCGATTAAATTTATTAAAATATACAAACTCAGCCTCAGCAGCACTTCAATGGAGATTAGCTGAAGCTGCGCTTATACATTTATCCTGAATACTAAGCACAAACCGTTGCACTACTCTATTACCGGGTAAGTGCTAGCGAAAATCGAATGAACCAAAGTTGCTAATTTTAGAACTCACCTAATAGCTTAAAGATATTTCTCTAAAGTATTAGCCAAAGTTGTTTTAGGTACTGCCCCTACTACCATATCCACACGCTGACCTCCTTTAAAAATCATCAGTGTAGGAATACTACGAATGCCATATTGACTGGCAACTTGGGGGTTCTCGTCGGTATTGAGCTTGACTACTTTGATTTGTCCGTCATACTGTTCTGCAATTTCTTCAACAACTGGTGCAACCATCCGACATGGTCCGCACCAAGGAGCCCAAAAATCAACTAGAACGGGGACATCGGAATCTAAAACTTCTTCTTTAAAGCTCGTATCTGTTACTGTGGCAGTTGCTGACATGCCTATATATCCTTACTTAGCAAATTTCTTCTAGTACTAACAGATCTTACCATAGTAAAAACTAATCTAAAGGCAAATTGGTTTATATTTAACCTTAAACAAACTTATTACGAAATAAACTTATTTAGTAATTTATTTTGTTATCATTTGGAGCGAAAAACTCCTTAAAAAGAAAACCGCCCGTGTCAATAGCGGGCGGAGTGTGGTGTGAGGAGTGAACGGAAACATTTGTCTCCGCCTTCTTTATTGTAAGTTCAGAACTTTGATTTTGCCAGGGTTATGTAATTAGGTTTACACATAAATTCCCTTTTTTTTAACAAAAAGTTCATGATTTCTTTGCATAATATTAAATTTTGTAATTAACTTAAACTTGAAGTAGACCAACTATGCTTTTGCACGATGGTGTGTAGTTGCCAATCAGAGGATGTTTGAGGATAATCTAGGCGATAATGCCCTCCTCGACTTTCTGTACGGAAAACAGCACTGGTAAGAATTAAGTAAGCGATATCAACCAAGTTCAGAGTTTCGGCGTATAACCTCAACTGAGCTTCGGTTTGAAAAGAATTAAAGTTAACCTGATGGTTGGGAGATAATTCAAAAACGTATTTACTCAAAGGAAAAGAAATTAATTGAGACTGCCAAGATTTTACTTGGGCGATCGCACTTCTCAATACTGTTTCCGTTCTGCATATACCAGAACTTTGCCAGATTAATACGGGTAATTCTTTTCTGATTTGAGTTACTTGCTGTATTTGTTCGGACCAATTTTCTTCCTTAACATTAATTAATTCAAATTCAGTTACAAATTGAGAGGATTGAATTTCTAGTTTAGATAGTTGTGCTGCATAAACTACACATTCGAGTAAAGAATTACTAGCCAAACGATTAGCACCATGGACTCCCGTACTGGCAGTTTCACCAACAGCATATAATCCCGGGACAGAAGTACGATTCATTCGATCTACCTTGATGCCACCCATCCAGTAATGGGCAGCAGGGGCAACAGGAATTGGTTCATTAAATAAATCTACTCCCCACTTCTGACAAACACGGATAATATTGGGAAAGCGATAGCGAATTTTTTCTTCTGGTATGGGTCTTAAATCCAGATAAACATTAGTTTCGCCAGTTTTTTGCAAATGAGTAAAAATGGCTCGACTAACGATATCTCTAGGAGCTAATTCTCCATCGGGATGGTATTCAAACGCAAATCGTCGTCCCTGACGATCGACTAAATGCGCTCCTTCTCCTCGTACCGCTTCACTAATCAGAAATCGGGGCGCACCTGGCTTAGTTAAAGCAGTTGGATGAAATTGAACAAATTCTAAGTCTCTCAAAATTGCCCCACTGCGCCAGGCGATCGCTACTCCATCTCCCGTACTTACGGGAGGATTAGTAGTTTGAGAGAATACTTGTCCTCCACCTCCTGTTGCCAGAATAACTGCTCCTGCTTTAATCCAGCTAATTTTTTGGCGATACAATAGGCTAATTCCCTGACAATCACCAGTTTCTTTGTCGAGCCATAAATTTAAGGCAAAAGCTTGAGAAAAAACATGAATATTAGGACGTTGCAGTACTTGTTCGGTAAGAGTAGTAACGATCGCTTTTCCTGTAGTGTCTGCTGCATGGAGTACCCTAGGGCGAGAATGGGCAGCTTCTAAAGTCATAGCCAATTTATTGTTTTGACGATCGAAGGCTACTCCCATTTCTACTAAAGATTCGATGGCACTAGCTGCATTGGCAACCAGAAAATCTACCGCCGTGCGATCGCACAAACCTGCACCAGCTTTTAAAGTATCTTCGAGGTGTAATAAAGGAGAATCATCTGGATTAATTGCTGCTGCAATACCGCCCTGTGCCCATTTACTAGCTCCTGTTTTGAGCTTTTCCTTAGTAATTAACCCTACAGAATAATGGTTAGGTATACACAAAGCTGCGTAGAGTCCAGCAGCACCAGAGCCTATTACTAATACATCGAAGTGAGAATAGTCTTTCAATTTACATCGTTTTCTGACACTATCTTGGATTTAATCATGACATAGATTATGG
>JAAUYH010230833.1_pt1 | contig 10032 bp, 7 predicted proteins | sample 7278061 | NCBI WGS metagenome assembly JAAUYH01 (sample SAMN14350203, study PRJNA611818) | marine sediment metagenome | isolation source: surface marine sediment (0.6m) | place: French Polynesia: Moorea | collected 2018-08 | reverse complement strand
GAAGATATCCGTAACACCTATAAGTCAAAATTCCAGCAAGACTCGGTTATGCGTCTTGATGAGAGCAACTGTGTCTCGTTTTAACCTCTTCCTGGCGAGAAATCCCTCGATTTTCGTACCTCAATCGGGGATTTCTCGCCAGGAAGAGGTTAAAACGAGACACAGTTGCTCTCATCAAGACGCATAACCGAGTCTTGCTGGAATTTTGACTTATAGGTGTTACGGATATCTTCAATCGCTTCCTCAGCTTCAGCAGAAGGCGTATAAAGAATCATCACCATACGGGACTCTTCTTGTATTGTCTTATTTGTTTGAGCATCTCGCCATTGTCCTGATACGGTATCAATAGTTAGTCCATCTGGAAATCGAGGGGTTATTTCATTATCAATGAAACTTTGCCATTCCGTCGGTTTTACCTTTCCACCCCCAGGTATGTCTAACCCAAAATAGAGTTCCACCTTAGACATGGTTTGGCCGTCTTCTGGACATAACGATGCAGCGAGACTGCTTTGAGGCCAACTCAACAAAAATGATAGAAAAATGACCGCCACACAAATGAACTTACTTAATGTTTTCACCAATTAACTCCAATAGCACAGCATAACAATCTTATTTTATAATGAAATCTCGCTAAGTTAACTGGTGATCGCTAATTCTCGAAAGATTTCAAGCGAATTTTACTTTGTATTAATAATGACTAATTCTTTTTCATCGGCAAAACTAGATAAGATAATTAGCGATCGCCGTTTAAAATCAGAAAAAAAACGACAAATTATTCTCAATAAAACAATAGAATGGTTAAATAATAATGCTTCTGAATATGGAATAAAAAAAGCTTACATTTTCGGTTCTGTTACTTATCCTAACAAATTTAATCAAAACTCAGATGTAGATTTAGCTGTAGAAAGCATTAACCCTGACAAGCATTTTTTAGCTATTAGTTTTTTATCGACTTATTTAGAAAGAGAAGTTGATATAATTAAACTTAATCATTGTCATTTTGCTGATCGTATTCGTGACAAAGGTATCTTATGGATGAAAACACTTTAATTATTTTCAAGACTGATATTAATGCACAAATGGAACTCATTAAAAGAATTCATCAAACGTTAAATAATAGAAGTATGGGATTGACTTCTGATGATATGATTCGCTTAGAAAGTGTTGCTTATCATATTCATAATTTATACAATGCAGTGGAAGATTTACTGAAAATTGTTGCTACTTATTTTGAGAATAATATTACAGAAACAGCAAAATTTCATATTGCTTTATTAACTAGAATGACTCAAACTATTCCTGGTATTCGTCCTCCATTAATCTCTCAAGAAACATTTTTAATATTAAACAGTTTAAGAGGGTTTCGTCACTTTTTTCGTCATGCGTATGGAACACCCATTGAATATGAACAGTTAAAAAGTAACCTAGATAAATCCATAGATCTCTTACCTATTTTAGAAAAAGATGTTGACAGTTTTCTTAAAAAAGTTGCTCAAATATAGAAAGTTAAGTTAGGAATTAGGTATTTTAATTAAAAATGATATGAGCAGATTATATGATTATCATGGTAATAAAGAAGAATTAGTTAAACAGATACTAAAACAAAAAAATAGTATCAAGATTCCTCATGACATACCCGAAAGCTTAAAAGAAGACTACAAAATTTCTCGAACACTTGATAATTATTTAGAAGATTATTTTTATATCAATAGTCAATACACATCAATATCTAATGTTGATATAAAAATTGATGAAATACTAGCTAAATTTATTAAAGAAGTTATGAATGGTGTACATCAAGAAAAAGATAAGTTTAGAAAAGCAATGAACAGTAAAAAGAAAACATTTAAAAATATTTTTGAGTTTTCAAAAAGTGAAAACTTATATTTATCAAATATCTATACTCGGTTTATATCCGAAAACTTAGGTCACAAGTTGGAAGAAATTGCTAATTTGAGTAATAATGTTTATATACCTGATCAGGAATTAGGAATTAATATTAAAGGAATTGATTTAATTATTTATGATCAAGGATTAATTAAATATACACAATTAAAAACAAAAAAAGATACGTTAACAGGAAGCCAAAAAAATAGAAGTATTACAGAACTTAGTATTCATCCTCATTCTATATTTGCAGCAGCATTAAATATGGGTAATTCATTAACAATTAGTAAAAAATCTGTTGAAAAATACAATATAGAATTACTTGTTGGGGATTCTTTTTGGTCTTTGATTAATTTAGAGTATGATGTAATCCTTAATAAAATTGCAAAAGCGATCAAATTTCTTGACAAAAAACTTTACAGTTGATTTAAAAAAAATACTATATATAATAGTAATAGATTATAGATGGAAATAAAATGATGAAAAAAGTCACCCTAGAACAAGCTTCAGAAATATTAGGAATTGCCCCTAATATACTACGAACTTGGGAAAAGAAAAAATTGATACAAGGGGAAAATAATAACAATATTCGTTTATTTGATTTAGATTTACTGAAATCAGTTTATAATAACTTAAATGATAATAATTCAGGGAGAGAGTTTAAAGTATTACAATCTCCAGAAAAAACCGAATTTAAAACCATAGAATTATTTGCCGGTTGTGGCGGAATGGCACTCGGTTTAGAAAATGCTGGACTCCATCATGAATTATTAGTAGAAATATCAAAAGATGGTGTGAATACATTACAAAAAAATAGACCTAATTGGACAGTTTTACCAGAAGATGTTAGTAATATAGATTTTAAACAATATTACGGGAAAATCGATATTCTATCTGGTGGGTTTCCTTGTCAAGCATTTAGTTATGCAGGAAAAGGAAAAGGTTTTGAAGACACAAGAGGAACCTTGTTTTTTGAATTTGCCCGTTGTTTAGCAGAAGTTCAACCTAAAATAGCCATAGCAGAAAATGTTAGGGGACTGTTATCCCATAAAAAAGGTCAAACCTTAGAAATTATCTTAAATACCTTCAAAGAATTGGGTTATGATGCTTATTATGAAGTAGTTAGCGCACAATTTTTAGATGTTCCCCAAAAACGCGATCGCCTGATTATTTTTGCTTGTCGTCAAGACTTAAATCTTATTCCTACTTTCCCAAAAAAAAATAACTATACAATCTCTTTAAAAGACGCATTAAAAAACTGTCCACCCTCTCCAGGGGTTGAATATAATGCTAGAAAAAAAGCGATTATGGAATTAGTACCCCCAGGAGGAAACTGGAGAAACTTGCCCCTAGAAGTGCAAAAAGATTACATGAAAAATAGTTTTTATAAAGGAGGAGGAAGAACCGGTTTTGCTAAACGTTTATCCTGGAATGAACCCTGTTTAACGATTACTTGTAGTCCCGCACAAACCCAAACAGAAAGATGTCACCCAGAGGAAATTAGACCCCTCAATATTAGAGAATATGCGAGAATTCAAACCTTTCCTGATGACTGGGAGTTTACAGGATCTATAACCTCCCAATACCGACAAATTGGTAACGCTGTTCCCGTTAATATGGCTTATCATCTAGGAAAATGTCTCATCAAAATGCTAACGGAAAAAGTCGATAAAAATAACACTATTCAAAGCATAAAAAAGCTAAAAATGCAAAGCAAACAATTATCCATTCCTGGATTAAATTATTAAATCATTGTAGAAGTCTTTTAAGTCTAAATTCTAACGATGAACATTACCATCCGGTAAAATAGCACCTTTGAGAATGGTTCCGGTTAATTTCACCATAATTCGATTACCCGATCCCACTTTTGCCCCGGTTAAATCTGCACCAGAAAGATCAGCCCCGCTTAAATCAGCCCCGACTAAATTAACCTGTTGTAGATTAGCCGATCGCAAATTTGCCCGCAATAAATTCGCCCGAAACAAATTCGCCCGAAACAGATTTGCCCCTTCTAAATTAATTTTATGTAAGAAACTATCACTGAGATCAGCGTAACTCAAATCCGCTTGAATTAACTTGCGTCCCGACAGATCCTTCTCTTTCAAATTAGCCCCTTTTAAATCGGCACCACTCCAATCCCGATAATAGGGGCGTTGGGCTTGGGTTTGAGGGTAATGACTATAGGGGTAGGGAGAGGTAGTTTTTCGCGGTACAGAGACAGTTTTGGAGGGGTGAGAGACGATCTGATGGGTTTTCAGTTGTTCGCGGGCATGGTTAATTTCCTTTAACTTAGCCATTGCTTTGGCCACCAATCTGTCATTATCTTTCGGTAGGCGATCGGGATGCCAAATAAAAGCCAAATCTCGATAGGCTTCATTAATTTCCTCAAGGGAGGCACCGACTTCCAATCCTAAGACTCTATAGTAGCGTTCTATCTCTTTCATTCCCACGCAACGTAACGACAATGACAGCAATTTAGAATGGATAGGGCAATTAAGGCAAATCCTTTCTAAACCCACTCTACCTTTTAGGATAAATGCTGTTTTAGGAAATGGGGATTAAAATATAAAAAAATCTGACGATTAATATCAGGAATTTTTAACAGCCCTTTGGGCTAGGCAGAAGGCAAGCTTTACATTAACTCAACATCTTCCCTCCTGCCTCCTTATTAAGCTTTAAATTGCGCCGTGATGCGTTTCATGGCTTCCTGGACGTTTTCTCGACTATTAAAGGCGGAGATGCGGAAATAGCCCTCTCCGGCTGCCCCAAACCCCGATCCAGGGGTTCCCACCACATGAGTCGTCTGTAAGAGTTTATCGAAGAAATCCCAACTCGAAAGATTATGGGGGGTTTTTAACCAAATGTAAGGGGCATTGATCCCACCATACACCTCAAATCCTGCGCTTTTAAGCTGTTCACAGATGATTTTGGCATTTTCGAGGTAAAAGTCCACTAACGCCTTGATTTGGGCTTTTCCTGCGTCGGAATAGACCGCTTCTGCCCCTCGTTGCACAATGTAGGACACCCCATTAAATTTGGTGGACTGACGACGGTTCCACAGTTTCCATAATTCTACTTCAGATCCATCGGCAGCTTTGGCGGTTAATTGTTTGGGAACCACAGTAAAGGCGCAACGAGTCCCAGTAAACCCGGCATTTTTGGAAAAAGACCGAAATTCAATGGCGCAGTCTTTAGCCCCTTCGATTTCGTAGATGGAATGGGGTAAACTATCATCGGTGATAAAGGCTTCGTAAGCAGCATCAAAGAAGATGATAGAATCGTTAGCCTTAGCATAGTCTACCCAAGCTTTAAGATAGGCTTTGGTAGCAGTAGCCCCGGTGGGGTTGTTAGGGAAACAGAGATATATAAGGTCGACTTTTTCCGTAGGAATATCTGCAATAAAGTTGTTGTCTGCACTGATGGGTAGATACACTAAACCATTGTATTCTCCTTTGTCATTGGTTTCCCCTGTATGGCCAGCCATGACGTTAGTATCCACATAAACGGGGTATACGGGGTCAGTTACGGCAATTTTGTTGTTTTTGCCAAAAATGTCGAGAATGTTGCCTGTGTCGCATTTTGCACCGTCTGAGACGAATATTTCTGAGGCATCGATATCACAGCCTCGGGCTTGGAAATCTTGTGCTGCGATCTTTTCCCGTAACCAACCGTAACCTTGTTCGGGTCCGTAGCCTTTAAACGTGCTGCGATCGCCCATATCTTCTACGGCTTTAATCATAGCAGTGCGGCAAGCTTCCGGCAAGGGTTCGGTCACATCCCCAATCCCTAGTTTAATGATTTTGGCTTCAGGGTTACTTTCTACGAAGGTGTTTACCCGTCTTGCGATTTCGGGAAAGAGGTATCCTGCTTTGAGTTTGAGATAGTTATCGTTAATAGTTGCCATATTTTACCTGGTTACAAATGCCTTTAATTAGCTTACTCTGGTTTCTGTCCTTAATTTTCAAGATTAACTAAAATCTTCTATTTTTTTCTGATTTTTCGCAGTATTTATTTTAGTGAAACTTAAATATTCTCTAATATTCTGTAATATTCTGTCAATTGTTATCCTATATAATATAAGGATGTTCCCTTAAACCAGAAAACATTGAAAACTCGGTCAAGAGGAATATGAACATGAATAATCTTGATATCTTTGATGGTGAAATTATTAGTGATGGGTATCTTTACCTGTTACAAGATGCTCAGATATTGATCGGAAATTGGTTAGAAGATTTTGCAAATTCTGCTGATTTTCTGGTGAGAATGGGAGAGATTTTCGGGGAGGTTGACATCCCCGTTTTACAGGAGAAATGGCAAAATAGAGAAGTTGAAATTCCAGAGATAAGAATTGTTACAGAGGAAACAATTAATGGAGCTTATGGAGCCTTTGCTCGCTCTAACGGTACGATTTATTTAGCAGAAGGATTTTTAATAGAAAATGAAGCAAATATTTCTCAGGTTGCAGCAGTGCTTCTAGAAGAATTAGGACACGCGGTCGATGCTCAACTCAATCCCGATGAGGAAAGAATTGGGGATGAAGGAGAATTATTTTCTGCTGTTGTTAGAGGAATTAATTTAACTGAGTCTGAGTTAATCCGAATTCAAGGAGAAGATGATCGAGTTCAAATCACCCTAGATGGAAAAGCGATCGAAATAGAACAAGCAAGAGTGAACCGTCCTTCAGATAATCGAATTGCTGCAGTTTTAGGAGGCTATAAATGGGGAGTTACAACCATTACTTATAGCTTTTATTCAGGGGGGAATTACTATGGTGATGAACAAGGGGTTAGACCAGTTAGTGAAGCTATTAAAAAAAGTGTCCGTGATTTTCTAGAAAATATCATCGAGCCACTCATTAATGTTAATTTTGTGGAAGTCAATGATTCCCCCACCAATTATGGTTTACTTCGTTATCTTTTAGCAGATGATCCTGGATACGCTTATGCCTATTATCCATTTTCGACTGACACCAATCAGGGTAATAGTAATGATCGTGCAGGTGATATATTTTTCAATACTCGATATGATATCCCGACGACTGATACTGATGGATTTCAAGGGGGTCCAGGGACTCATGGTTATACAACGTTAATCCACGAAACTCTTCACGCATTGGGATTGAAGCATCCTGGTGATTACAACGGAAATGGCACAGGCGATCCTCCGTTTTTACCCTTTGATGAGGATAATTTGGATAATACGGTGATGACCTACAACTTTGGTGGGTCTAAACCCGCCACTCCCATGCCTTATGATCTCTTGGCATTACAATATCTCTATGGTGCCAGATCCTATAATGTAACCAACACAACCTATACGTTTAGTACCGTTTTTGGCTATTCAGATGGCCAGCAAACTATCGGGAATTTAAGTGCGAACAATCCCACGAAACTAACCATTTGGGATAGTGGGGGGATCGATACCCTAGATTTTTCAGCACTGGGAAGAAATACTCGGGGTTATCGCTTCGATCTCAGAGAAGGGGGTTGGTTAACCACGAACAACGCTTTTAATGGGACAGAATATGATGCGAGAGGAGATAGAAGTGGGAATAAATATTTACTGACGACTTACGGAACCAGACTAGGATATGGGGTACAAATTGAAAAGGCAATCGGGACTTCGAGTAACGATACTTTTTATGGCAACAGTCTTGATAATTCCTTCTTTGGTAGATTGGGGAGTGATATCTTTTATGGTGGCAGTGGAGATGATATCGCTATTTATTCAGGGACTCGTAATCAATATCAAATTAACAATGGTAATATACCTGGAGTCTTCACTATTGCGGATTCTGTCGCCAATCGTGATGGGACAGATACCTTAAATTCTATCGAACGCATCCAATTTTCCGATCAAACCATCTCTTTAGTCAACGACAATTTACCTACCCTTGCCATTAATGATGTGGTTATCACAGAAGGAAACAGTGGCACAACTAATGCTGTGTTCACCGTTACTCGTTCTGGTTCAGCGACTCAACCGATTACCGTTCGTTACGCCACTTCCGGCGGGACAGCCACCAGTGGTAGTGACTTTACTACTACAACAGGAACCCTTACCTTTGCCATCAACGAAACAACTAAAACCATTTTAGTCCCTATTCTGGGAGATACCACAGTAGAAGCCAACGAAACCTTTTCTGTTAAGTTGAGTAATGCCACCAATGCAACCATTGCTGATGCTCAAGGTGAAGGGACAATCACTAATGATGATGCTGTCAACCTCATCAATGATAACTTTGCCAACCGTTCGCTGTTAAGCGGCAATCAGGTTACGGTCACCGGTACCAATATCGGTGCTACCGGAGAAGCAGGAGAACCCAATCATGCTGATGTCTCTACCCCTATTAATTCCGTGTGGTGGCGTTGGAGAGCGAACGCTGATGGGGAGGTTACCCTGAGTACCGATGGCAGTGATTTTGACACCACTTTAGGGGTTTATACTGGCAATTCCGTCTCTAATCTGACCACCATTGTTAGTAATGATGATATTGAAGAGGGGATAAATCGTTCCAGTTTGGTGACCTTCTCTGCGATCGCTGGTACCACTTATCAAATTGCAGTGGATGGTTGGGATAACAGAACCGGCAATATTAATCTTGACCTCGATTTTACTGCCACATCGACGGCTCCCATTAATGATAACTTTGCTAACCGTTCCCAATTAACCGGCGATAATGTTACCGCCACCGGCACCAATAGCGGAGCCACAGCAGAAACAGGAGAACCCAATCATGCTGCTGTCTCTACCCCCATTAATTCCGTGTGGTGGCGTTGGACGGCCACGGCTAACGGAGAGGTGATCTTAAGTACCGATGGCAGTGATTTTGACACCACTTTAGGAGTCTATACCGGCAATTCCGTCTCTAATCTCACCACCATTGCCAGTAATGATGATGTGGAACAAGGAGTCATTCGTACCAGTTTACTGAGCTTTTCTGCGATCGCTGGAACCACCTATCAAATTGCAGTGGATGGTTGGGATAACGAAACTGGCAATATTAATCTTGGGCTTGACTTCACCCCTAATAATCCTATCAATGATAACTTTGCTAACCGTTCCCAATTAACCGGCGATAATGTTACCGTCACCGGCACCAATATCGGTGCTACCGGAGAAACAGGAGAACCCAATCATGCTGATGTCTCCACCCCTATTAATTCCGTGTGGTGGCGTTGGACTGCTACTGCTGACGGGGATGTTACTCTAAGTACCGATGGCAGCGATTTTGACACCACGTTAGGGGTCTATACCGGCAATTCCGTCTCTAATCTCACCACCATTGTCAGTAATGATGATGTTAAACCAGGAGAAATTCGTTCAAGCATTGTCACATTTTCTGTGGTGAGTGGTACAACCTACCAAATTGCAGTAGATGGCTATGATCGAACAACCGGCAATATTAATCTTGACCTTGATTTTACTGCCACATCGACGGCTCCCCTTAATGATAACTTTGCCAACCGTTCGCTGTTAACCGGAAATAGAGTGAGTGTCACTGGTACTAATATCGGAGCCACAGCAGAAACAGGAGAACCCAATCATGCTGCTGTCTCTACCCCCATTAATTCCGTGTGGTGGAGTTGGACAGCGAACGCTAACGGAGAGGTGACCTTAAGTACCGATGGCAGTGATTTTGACACCACTTTAGGGGTCTATACCGGCAATTCTGTTTCTAATCTCACCACCATTGCCAGTAATGATGATGTGGAACAAGGGGTTATTCGTACCAGTATCCTGAGCTTTTCTGCGATCGCTGGAACCACCTATCAAATTGCAGTGGATGGTTGGGATAACGAAACTGGCAATATTAATCTTGACCTTGACTTGATACAGACTCCTACGCCTCCAACTAACTTAAATTTCACCCTAGACTCCATCAAATATCATCCTTCTCAATCTATTGTCATACAAGGTAATGTTTTTGATGGGAATGGTAGTGATAATCTTTCCCGTATTGAACTCTGGTTACGACGACCTAATTTCACTTGGGTCAATCTTTCTGACATCGAAACCTTTGGCAATAATGGGGAGTTTAGCTATCAATTAAATTTAGAAAACTATGGGGTAGGAAATTACCTAATTTTTGGCAGAGCGCAAGATCAACAAGGGTTATATAGTTCTTGGGCTAATCAAACTTTT
>JAAUYH010022217.1_pt1 | contig 10032 bp, 8 predicted proteins | sample 7278061 | NCBI WGS metagenome assembly JAAUYH01 (sample SAMN14350203, study PRJNA611818) | marine sediment metagenome | isolation source: surface marine sediment (0.6m) | place: French Polynesia: Moorea | collected 2018-08 | reverse complement strand
CAAAAAATGCAGACCTTTTTCTTCAAATTAGTCGCTATTTATGGTGGATAATCCACCATCTACACCCATGACCTGTCCTGTAATCCATCCACTGGCGTCGGATAATAGGAATGCCGCCATTTGGGCAATATCTTCTGCTTTACCAACTTTTTTGAGAGGATGCCTGTTGGCCATCAATTCCTTTTTTCTGTCGTTATTCAGCAATCTGGCAGCCAATGGTGTATCCACCAGTGAAGGAGCAATTACATTGCATCGGACTTTGGGAGCGTATTCAGCAGCAAGTGCTTTTGTAAAACCTTCTATGGCACCTTTGGCTGCTGCTACACTGGTGTGAAAAGGCATACCTACACCAACGGCCACTGTACTGAAGAAAACCATACTTGAGTTTTCAGTCATTCGCGGCATTATCTCTTTTACCACCCTTACAAGACTAAAGAAATTGATCTCCATGTCTTCCATAAAAGTATCGTTACCCAACATTTTAAAAGGTTTGAGGTTGATGCTACCCGGACAATATACAAATCCGTCCAGATGTTCGGGTAGCGATGATGTATTGAACAAATCCTTTTCAGCATCAAATTCAATATGGGTAACAGGTAGGTTTTGAAGTTGATCCTTTGTCCTGGATGCGATGAAAACCTGATTATCACTCGACAGGATCTTGGCAAGTGAGAATCCGATTCCGTGAGAACCTCCTATGAGTAGAATATTTTTATTCATATTAATTTATTTGGTTTATCCCTGTATTAATCCCTGGGCATCCCCGGGAATCTAAGTGGAATTTTAAAATTCCAAATCCTTCTATCTTATTGTTCTAAGGTTAAGTGTACTCTTCACAGTTGGGACGCTTCCGAAAAGCTCTTTGAGTTTATCTTCCCTGAATTCAAATATTTTCTTTAGCTGCCTTTTTACAAGAACCGGATGCATCATTTGGCCAATATAGCCAAATGGCAACTTGTAATCTATCTGATCTTCCATTAAGGTGCCACCTTCGATAGGTTTGATAAAATGTTTGTGATGCCATAGGGAGTAGGGTCCGAAACGTTGTTCATCCACAAAGTATTCACCTTCTTTTACATGTGTAATTTCAGTAACCCAACGTGTGTTTACTCCAGGAAATGGGGATACTATATATTGGATTATTTGTCCGGGAAACATAGGTCTATCGGCTCCTGATAAGATCTTGAATCCCATATGGGGCGGAGTGATGACACTCAAGTTACTGGGCTTGGAAAGAAATTCCCAGGCCTCATTCTCACTGATAGGCAATGCCTGGCTGGCGCGCAACTCGTACAACTTCATAAAACAAATTTACTTCTCATTTTGTTTAACAAAAAATAATAATTGTTAAACAATTAATAAATCCACTAATCGAAATTCCCGGAACTGATTAAGCCATAACTTAATTTCTACTTTTTTGCCCGCTCATCAGATATTTTTGGTGTTTAGTGACTCATTTCATACTTTCCTTATTCGAGGTTGTTATATGAAAAAGTTAGTATTTCTCTGCTGTTTCTTCCTAATGTCGAATCATTTATGGAGTCAACAATCCATATCATTGGTCGGGGTTCTTCCCGAGGCGGTGAATGAGACTTCAGGTATTATATTTTACAACGGCCGGCTCATAACCCACAATGATTCGGGTAATAGCCCGGAGTTATTTGAGATCGATACGCTTACACAACAGATTACCCGGATTGTTCAAGTAAGTAATGCAGAAAACGTAGATTGGGAAGACCTGGCGCAGGATCAGGATTATATTTATATCGGGGATATTGGTAATAATAGCGGAGATCGAACTGATCTTGCAGTTTATCGCATTTCCAAGGTGGAATACGATAGTTCAAATACCGTATCTGCCGAAAGAATAGGGTTTAGCTATGAAGATCAAACCGACTTTAATCCGACATCCAATTCTGACTGGGATGCCGAAGCACTCACTGTATTGAGAGGCCAGCTGACACTTTTTACAAAACGCTGGCAATCAGGTGGATCCTCTGTTTATGCCATACCAAGTACACCCGGGGAACATATGGCCATTAATTTGGGTTCTACACAGTTTTCCGGTCTTGTTACTGCGGCTACCTATAATAATGTTACCAATGTCTTATATCTTCTGGGATATTCGCAACTGTTGCAGCCTTTTCTAGTGCGCTACGAAGATCCTCCGGGCCCTTTTTCATTTTCGGGCAACGGGGAGTTCAGCAACTTGAACATTGGACTAGCACAGACCGAAGCTATAACGTTTGTAGATGCCAACATCTATTATATTACCTCAGAGCGATTTGTAAGTTCCAGTCCGCCCATTTCACTTGAGGCCAGTTTGTACAGGCTGGAAACCGAAGACGATTTAATGGAACCAGGACCAATAATTGAAGATCCCCCTCCTGGATTACCCCCTGAAGATGATCCCGACTCCTTGCCCGAAGAGAATTTGGATGAATTGATTCTATACCGCGAATTCGGATCTTCATTATTGCAGTATGAACTCAATATCGAAGACGATCTATTTGGCAGAGCTATTTTTGATACAGCCGGCAGGCGAGTTCATTATACCGAAGAAAGGGAAATAGTCGGGAACAGTATTGATATTTCCAATCTGGAAAGGGCGGTTTACTATATTACTTTTTACATGCGCAGCAAAATTATTTCCAAGCCTTTTATTTCAGATTAAATAGCAATTGGTTACTCATTATTTAAGGATTCATTAACAGGGGTTCAGACCTCTTATAATTAGCTTTACGCTAACTTAATAAACCCAATAATAATGAAACAATTAACTATTCTGATTTGTGCCGTAATGCTGTCGTTTACCAGCTATGGCCAGTTAACAGTACCAGCACCTAGTCCGGCTTCAAAAACTAAGCAGACAGTAGGATTGACTGAAGTTACTGTAAAGTATTCCCGACCTTCTATGAGGGGTAGAACTATTTTTGGTGATCTGGTGCCTTACGATAAGGTATGGCGTACCGGTGCCAATGCGAGAACTTCCATCTCATTTTCGGATGATGTTACCATCAGTGGACAAGATGTGAAAGCAGGTACTTATGCCATTTTTACAAAACCTGGTGTCACTTCATGGGAAGTTTATTTCTATGACGAAGTTGACGGAGGTGGTACTCCGAGAGAATGGGACGACAGCAAAGTTGTTGCCAAGGCTACTGCAGAGGCAATTGCTATGCCTGAAGATGTACAGACATTTACAATTACATTTGATGATCTACACAACAATGGCGCTACATTAGGGATGATGTGGGAGAAGACCTATGTAGGTGTTCCTTTCGAAGTTCCTACCCAGGCTAAGGCAGATAAAAGTATTGATACTGTTTTCGGTGGCCCTTCCGGAAATGATTACTTCGCTGCAGCTTACTACTATTACTCTGAGAAAAGAGACCTTGAAAAGGCCAAAAAGTGGATAGACAAGGCAGTAGCAACAAATGACAAGGCATTTTGGATGATGAGACAACAATCACTTATCTATGCCGAGCTAGGAGATAAAGAAGGGGCCATAAAAGCTGCAAAAAAATCACTTGAAGTGGCTGAAGCGGCCGGCAACGCTGATTATGTAAAGATGAACAAGGATTCATTAAAAGAGTGGGGAGCTCTCTAGAAAATATTTAACCATTTAATTCTAAAACCCTGAATTCTACTTCAGGGTTTTTTATTGATCAATTTGAGGATGGCTTTGCATTCGGTCAAACACTTCGATAAAAAAGGCGATGGCTATAACCAGCGCACATCCAAAAGCGTTTAACCACAAATACGACATCCAATCAAAATACCAGCCAAATATGACAATGACCTGCGTAATAAGGGCAGCTATAAAGACCGCGTTGCCTCTTATATATCTGAAGAAAAAAGCCAGTAAAAAGATCCCTAAAACATTGCCGTAAAAAATAGAACCAATAATGTTTACTAATTGGATAAGGTTGTCGAATAAATTGGCCACACAAGCTATCGCTATTGCAATCACACCCCAGAGCAAGGTAAAACCCTTGGAAACAGTCACATAATGCTTAGGGGTAAATTCAGATTTTTTGTTTCTCTTGTAAAGATCAAGGGCCGTAATAGTTCCCAGGGCGTTCAGTTCAGAGGCAGTGGAGGACATAGCTGCAGAAAGAATTACGGCGAGTAGCAAGCCTATTAATCCCCTTGGTAACTGGTTCAGAATAAAATGGATGAACACATAATCCTTATCATTGATCTCTACGTCATCATCCGCTTTAGCTATCAGTGCCTGGGCGGCATCTCTATTACTCCGTTCGCGCGCATTCACATCGAGTAATTCTAGCTGTGCTTCAACAGTTGGACCGTATTCCTTTAGATCTAGTGCAGCGGAAAAATTATCCTGTGCCATCTTTTTTTCTGCCTCTATAGCCTTATGATTCTCCTCCAATATCCTATAGTCATCTGAATAGCTTGAATTGTGAACGGCGGTAGTTGCAGCCGGATTGAAATTTAAAGGTGACGGGTTGTATTGATAGAATACAAAGACCATAACCCCGACAAGAAGTATGAAGAATTGCATTGGGATCTTAAGAATACCATTGAATATTAGGCCAAGCTGGCTTTCTCGAACCGATTTTCCAGAGAGATATCGTTGCACCTGGCTTTGGTCCGTACCAAAATAAGCCAGTGCAAGAAAAAGTCCGCCCGTAATTCCACTCCAAAAGGTGTATCGGCTGCTTGTATTTAGTTCAAAGTCAAGAATATTGAGCTTACCTGTAGCTCCAACAACCTTTAATGCCTTAGAAAAGTTAATGTCGGCCGGCAGGAATCCGAGTATAAAGAAAAAGGCCACAAACATTCCGGTGAATATGATAAACATCTGTTGCTTCTGTGTGACATTTACAGCTTTTGTACCACCGGAAACCGTGTATATTATCACGAGTATACCTATAATGATATTCAAAGTTCTAAGATTCCAACCCAGAACGGCTGAAAGTATGATCGAGGGCGCAAAAATAGTAATACCTGCTGCCAACCCTCTCTGTATAAGGAATAAAATAGCCGCTAATGTCCTGGTCTTAAGATCAAATCGCCGTTCGAGGAATTCATAGGCAGTATATACTTTCAATTTGTGGTATAAAGGCACAAATACCAGACAAATTATGATCATGGCAAGAGGAAGGCCAAAGTAAAATTGAACAAACCCCATACCATCGTGGAAGGCCTGCCCAGGGGTAGACAAGAATGTTATAGCACTTGCTTGTGTGGCCATTACAGATAGTCCTATGGTCCACCATTTGGCTTGCTGTCCGCCGAGAACGTAATCGTCTACATTTTTACTCCCTCTTGTTTTCCATACACCATAACCAACGATAAAAAGAAGTGTACCCCCAAGAACAAACCAATCAAGCGTACTCATATTAGCTGTATGATATCATAATGAGATAAAAGATGAAAATATAAAGAGCGTTGAGTAATATGACCCAGGTATAATGCTTTTTCCAAACAAATCTCTCTTCCATACTAACCTTTTATGGCATTCTCACCTTCGATCTCTGACTTGCCGATTGATAGCATATTAGCAAATAATTTAAACGCACCCGGTACACCAGCTGGTAATTCTCTGAAAAAACTAAGCCCGGTATAGATATAATGGCCTTCACCGTAAGGAGCCACAAGTAAACTACCCTCGGTGGCATCCTGGCCTTCATCGTTCATAGAAAGGATCGGGGTGAAAGCCGGGTCCCATTCATTGGGGAAATAAAGCCCTCTTTCCTGCACCCAACCTTCGAAATCCTTCTCTGTAATGGAATTGGGAAAATTAACCAGAGGATGGTCTTTAGCGATAATTTCAACCGAGGAGTTTTCGTCTGTCACCCGATCTCTGGACAGTGTCAGAGGATAAGGCGCAATGTCCTTGTACTGAGGTGACCATCGGCCGGCAGTATTGTACTGTAGGATAAGATTTCCACCACGATTTACATAGTCGAACAAAAACCGCTGTTTGAACTTCAGTGTTTCCAATACATTATAGGCTCTTATTCCGGTTACCACAGCGTCATATTTGTCTAGACTACCTGCCTCTATAGTCGCAGGATCAATCAAATGTACCTGGTATCCAATTTGTTCGAGGCTCTCTGGCACTTTATCTCCGGCCCCGACAATATATCCGATATGCTCACCGGATTTTTGAATATTGAGTCGTACTATTTTGGCCTTTGATTCCAATAGGACTGATTGGGTAGGTATATGATCGTAATCAATCTTGACCAATTCCTTACTGATCTCCCTGCCATTAACTCGCAATACCGGAGTTATAAAACTATCATCCTCCTGAGTGGGAGGTGATACTCTGAATACCAGTGTTTTTTGATCCCCTTTTTTTAGAATCTCAATGGTTTGGGAGTTGTTTTCTACACGCCAGCTCTCTGGATGTTTTATTTGGACCTCACCGCGTAGACTATCTTTGTGTGCAGTTATGGTCAGAGGAATATCTCTTGAATCCCCATTTGCGAAAATTATTACTTTATCAGCAAAACTGGCGGTTGCTTTAGGTAGTATGTTAAAAGGTTGGTAGAGTTCTCCTTTATCCGGTTTTGAATATCGGTTAATTACGGGACGTTCAAGACTTAACTCGTAATCCTCAATTACTAAATTGAAAATCGCTTTATAAGCACTAGGTGTCTCAGGGCGTCCTATCAGCTGCTGTTCACCAACCGTATACATTCCAGTAGACCAGGGTTTTTCCAGCCAATAGTGACTGGTGTAGTCTGCATTCTCAGGAATATTCAGATCAACCTTTAAACTTGTTTTTGTATTGTTCTTAAGCTCTTCATCTAGTTGTGTTTCCGCTTCATTGCCTACTTGTATAGATCTCAATACTATTTGAGCCGTGCTTCTGTTCACAGCTTCTATATCTATTCCAATGGTGCTACCTGGATAAGAAGAGGCATCTTGTGCAGAAGCCTCCAGATATAGTCCACAAACAGCCGTGATTATTTCTTCTAACTCTGCTAATTTGATCTTCTTCCAGTGCTCATCTTTTATTTCACGGATCAATCGGTGCGCTTTCAACAGCTGGGGCAGGTGAGTAGCGGGGTCCTTAAAATTAAATTGGTTCTCCACCTCGTTTAATATATCACCAATTGCTTTACCTCCTTCAATTCGTGTCCAGCTTGTATTTATGCCTTCAAAGAGGTCATCCGGATCGGATGGCAGGTCTCCCTTTATCAGTTCTATATACTCTTCCTGAGAACCCCTTGTAGCGAGTCGGCCAAAACCTTGACATAAATGCTGGCTGCTGGCCAAAGCAGCAATCTCATTATTAGAGACACCTTTCAGTGGGTAGTATACGCCTGTGTCTAACTTCAGCATTTTCGATTTATCAGCTTTTGCAAAATTTTCACGACTACCGTAGAACCACCATGATGTATTAAAGAAAAGTCTACTTGGTTGCCAGGTGGTTGTTAGCTCCAACTGATCTGCATAAATAGATTTATCCCCTGCAAGTTCGAAGGCTTCCACACTTAACAAGGCGGAGGATGTATGTTGTCCATGGGTGGTACCAGCTGTTCTGTGGTCGAAACGGTTCACAATGACATCCGGCTTGAAATTCCGAATAACCCAAACAACATCAGCCATAACTTTATCCTTATCCCATATGTTCATTGTTTCTTTTGGGTGTTTGGAATAACCAAAGTCATTTGCTCTTGTGAAAAATTGTTCACCACCATCAACACGTCTGGCAGCCAGTAGTTCTTCGGTTCTCAGAACACCCAATAATTCCTGTAATTCAGGACCAATAAGATTCTGACCCCCATCACCTCTGGTTATCGACAAATATGCTGTTCTGGCTTTTACTTCATTCGAAAAATATGAGATGAGCCTGGTGTTTTCATCATCCGGATGAGCTGCCACATAGAGTGCTGATCCGAGGAAATTAAGTTTTTGTACGGAATTATAAATGTCAGAGGTTGTAAATTTTTTGGGTGCCTGGGCCTGGAGGGAGTTGAAAATTAGCACAAATCCGGTGCACCATACCAGAAAATAACGCATGCTGTTTGTTTTTGTCGGTACTCAAAGATAGAAAGATTAAACCCCGACGATCAATATTTAATTATTCTTTAACACCACAAGGAATTTGAATCAAGGCATCTATTGTTCCCTGGTATTGATCAAGGAAACAGCCTTTTGCATCATTAGATTATTGGGATAGGTGATAAGCTCACCGTTTGATTTTCGAAGATAGATATAGTAAAGCTTGATGTCTTCAATAGTAAACACATCCTCGTATTCCAACTCCTTATCCATAATCTTTATACGATCGCCGATCTTGAAAGGAAAAGCCAGGAAAAGGATGATACCGGCAGTAACATTGCTAAGGATAGACCACTGGGCAAAAAGGGCTACTCCGATTACAGCAAAGACTGAAGACAAAATGAGCCCCAACTCTCTGATATTCACGCCCCAAATCAAGATTAAAGCTATTACACCAATGGTTAAGATACCAATAGATATATATTTAATAATGAGTTTAGTACGAGATATATTCAGATCACTTTTTCGACCTACTCTTCGAATAGTATTCGTGGCGATAAACCGAATCACCAGCAGTACGATCAGTGTTATTGCCGAGCCCAGAAATTCGCTCTGATATTCTATCAGGAAATCACTCATCAAATACCTAATTCTTTGCGAAGGTTCTCATCTTCGGTTCCGTTCTGCCTCCAGTATGCGGTTTTCAAAACCTTCATTTTTGTGGCTTTTGAGGTTAGTACTTTCGCGTTGGTTCCAAAGCCACTTCTAAATGTCTCACTCCAACCTTCGATGCTATAAGGAAAAGCGGTTGTAAAATCTATTTGAAGCTTTCGGTTCAGTTCTTCGAATTCAAGTACATAGGAACTTATACCATCTTGCTCAGTGATGGATGCCATAGCCTTATAGGCTCTAATGGGCTTATGCCCTGTACGAATGAATTCTAATGAAGGTATCATCTGAATTTCACCAAGTGGTAAACCTTGTGGATTCACACGGATCTTATTCCATATCTCATTCTCCAACCAGGCTTTGGGTAGCTTGAGTGATTGATCTGCCTCTCCTTCAAAATAAGAATGTGATTCAATCTCAAACTCATTTTTATTGTTTAACTGGCTGTATACGTGTCCGCACCACTCCTGTACTGAACTAGAGACCTTTATCGCATGCTGGTTATCTGCAACAGGATAAAAAGTGCTGCTCATAATTGAATAAGGATAAATACCAGTTAGATATTTTTTAGTGCTATTCAATTTCAATACTGAAATATTAGATGGTTCGGAGCGGTCTGCCTTTACCTGTTCCTCTGGAAGGAAGGGTTCGGTTACGTAGATCAGTACAGCATGGCCATTACGCAATTCACCATACCGGGCCTGCTCTAACTTGTAGGATGTGAGTTCAGCTTCACCAGAATACCAGTATGATTTGAATTCTTCAGTCATCTTTCTGGCAGGCACTTCAGCCTCTGATGGAATACTGGAGGTATCAGTAGGACTATCACTGGTCTTAGCCTCAACCGGCTCAGCACATGAATAGGAGAATAAGAAAACAATGGATAAAACAAGTACGACGAGAATATTGATGAGGGCTTTCATAGTAATTTATTTTGGCAAAATTACTTAAAACGACTTAGCCAACCATACTTATTAACGTTTTGTAAACCAATTGGGTAGGTATGCCTATTCAACTGGTGTAGCATTCATTCTGCGTATTAAATTCAAACAGTTAACAAAAAAGCTCTGTTGGCAAACGCAACAGAGCTTTCTAATTCTACTTATGGAGACTTAATCTCCCTCACTTAGGGAAAAACTTCCATCCCCATTAAAGTTTGTTACACGGATGGTTACTGTCCATATACCGGAAGCCCCTGCGTCTGTTACACCTCCTATGGTGTCTGGCTCCGTGCCTCCCTGAATGGTTCTGTCAAGTACTACCATTCTTTCAGAATCCTCCACAATCATCTGGTAGCTACCTTCGGAGGTAGCAGTGATATCCGCGTTGTAATCTGCTGTACTTAGGTTATTGTTCCAAATAAAAGATCGTGCAACT
>JAAUYH010101886.1_pt1 | contig 10033 bp, 5 predicted proteins | sample 7278061 | NCBI WGS metagenome assembly JAAUYH01 (sample SAMN14350203, study PRJNA611818) | marine sediment metagenome | isolation source: surface marine sediment (0.6m) | place: French Polynesia: Moorea | collected 2018-08 | reverse complement strand
AGCAACTTAAGTTCTTAAATGAGCAGGTTCCATACATTTTTCGCCGATAGAATTACTTGTCTTTCTTTTATTTATTTGGCTCGTATTGTAACTAACTCTTTCACTTTAGCTGCTTTTTTCTAATAATGTAGATAGTAGAATATGAATCTACATGATAATTACTTACTACTTATTTTGTTCTCCTGTACTTTTGTACTTAGCTTTCCGGCTAGACTCGATCGATACAATGAACAATTTCTTCTTTCCATCTTCTCATCTGGACTAAATTTAAATATTAGAATTTACAAATTCAATTTACCCTTACTCCCTTTCGGAATCCGTACAGTCTGTTAATACTCGGTTTTAATCCGGCAATAAGTGGCACAAATTTCATTTATTTTTTGAATCCTAGAGGAGGAGCCAATCGGTCGTGGAAATATTCCATAACGGCAAACTCAAAAACAACTGTTTTATGACTGTTAAGAAGCCAGACATTAGATTGTGTGATAAAATTCTTGCATGAAGATGTAGAAGAATAGCGTTTAATTTTAACAAGCCCTTGAACGGCATATATCAATAATTTTCGTTGAGGCGAAGACGAAAAATGAAATATGTATGATAGGTTGCTAAAAATGAATTGTATTTAAGTATATTGGGTTATTCTGTCACGCTATTTATTTGGAGGATCACCCAAGCAGGACTAATTTCGTTCTTTGTTGAAGTAAAGCTGAAATTTCTCTGGGAGTCATTCAATCTGCATCAGTTATTACATTCTCCGATTCGCATGAATACAATCCAATACTGTAAGAAATACAGAAAAACATTCTGCCAACCATCTTGGACGGTTCATTCGCCGGCAACGGATATTTTCAAAAGGCATTATCCATTACACTATGGATACTGAACCGGATTCTGATACCGAAGTAGTATTATTGATTGTTTTTATTGTCAAAATCAAAGAAAGATGTTTTTCTCGGGCATAACAAGATGCTCTGTATTGGTGCAGTCTAAGTCAGGAACATGAGACTCATGCTATCAACTCGTGAACAAATGCAACGTGATGCAAGGCGATGGTTTTAGCCCATTAAGTAATCTCGGAATGGCAGAAAGTTACAAGTTGTGCATTTGAATAGTTCATTAGTCGCTCCGTCGTAGATTAATCAACCGTGCTTTCTTTTTTGACGATGTAATATCTAATCGGACCAGCAAATAATCCGAACAGAAACTCGAAAAAAGGCATTAGCAATGACTTCATTCAATTCTCGTGACACGATTGAGCCAATTCCACGAAGACACTCGGAAACGGGAAATCTATTGACTGTGATACAGGATTCATTAAAATATTGGACAGTGAAACCTTTTCTCGTCTGTACAGATAAAGTGGAATTTCCACGAATCTTTCGAAAATGGTCCCAAATCTGAAATCTAAAGGGGTCAGAAAACTCTCGAGGTCAAAAAGAATGCAAGAACTAGAAGTTACTAGCACATTTTTTCCTTCAACTACCTCTTTGCTTTCTCGCGATCCGATGGCAACATTATGGATGTCAAACAAATGTTTATAGCGGCATAGCACGCAGGAGAAATTTTGAGTCAGGCCATAATGTTTACGATGTACAGTACCGTACTGTAGCTAAAAAAACTTGGTGCGATGTTGCTAAACCATGGTGGATATGCAGCAATGCACATCCTTGGAATCCCCTGTACGGTAGTATAGACTGGGTGGGATACATGCGCAGCACGACTCCCTCCTAGAATAGCTGATTCCAGCGCATGCACATGTGAGCCTCGTTCGATAGGCCTAAGATGCGATTCATCTTCTTTTTCTCTTCCCATTTCTACTTCTTCGTCTTCCTCTTCTTCACCCACATTACTTTTGCTCTAAGGTTCGGTAACTATGCCGTCTCGGAGAAGGCACCCCTCACATCCATACTTCAACGCAATTCCACCGCGAATCAAGCTGTCGATACGTTGTTGTGGCATTTTAAACAAGTCGGTAACTCGGCCACACGCTACTCTTGCACGAAAGGGATCAGGAGAAACCTACTATATGTTGATATTAGAGGGCGATGGCCTCAACGGCGCACCGAGGCTGCGGGCTGTTTCGCCGAACTACAACTTAGCGGTCACGGGGCGAAAGTTTGGCAGTCCATGACATCTGTTTTGGGCGCACTAGACAATTCCGCTGCTCATATTTTAAGGGACGCTAACGTCGGTTGGAAAGCACTCGACCCGCTCGATGCTTTCCAGAAATATTCCGACAAGGATTGCTCCTTATTGCAATCCGTCGGTATTCGCGTTAATGCCACCTGGTACTTACGAGTACGAGTCACCGCCATCGCTGCGGAAGTGGACGATTCCAGGATGCCGCGTGGTTTCGTGAGAAGCATGTACCTACCCGAGTTTGTGACGAGAGACAAGAGGAATGGCAACTTGGTTAGTATTCAACGCCCCGTGAAGGACGCTTCCGGAAATATCATGCCGCGCGCCACGACTGTATTAACTGTTTCGCCAGCAGCTCGTGTCTATTCCAATGTTGGTGAAGGGCCCATAGGCAGACAGCGCCTGTTCGATTTCAATCGTTGGCATCTGTTTGCCGAGGAGACATTACTGGCTTCGAATATTGGTGCATTGTTTCTGCCTCTAGTACTCGCACTTCTTCCCTTGCCACTTTTCACCGATACCGACACATTAATCCTCATTCTCTACTCGTTGCTTACCGATGTGTGCAATGCACTGCCACTTGCCTTCAAAGGTGGCGAACTACTTTTGTTCGCGAACAATCCTCCACGTTCTGGGCAGTCCGAGGCTTTCGGTCTTGACGTACCGTCCCATATCGGTGTCGCACGCACCGACGTGATGGGGTGTGCGATAGGAGAAAATCTCCCGCACATGGGCATATCGCTGATTGTGGTCGCATTGTTCACCATGGGAATTGGAATTTTTCTCGAGATATACGCTTACCGAAAACGAAGTCTCCGAAGACAAAAAACCAATGTTTGCAATGTGGCAATCCTGAACAGTACGTTGCTGTATTTATGGGCACAAGAACGAGCGTGTACTCAATGCACATGTTACGGCGACACCTACGATGAAAGTGATCTTCTGCAATGGGCAAGACAGCAGCTTGCAAGGAGGATGGGAAAACAAAGGTCCAATGACACCTAGATTTTAAAACAACCAATTTTCTTCACAGCTTTGTCGCCACGATTTCTCTACGTACATTGAGGTGTGCACAAGGTTTGAAAAACCATGCCACAATAGAGGGCGTGCTCTCGGGACTTGCGAACAACCATGATTCGGATAGTGATCGACCTTGCAGCACAACTGTCCGGTTGTATTCGAATGCTCCTTTGTTGGTGCTTCTTTGTCAGTCTACCACGCTGCTAGAGTAAACATCCCTGTATCTTCTGACCTTCCAACTCTTCTTTCACATACTCTCCTGTTCTGTACTCTAATTATCGATTCGGTTCATTTTCCAATTAATGTCTCTATGTAATCAGTCGTGTGTATATCAATCTGCAACATCTGTACCAGCACTCTTCCCAAGAACTAACACGCTTCACCTAAGAGATCAAGTTGAAACATTGCAATCCCGAATCTGATATAGTATATCTCTAGCGTCTATTCTACCAAGCGCACCAATTGATTCAATTTGAATCAATTTGAATCAATTGATGCGCATTTTTGATGGCTCACAACCGAACAATTAAGCAAGGTCACATAGCAAGAAACCGATTTTAATTTACGTGTCGTGATGAACTATAGTGGGGTAAACTAGGTATAAGGTTAAGATTCCAGCATTAGTAGTAAATCTGACACGTATTATTCCAGAATTATTCTCTACAATGAGTGATTCGAGATGGGTCATAGGAGCTCCTGTTCAAACGAAAGCCACGCATCTATCATCTGATGCTCAATGTGGACGATGGTTCAGAAGCCTATGGAAATCAAAGTTTATTTCAGGCACTGTTACGAATGTGATTGCTAGCCAAAGTCAAACTGGAAGACAGCAGACAGACCTCGAGGTGGACTGGGAGCTACCTAGTGGAATTGTCAAGAAACGAGTAAAGTTACGAAATTTAAAAGCCCACGACACACATCAACAAGGTTATCAACAATCCGAACCTTCTGTAAGAAACACAATTCAAGTAGATACAGAATCAGAGTCAGATGATCATCAAAGTGTAGTATCTGATTTAACTGTCGTCCATGGGTATGAATGGGTCAAGGAAGAGGTACCTGAAGATTTAGGAGGTCCTATAGCAAGAAGACCATGGTACGTGCACACAAACTCAGGTTGTGTTTTTTGTGAGTAATCAGACGGACTGAATATTACGAGTAATGATCCACTTCTTGACTACTTTATGGCATGCCTACTGCCTGATCAGTTGAATAGAATGGTGATTCTTACTTCTTTGAATCTGATTCGAAACCGGAAACAAGGAACTTCTATCCGTGAAATGCTCAAGTTCATCCGTGTGATCATATTAGGAACACGTTATGAGTTCAACAATCGTACAGAACTGTGGGCAACTATAGCAAGATCAAAATACCTATGTGCTCCGTGTTTTGGAAGTAAGACCGGTATGTCCAGAGGAAGGTTTGATGATATTTGGTCCAATGTACAGTTCAGCAAGCCTAAAGAAACGCATCTAAATGAGGAGAGTGCTCAGTACCAGTGGGGATTAGTAGAAGAATTCGTGGAAAGTTTCAATGCTCATCGGCGAGTGTTCTTTAAACCGAGCCATTTTATTGGTGTAGATGAATCAATCTCTCGATGGTATGGCCAGAGAGGTAGTTGGATTGATCATAGACCCGAAAACCCGAAAATGGGTGTGAAATACAGAATGAGTGCTGTGGGGCGTCCGGAATCATGCTTAGATTGCAGCTTGTGACTGCAATAACAAACTATGGCGCAACTTCTTGTGATATATTTCATGGTACAAAAGTTCTCAGAAGTTTGGTACAGCCTTGGTCATTCTCGAATAGAATAGTCTGTGCTGATTCGTACTTTTCGAGCGTAGAATATGCTGAAACACTGAGCCAGAATGGTCTACATTTCATTGGAATTGTGAAAACTGCTACTAAAAAGTTTCCAATGAAGAGACTATTGGAATGTGAGTTCAAAGAAAGAGAGGATTATGTTTCATTCGTTCACAAAAGGGAAGGGCAAATGAAGTTGATTGCTTTAGGATGAGTCGATAGAGATCGTAGGTACTTCATTTCAAACTGTTGGAGTACTACTGCTGGACCTAATATTGAGAGAATTCGATGGAGGTAAACGAGTAATGGACCACAGAGAGTGCAATTTACAATCAAGCAGCCCAAAATAGCCGATTTGTATTACAACACTTGTTCACGCATTGATCGCCATAATAGAAGTAGACAAGACGATCTTTGTTTAGAACGAAAATTTGTTACGCACGACTTGTCGAAGAGAGTCAATTTATCAATATTGGGCATGTGTACAGTTGATAGTTGGCTAGTCTACATTGGCTCCACATCACGATCGTGCAAGCTGAAACAATCTTCATATTACGAAAAATTGGCAAGTGAGCTAGTTGAGAATACCAACAATTTCGCATCATCTCAAATCAATCCATCTACGACAGTTGTAGATCAACTTTAATACCAAATTTGGTATTGGTCCACACTTGACTCCTACTTCCAAGAGACGAAAAACTCGAGATGGTCGTACACTTCCATATTTAGCGCAAAGGTCTTGCGTTGTATGCAAAAATCGTGCCTGTACGCTTGTTTGTTCTACCTGCAAGTATGATGAACAGAGAGGAGAAGTGTTTTTGTGCAGTGGAGCGAAGTCTAATTGCTTCTGAGAGCACCAAACCCAGCAGCATGGCTTCCAAGGAACCTTCATCAATTGATGTGAACCCTGACATCAAATGATGCATTTTTCCGGTAGATTAGACACTAGACACTCTCTTCGTGCCACGAAAGTAACTCTGTAATCAAGGACACAATGAACGTTAATTGGTAAGTATCGGTGAGTAGCAATTGATTAAATTGAATCTCATATTGATTACCGACCTAGTAATTGTTTGTCACCTTCTTATTCACATGACTCTAATGGGTACACAAAGTGAGCTACAAATACATGGGAAATCAAAAGATACGGAAGAGGGGTGGGATAGGGTCGGCCTATCCTGAGCGCTGAGGTCCAACCACAAATTGAAGATCAGATTAGAATTGCCGTGATCGACTCAAGACAAGTGAAAGAGGCAGATTGCCGACTCACCACTCGTTATGCTGATATTCAAATGCATTCCAGGAAAGAGTTAGAAAAATGTGTTCCTTCCAAGCGATGGATGTCGTGCACCAGTATTCTCACGGTTTCTGAATTGTTGCACGTATGTTCCTCATTACGAATTTCGTCCCTGAATAATTGAACAGTAATTTTTTCAAGACTGCATAGAATTTTTTATTGGAAGCACAGAAGTACGATGGATTATTTGTAGTTCGTTTAACTGCAACTTTGGACAAACAAATATCTGTTGCAAACAATAAATAGTTTAAAGTCGATGTCAGTTTTTCATGGAAGACTTGTGAAAACAAACGTTCCAATCATTCTTATTCGCTTCAATTTGTATGCTTGTTGTGTCGACATCTTAACCCTTTTAGGTCGCTTGTCATACGCCTCCGTATGATAGCGAAAGTTCTCCCTCCAATACTATTCTGGTCATACCATCTAGCTTTCCGCTTAAATTCTATCTATCATATCCCCATGACTATCCTCTTTCATACGAAACTAGCCTTTATGATACTCACTCAGTAAGTCTTAGATTCCTCTGAAACCCTAGTCTAGCTACTTAAGCGAATTTATACTCCTTCATTCTTGGCTGTGCGATCCCCTTACCGTATAGCCCACTTGTGCCTCATATCATACTTGTTACACAATACCACTCATATGGCGCTCATACTCGAATCACTCGTCACCAACTCAGTTGACATTATTGCCCGGTATCATACTCTTACCTACTTCTATCTTCAAAGACCTCGCGGATGAGCCCTACTGCAGACTAGTGAAGCTACGAACATATATCTCATGCTCACCAATGACGATCCTCACAGCACCAGATTCAATCGGGTCTCTCATGATCTTCATATCTGGGCAGTCAACAGCAGTGACTCGGTAGTAACGCCTATATATTGATACAAGCTGACTTCAAACATTCTTGTTTTCCTTTTTTGTCGCCAAGCGCTTGCTGACAGCACCAGCAATATGGCATTTTCCCGGTTATTACCGATTCTTAACCACTTTCGAAATGTTAATAACTGTTTAATGCGTATCTATCGTACTATCTAACTCCCTACAGCCACCATCGAACACCATTACACCACTCCATGTCATATGCACCCTACAGTGCCCATGTTCCACAGAAATGGAAACCTCCGGAGGCTACCCTAGAGGTGTGCACCCGGCGCACACTACACCAGACAAGGCTCAGAGGAAAGTCAGTATGAATGAAGGAAGTCAGAACTTACTGGTTCGCTCGCTCTTGTCGGGCTTCTTCGTCTTCTCAAAGTAGTGGTTGTTGTTGAGGTTGGTTGTGCGGTGTTGAATCGCGTGTTGAATCTCGTTCCGTGATTTCGGGCTTCACCCACTCCTTTTACAGACTTTAACCTAATTTCCTATTACTTTTAGGCACCCCTATCTATGCGATCCTATTGGCTGCTACTTTGTTTACACGATTCTAGAGACTTCTAGAGACTTCTTCTAATTTGACCAATCAGCATCCAGATAATCCTTAACTTCTTATTGGCTCTTCCCCCTGCAGCTGTTTCTCTAAGTTGCTCAATCAGCTCTTACCTCGTGTCTCCATTCTCATTGGCTGTTGGCTGCTACAGGTGCATATAACGGCCAATCACATCGCTTATGATGGCTAGCCGCTTAATGGTCACTCAAATGTGCAGCTGCTCCTTCCTGCCCAATCAGATTGCCAGTGATGACTCTTTCTTGATTGGCGGATTGCTATTACAGCTGCTATGTCTCGTTTAATCACCTTTCAGATGATACTTCAACTCTCATTGGTTCCTAACTAGGACAGCTGTTTTTATGAATTTCGTGACTTCGTGCTGTTTGAACCCGAGACCTTTTGCTTACAACTCTAGAATGCTATCCCACTAGGCTACGATCAAAGCTTACAGTAGAAGGGCTCTATCATACTTTTCACTCTATCATATCACAAATCTATGAGCGCACTTTGTAATATGCTGTTCGATACAGAATTATTTATTCTCCATCCATGAAACAATGAATTATTTATTTTTTTGGATTAATACTGTTTTCAATTACATTGATTGCAATTTTCTCCTTTTAAACTTGGCGAATGACGATTCGGTAACTGCTCCAGGCAAAATTTTTTTGTGATTTACTGTCTCTAATAGTACTTAAATAGCTCGCTGTATTTATGTTCTTCAGCTTTCCTAAATTTTGCTATTTATTCTCTGAGACTTAGACCTGAAACAATTTATTATCTAGGTTAGCTATATAGCTCTATTACCATTTACTATCTTTTTTCCCTTTAAAAACAAAAATATTATTTACTACATCTCTGTTCAATAGTACAGGTAGAGGGACATAATTGTGAGAATTGTGGTCAGGGTCCAATCAACCTCTATTTAGGATTTTCTGTAGAAAAGCTCGGATGAAGACGTTCAAGAGAATGGGTTCATGGACCCGAAAAATATTAGTACTCACACACGGATTTGAAGTGATCTGTGAAAATTTTGATGCCGGCCAACTTAAAAGAATCGTGACCTGATATCTCATTAGAAGTTTTCAAAAGCTTAAATGTTTCAGTACTCCAACATAGAGTATGTTCTTACGAGTAAATGGGTCTACCAATGTATTTTGTATCTTACTTAAAGGTTCTGAAAATTATGTCCCCTACCCTACAGTATCAGAGCACCGTATTTTCCCTCTTCGGATTGAATTCGGTGGTTGAGAAATATAGCGATGGCAATCTCATAAAAGCTTCAAAGGATTCCAACAATTTCGCAGAAATTCAGAATTATGCTAGCCGCCCAATGATTGCAGAAGTGAATTTTTATTCTCAGTACATGGAAGCAACCAAATATAATGGGAGTAATCATTGGAAATCAGATAGTATTCGTTCCTTGAACTTAATACGGAAAACCAGCAATAAATTAATGACAGCCACTAGTACGAACTTGGATAGATATGGACTGTGCCTTAAACGAACAAGAGCTGAAATTTCTGGAATACTTGCCTTCACCTTTCATGTCCAACTCTTAACGGCCCAAATCAAACATGATATCTGATGAGATTTCATAGTCTAATTTTCTTCTTACTGCAGCCGATTGGTAAATATTACTTCTAGCTTGCATCTTCTTGATGTAAAATGTCTAGGTTACAATCTCTGTTACAATAGATGGTTTGATACAGGTTTTGACAAAGATGTAAATAAAGATCATCGGGTAAGATTAGAAACTTTGCTTTTTCGAAAACACATCAAATATGATACAAGCGTAAGATTTTACAAGAGCAATCCATAATAATTCTCAAGTAAGAAAATTTGGACGGTTGTCATTGTATTCAGCCCTTGGCTTGAGCTTTTAGAATTTATTTTTCACTCTAGAAAACACATAAGTACATTATTTTCATCATTTCTTTCACAAGGTATTGTGGCGGAAATCTAAAAGATGAGCATCTACAATGTCTAGTGCCTTAATCAAATTCAAACGAGGTCGACAGAATAATTGATATCGCTTTCAATAGGTTTCTCGTATTTTTTTAACATTATGTTCTGTCCATGGGTTTGTCGGAAGGATTGTTTCTGGATGTAGGGCATACAGCATCTGAAATGAGGCATTGATTGATTCCACGATTCAGACAATTATCTGCATTCATTCAATTGGTTGACTTCATCCGTCTCAGTACAAGGAAGGTGATTTCTAGACCATTTCTGCTGAAAAACAAAAATATTACATCAATAGATACCAAAAGAATCAACAGAAGGCGAGAAGATAAAATTAAATTGCTTGATATTCGGCTTTAAATTATATCAACCGCGAC
>JAAUYH010139031.1_pt1 | contig 10034 bp, 8 predicted proteins | sample 7278061 | NCBI WGS metagenome assembly JAAUYH01 (sample SAMN14350203, study PRJNA611818) | marine sediment metagenome | isolation source: surface marine sediment (0.6m) | place: French Polynesia: Moorea | collected 2018-08 | reverse complement strand
GGCGGTTCGATCCCGTCAGCACCCACCAGATTCGGAGCGGTAGTTCAGTTGGTTAGAATACCGGCCTGTCACGCCGGGGGTCGCGGGTTCGAGTCCCGTCCGCTCCGCCACTGAAAACAAGCCCGAGGCCTTCAGGCCTCGGGCTTTTTTCTTGGCCAATCGCCGCGGTCTCCAACACGCGAAGCGTGCCTGACTAAATCGCGGCGCAGCCCGATTCAATCCCGTCCGCATATCATGATCGCGGCCTTACGACCGCTCCTACAACAGCTCATACAGCTAGCCCTGAATTCACACCTCATATAAAATCCTCCGCCTTTCCAGACAGACAGTGCAACTCCATGCTGCAGAACATCCGCGAGAAATTTACCGGCTGGATCGCGCTTGCGATCCTCGGGCTGATCGGCCTGTCCTTCGTCTTCGTAGGCGGCGCGAACTTCGCGTTCATCGGCAACAACTATGCGGCCAAGGTCAATGGCGTCGAGATTGGCGTCAACTACTTCGAGAACCAGTACCGTTCGCAGGTCGAACTCAACCCGCAGATCACCCAGTTGCCGCCGGAGTTTCGCCAGCAGGTACGAATGAACATCCTCGAAAACCTGATTCAGCAGTCGCTCGTCGATCAATACATCGCGAAGCAGGGCTTGCAGATCTCGGATCGCGCGGTCACGGACTGGATCCAGCGCGTGCCGGATTTCCAGGTCGACGGCAAGTTCGATCGCGAGACCTATCAGAACGTGCTGACCCTTAACGGGCTGGATCCGAAAGTCTGGGAAGAGCAGCAGCGGCAGGCATTGCGCCGCGAGCAGTTGCAGCGCGCTATCGGCGGGACGTCGGTTGTTACGCCCGGCGAGTACCGGCGCTACCTGAATCTGGCGGCCGAGCAGCGTGTCGTAAGGCTCGCCAACCTCGACGGCGCAGCCATTGCCGAAGGCGTCGAAGTGACCGACGAGAAGGTGCAGGCGTACTACGACGAGAATCCGCTGATGTTCCAGCTGCCCGAGTCGGTCGACCTTCAGTTCATCGAGATCCGCCGGGATGCGCTGGCAGCCGCGGTCGAGATCGCGGACGACGAACTCACCGAGTACTACGAGACCGAGAAAGACCGTTTCCTGATGGACGAGCAACGCCAGGCGCGTCACATCCTGATCCTGTTCGACGATGATGAGGACGGGGCCCGGGCGACGGCGCAGGATCTCTACACGCGCGTCGACGGCGGCGAATCATTCGAGGATCTGGCGTCGGAGTTCTCCAAAGACGGACTGACGGCGGCCAACGGCGGCGATCTCGGCGCGCTGACCAAAACGCAGTTGCCGGACGCACTCGGCGACGCAATCTTCGAGATGGTCGAAGGTGAGGTCCGCGGGCCTGTCAGGTCGGATTTCGGTTTCCACGTCGTCCGGCTCGAGAGCATTCTCGAGCAGGGACCGCAGGCAATCGAAATGGTCCGCGGCGAGTTGCTGGCCGAGCTTCGTGACATCCGGGCCGAGTCGAGATTCGACGCGCTGGAGCGCCAGGTATCTGACGCGTTGTTCGACGCCGAGGACATGGACGCGATTGCGGCGGCCAGCGGCCTCGAGATCCAGACGGTCGCAGGCTTCACTTTGAATGGCGGCGAGCCGTTCGGGGCCAACCAGGCAGTCATCGACGCCGTGTTCGACGACGCGGCCAAGACCGAAGGCCGCATCACGGACATCGTCGAGATCGACGCCAACCGCTCCGCGATCTTCCGGGTAACTGCGTACCAGGAAGCCGCGCGGCAGCCGCTTGCCGACGTGCGCGGGGAGATCGTCGCCTCACTTCGGGCCAGCGAATCCGACAAGATCATGATTGCGAAAGCCGATGACATGCTTTTGAAGCTGGCCGAGGGCACCGAGTTTCCGGCGGCCGCCGAGGCCATCGGAGCGGCGGCCGAAGAGCCGCGGCTGATCGCGCGCGGCGCGCAGGACGTCGACCAGTCCGTTGTGTTCGCCGTGTTCTCGGCGGGCAAGCCGACACAGGATGACGCCGTGACTGGACAGGTGCAGAACACCGAAGGCGGCTACACGATCTACGAGGTCGAAGCTGTGCTGCCTGGCCGCCCCGAGTCGATCCCGCTGGCCGATCGTGACGCCGGCAAGGAGCGTCTGGCGCAGGACTCGGGCATGGCCGATTACGTCGCGTTCGTCATGGCGTTGCGTGAATCTGCCGACGTCAGCATCAATCAGGACGTAGTAGCCGCGCAGGACCTGCTCTAGTAAGGTAGATCGCCATGCGCAAGATCCCGCTGCATTGGCAGATCATCGGGGCGATCGTGCTGGCGATTGTCGCCGGCTATCTCGTCAACACGTATTCGACGGAGACCTCCACGCCAGGTGTCTTCGGCGTGAGCTTCGTCGCGATCTTCGACTACATCGGCAAGATCTTCCTCAATGCGCTGAAGATGATTATCGTGCCGCTCGTGACTTCGTCGATCATCGTCGGCGTGGCCGGGATCGGGTCGGGCGGCAATATCGGCAAGCTCGGCGGCAAGACCTTGCTGTTCTATGTGACAACGACGCTGGCGGCGATTCTCATCGGCCTGATCGTGATCAACGTCATGGCGCCGGGTTTCGTCGATGGCGAGCCTGCCGGAGAGATGCTGGCACTCGACCAGCCGGTTGACGACATCAAGTCGAGGATCGAGGGCAAGGGTGCGGGCGATGTGGCTAATGTCTTCCTGCGAATGGTGCCCGACAACATCTTCAAGGCAGCCGCCGAAGGCCAGATGCTGGGCCTGATATTCTTCGCGATCCTGTTCGGCTATTTTATGGCGCACCTCCCACACCAGTACGCGGAGCCGCTGTTCAATTTCTGGAATGGCGTATTTCACGTGATGATGAGCATGACCGAATGGATCATGTTGTTCGCGCCAATCGGCGTGTTCGGCCTCGTTGCCGAGGTCGTTGCCGAGACCGGCTTCGCGGCCGCAGGACCGTTAGTCACGTTTGCGCTGGCCGTCATCGCCGCGCTTGTCATTCACGCGCTCGTCACTTTGCCGCTGTTGTTGCAGTTTATTGGCCGCGTGCATCCGTACAAGGTGTTCAGCAGGGTGTCGCCTGCGCTGTTGACGGCGTTCTCGACGGCGTCATCGTCGGCCACGTTGCCGGTGACTATGGACAAGGTCGAGGACGAGGTGGGCGTCTCGAACGAGGTATCGAGTTTCGTGCTGCCGCTGGGGGCGACCGTAAACATGAACGGCACGGCGCTCTACGAATGTGCCGCCGCGATGTTCCTCGCGCAGGCCTACGGCATCGACCTGACGTTCGGCACACAGTTCACTATCGTCGTGATTGCGCTCATGACGTCGATCGGCGTGGCGGGCGTGCCGTCGGCATCGCTGGTCGCCATTGCGATCATCCTCGCTGCGATCGGCATCCCGGTCGAGGCCATCGGCGTGCTCATGGTGTTCGACCGCATCCTGGACATGGCGCGGACCAGCGTGAATATCTGGGGCGACGCGAGTTGCGCGACGATTGTCGCGCGCCTGCAGGGCGAAAAGACCAAGGTCGCCCTGGATTAATTGGGACATTCTTCTTTTTCGCCGGTATCGGCGATTAATTGGGACATTCTTCTTTTTCGCCGATCTATTGCCCGGGCCTTTGGCTGATCCCAGCCAAAAAGAAGAATGTCCCAATTAATCCTCAATCAATTGCCGGGGCTCTTAGCTCATCCCAGGGAAAAAGAAGAATGTCCCAATTAGTCAATCGTCCTCTTCGAAGACCATCCCCATGATGTTCGCCCCGGCGTCGACGAACGTCGTCTCACCGGTAATTCCGCTCGCGAGATCCGAGCACAGGAACGCGGCCGTGTTGCCGACTTCCTCGATCGTGACCGTGCGTCGCAATGGCGATGCTTTGACCGCGTAGCCCAGCATTTTTCGGAAACCGCCGATGCCAGCGGCAGCCAGCGTCTTCACAGCGCCCGCGGAGATCGCGTTGACCCGGATTCCCTTGGGTCCCAGATCCGCGGCCAGGAAGCGCATACAGGACTCCAGACTGGCTTTGGCGAGGCCCATGACGTTGTAGTTGGGCACGACCTGGGTTGCCGCATTGTAGGTGAGGGTCAGAATCGCGCCATCGGCCCCGTCGCGCTTCTCCATCAACGGCAGCGCCGCCTTGGCGAGTGCCGCCAGGCTGTAGGCGGAGATGTCGTGCGAAACCGCGTAGCCCTCGCGCGATATCGATTCGACGAAACCGCCGGCGAGCTGGTCGCGCGGCGCGAAGCCTACCGAGTGAACGAGAATATCGAGGCCGTCCCAGCTCTTGCCGAGTCCGGCGAAGACGGCGTCAATCTCGTCGTCGCTGGTGACGTCGCATGGGAATAGCAGGCTGGTGTCCTGCTCCAGCCGGGCAGACAGCTTCTCGACGCGCGCCTTGAGCTTGTCGTTCTGGTAGGTGAACGCGATCTCGGCGCCTTCGCGCGCGAACGCCTCGGCGATGCCTGCTGCAATGGAACGATCGCTTGCGACGCCGACGATCAGCGCCTTCTTGCCGGCCATGAAGCCCATAGTGATTCCCCGGTTGTTGGTTATTGTTGGCCTTGATTCTAGCGCGTTCGGTCGCTCATCGCGTCGTGGGAGCGGCGTTCTAGTGGGAGGGTCGTCCCGACCCGATCGGGGCAACTCCCCAGAAACACGAAACCAATCCTCTGGATCCATGTTGCTGGTGGGATGGCCCCTCCCACAGCAACTACGAACTTTGTCGCGTGACGTCGACGTACATCGTCAATCGCGTGCCCGGCCGCAGGATCTTGTTCTTGTCGAGGCCATTCCAGCGGGCGATCTGGTCGATACCGACGCGGAACTTGCGCGCGATGATGTACAGCGAATCCCCGTTTCTTACCGTGTAGTTGACCTTGCGCGTCGTGCTGCCGTGCGCGGCTGTTGGCGAAACGCGCGGCGTCTCGGCCGCACTCGTCCACACGACGAGTTTCCTGCCGACCGAGAGCGTGTCGCCCGGCGCCATGCCGTTCCACTTGGCGAGTGACCGATGTGTGACGCCGTAACGACGGCTGATCGTCCAGAAGCTCTCACCCGCCGCAACGGTGTGCGTGACCTTGTGGCCTTTGCGTTTGCGATTCTGGGTCTTCGCGAGTCTCGCATCGGCGCTCTGGCTGTAGGCCGTCAGCGGCTTGGTTGCAACAGGAATCATCAGGTGATGTCCGGCACGAATCGTGTTGCCGCGCAAGTTGTTGGCGGCGCGCACCGCGGCGATCGTCGTGTGGTAATTCTCGGCGATCTCGGAGATCGTTTCGCCGCTCACTACTTTGTGGCGTTTCCAGCGGACGCGCTCGGATTGGGGTACCTGCTCGAGCGATGCCGCGAATCTCTCAGCCACGTCGACCGGTAATACGAGATTGTGCGGGCCTTTCGGGTCGGTCGACCAGCGGTTGTAACCGGGGTTGTAGGCGTAGATCGTGTCGACGTCGACGCCCGCCAGTTCTGCGGCCAGGGCCAGGTCGAGCTGCGAGTCTATGTCGGCGACGACGAACTGTTCGATATCCTCGACGTACGGCAAGCTGACTCCGTACTTCGCCGGTTCACGAACAATCTCTACGAGCGCAAGCAGGCGCGGCACGTAAGTGCTCGTCTCTCTCGGCAGCCGCAGATACCAGAATTCGGTCGGCTTGCCCGCTTTCGTATTACGTCGTACCGCACGCCGCACGTTGCCCTCGCCCGAGTTGTACGACGCGATCGCGTTCAGCCAGTTGCCGTTGTTGAAGTCGCGCAGGTACTCGAGGTAGTCGAGTGCACCGCGGGTCGAATCGACGATGTCGCGACGACCGTCGTACCACCAGTTCTGCTTGATCTTGAAGCGGCTGGCGGTGCCCGGGATCATCTGCCAGAGGCCGGCGGCACGGCCGTGCGAGTAGGCGAACGGGTCGTAGGCGCTTTCGACGATCGGCAGCAGCGCCAGCTCGAGCGGCAGCTCGCGGCGTTCGAGCTCGGCGGTGATGTAGGGCAGGTAGCGCTGCGCGCGCGTAAATACGCGGTCGAGGTAGTCCGGGTGCTTCAGGAACCATTTGAGCTCGGCCTGGATGCGTCGGTCTTCCTCGGCCGGTAGCTCGAAGCCGCGGCGAAGCTTCGCCAGCAGGTCGTTCGGGTCGATGTCGGGCGAGGAGGGCAAGTGCCTGGCTTCCTCGTACGGGGATACTAGCGTCAACGTGGCCACGTTGCTGTGGGAGCGGCTTTCAGCCGCGATCGGGGCCGGAGGCCCCTCCCACGATACAAAAGACGGGTCGGGACGACCCTCCCACGCGGCGTCTGATGCCACCCCGAAAAGCGCCAAAAAGGTGAAACTTGTAGCGCTAATGCCACGAATTCTTTGCGATAATGCGGTCTTTACAATAAGCATCGAGCTATCGTACTGAGGCAACACGGCAGTGCAAGTAGAAAGTTCACATTACCCGGAGTCCGTGCAGAAGTGGCTGGAAACGCCACTCGGTGAGGCGCTGTTGCGGCAGGAAGCACGGGTGGCCGAGGAGGCTTTCGACGGCATTTTCGGCGAACAATGCCTGCAGCTCGGCATGTGGGGCGAGGAGCGCACGTTCCTGCGTTTCGCCCGCACGCAGCGCTCAGCATTGATTGCCGAGGCCAACGGGACGCGTAAGCCGTCTGCGATCGGGCAGCTGCATCGCCTTCCCGTCGAGGACGATTCGGTCGATTGCGTGTTGCTGCCGCACACCCTCGACTACAGTGATCGGCCGCACGAGATCCTGCGCGAGGCGGACCGCGTGCTGACGTCACACGGCCACATGATCATCCTGGGCTTCAAGCCCGGTGGCTTGTGGGGCGTGCGACGACTGGTGCCCGGGGCCGGCCTGCCGCCCGATGCCGAGGGCCTGATCGCCGACCGCAGGCTTCGCGACTGGCTCAAGCTGCTCGACTTCAGGATCCACCTCGTGCAGCGATACTTCTTCCGCTGGCCGCTGCCCGGGCTGAAGGGTAGTGGTTCGCCCACATGGGAGAGTCGTGGCCGACGCTGGTGGCCGGAGCTGGCAGCTTGCTATATGCTCAGCGCGCAGAAACGCGTCAGCACGCTGACACCCGTGCGTCCCGTCTGGAGCCGCAAACCGAAAGTGGTCGCCGGACTGGTCGAAACCCAGACACGAGTCTCCAGAATCCGCTTTGAGCCGAACGATTGAGATCTACACCGACGGGGCATGCAGGGGAAATCCCGGCCCGGGCGGCTGGGGTGCCGTGCTCATCGCCGGCCGTCATCGCAAGACCATGCATGGCGGCGAGAAAGAAACCACCAACAACCGCATGGAGCTGACCGCGGCGATCGAGGCGCTCAATGCGCTCAAGAGAAGCTCCCGCGTGGTGCTGCACACGGATTCGAAGTACGTCATGGACGGCATTACGAGCTGGATGGCGAACTGGAAGAAACGTGGCTGGAAGACGGCCAACAGGAAACCCGTCAAGAACAAGGACCTCTGGATAGCGCTCGACGAGGCCGCCAGCCGTCACGACATCGACTGGAGATGGGTGCGCGGCCATACGGGCAACGACGGCAACGAGGAGGCCGATGCGCTGGCCAATCGGGGTATAGACGAGATGACCGCGTAGGAGCTTATGGGAGCGGCGTCTCGTCGCGAATCGGGCCAGGTCACCAGAAACGCAAAACCGATCGTCCGGTTCTCTGTTTCTGATCGAGTGGGCCCTTCCACGGAAAAAAAATAATGAGACAGATAGTCCTCGACACCGAAACCACCGGCCTCTCTACCGAACAGGGCCATCGCATTATCGAGATCGGCTGCGTCGAACTCGTGAATCGCCGCCTGACCGGCCGCGAGTTTCACCGCTTCCTGAATCCGGACCGCGACATCGACGCCGGCGCCGAAGCCGTGCACGGCATCAGCCGCGCCGACCTCGAGACGGCGCCCCGCTTCCCCGAGATCGTTGCGGAGTTTCTCGAGTTCGTTGCCGGTGCGGAGCTCGTAATACACAACGCCGACTTCGACGTGGGTTTCATCGAACACGAGCTCAGGCTCATGAAGCACGCCAGGCCCCGTCTCGGCGAGCATTGTGACGTTCTGGACACGCTCAAGCTCGCGCGCGAGATGCACCCGGGACAGCGCAACAGCCTCGACGCGCTCTGCAAGCGTTACGAGGTCGATGCCTCGAGCCGCAACGTTCACGGTGCACTTATTGACTCGGAACTGCTGGCACGCGTGTACCTCGCGATGACCGGTGGCCAGACAGCGCTGCTACTGGACGATGGCGCCGACAATCGCGGGACGGGCGTCTCGCCCCGGGACGGAATCGCGGCGCGACGCCGCTCCCACGATACGCCGCTGCCACAAGACGCGGCCGCAGGCGCCATCCCTGGCCGCGAACTGCGGGTCATCAACGCCACCCCGGAGGAACTCGCGGCCCACGAGGCGATCCTCGAGAAGATCCGCAGAGGCGGCGTTTGCGTCTGGGATGACGTGGTTTAAAATCGGCCGTTTGCCGGCATAACGACAGGAATAAATATGGCCCACACGATGGCAGAAGCCGTTCGCGCGAACTTCCTCGGGAATTCGCCGACCTGGTACAAGATGACGATCATTGCGTTTCTGATCGTCAACCCGTTCCTGGTCTGGCTGAACCCCTTTGTCGCCGGATGGGCGTTCGTTCTCGAGTTCATTTTTACGCTGGCAATGGCACTCAAGTGTTACCCGCTGCAGCCCGGCGGATTGCTCGCTGTACAGGCGATCGTGCTGGGGCTCGCAACTCCGGAGGCCGTGTTCCATGAAGCCGAGGTGAACTTCCCGGTCATCATGCTGCTGATGTTCATGGTTGCCGGCATCTACTTCCTGCGCGAGATGCTGCTGTACACGTTTTCCAAGATCCTGCTCGGTGTGCGTTCGAAAATACTGCTGTCGCTCATGTTTTCGTTCACCGCGGCGTTTTTGTCGGCATTCCTCGATGCCCTGACGGTGACCGCCGTAATCATCACTGTGGCGGTCGGTTTTTACGGCGTCTACCACAAGGTCGCGTCGGGCAAAAAGTTCCATCACGACGACCATGACGCGAGTTCCGATCACGAGGTGATCGAGCTGCACCGCGAGGACCTCGCGCAGTTCCGCGCGTTCCTCAGGAGCCTGATGATGCACGCGGCCGTCGGCACGGCGCTGGGTGGTGTGACGACGCTGGTCGGCGAGCCGCAGAACCTGCTGATCGCCGAAGTGATGGACTGGGAGTTCGTGCCGTTCTTCATGCAGATGGCGCACATTTCGATGCCGGTGCTGGTTGCGGGTCTCATCACCTGCGCCGTGCTCGAGAAAATCAAGATTTTCGGCTACGGCATTGAGCTGTCCGACAAAGTGCGGACGGTCCTGCAGGAGTACGACGACCACATGACCGAGAGCCGCAGCAAGCAGGACAGTACGGTAATTCTCATGCAGGGCGTGGTTGCTCTCGTGCTGGTGGTTGCGCTGGGCTTGCACCTCGCTGAGCCTGGTGTCGTCGGCCTGCTCGTCATCGTGCTGGCGACGGCGCTGAACGGGATTACGGAGGAGCACCGCATCGGTCACGCGTTCGAGGAGGCGCTGCCATTTACCGCGCTGCTCGTCGTGTTCTTCGCAATCGTCGCCGTGATTCACGAGCAGCACCTGTTCTCGCCGGTCATCGACTGGGTCATGACCTACGACGGCAAGACCCAGGAAGCATTGTTCTTCATCGCCAACGGCCTGCTTTCGATGATCAGCGACAACGTCTTCGTTGCCACCGTTTATATCGGCGAGGTCGACCAGATGTTCCAGGCGGGCGAGCTGACGCGCCCGCAGTTCGAGGCACTGGCGATCGCGATCAATACGGGCACGAACATCCCGTCGGTTGCCACGCCGAATGGCCAGGCGGCGTTCCTGTTCCTGCTGACATCCGCCCTGGCGCCGCTGATCCGGCTGTCCTACGGCCGCATGGTCATCATGGCGGTGCCGTACACGATCGTGATGAGCATTACGGGCCTGGCGGCTTTGTGGTATCTCGGGTAGGAGCGGTTGAGCAATGCGGGTCGTGGCGGACCGGGTCG
>JAAUYH010043250.1_pt1 | contig 10034 bp, 1 predicted proteins | sample 7278061 | NCBI WGS metagenome assembly JAAUYH01 (sample SAMN14350203, study PRJNA611818) | marine sediment metagenome | isolation source: surface marine sediment (0.6m) | place: French Polynesia: Moorea | collected 2018-08 | reverse complement strand
TCTAAAGCCCACCCTACATAACTATTTTTGTATTTATCAGTATCTAAAGGTTTAGCTTCGTATTTGTCTAAAAAGTAATCTAAATTTTCCATATGTCAACTAATCTCAAAAAATCTATAAGTTAAAAATGTTATATTCAGGACTTACGCAATTGTCACAATGGGTGGTTGGTGCGTGAGGTTATAAGCCTGATTCCTACGTTCAAATATTCTCGCAGCGTCACGCACCCTACAAAAAAATATGCCAGTTGCGTAAGTCCTAAGGTTAAAGGACAAGCAGCGCTTTTATTCCTTAAATCACAATATTCACCGATGCTATATCTTGATTGATAGGTCGCTTCTCTATCAGCAAGATTGTAATTATAGTTAGCCCTTAGCATATCAATCCAGCTAAGAACCTTTAAGGTCTTTTTTTGTTCTTGAAGAATGAGTTGCAGCGCAGCACGCAACTCATTCTTCCTATCAATTATGTATTAATACTAAATAAGATGTTCTTTCTCTTGATTTATTTCTAGGTATGGGTTTAGCGATAGCCCGAAGGGCGACGCTTCGCGTATCGCACTCGTTTTCACAAAATCCCGTTGCTCCCATATTATTTTACCATATTTTATTTATCGGAGATGTTTATTGAAGAACACCAAAAGTTGCCAAGACCCTTAATGTTGAATGGCTTCTATAGGGTTAAGAATGTAGGTTAAAGAATTGTGAATTTTGGAATAGAGGGTATTTTGAATAATATAATTAATAATAGTTTACGAGTATGATTTTAATCGTTATGCATCTACTCCGAGACAAGCTTCAATTCGTTAACACAATTGCCCATGAGGGCAAAGTTGTGGTCGTTGCCAGTGATACAGACGGCAAGATTTGGTACACCATCAAGCAAGATGGATTTGAAGATTCCTACCTCAACACTCCCGCAGACCAAAGGACAGGCTGGGAAGATTGGCAAGAATTAGAATTTCCGAATGAAACTCAGGATGACCAGTCCGTCATTGACAAAGAAACGGCAGAACTAACTCATCAAAACGATACCAGCACATTTATTCTGCGATCGCGCTACAGAACCCAGAATGAATCAGCAGCTTTTCCGGTACAGTTAGTTTCGGCAACAGGTCACCTCTATGTTTTTCGTCAATCTAAGGCGGATTCTAGCGAAACGACTCCCAATACCTTATTGGTAGACCGTTTTGTCCTGGATGGCATGACCAATCAACTGGTGCGGAAGCTAGACGTGCGGTTTAAGCGATCGCGACAAAAGTATCAACCCATCGCCAGTATGAAGAAAAATGCTAACGGTGGACTCTCAAATATTGATTCTTTAGATTTTCGGGATGCCGATGGCAAGCCTTTCTATGAACCGACCACGGAACTCACGCTGATTGAGAACCTTCACCAAGGTGGGTTTTCAGTGGTGCTGTTACCGACCAACGAACATGATAATTACCGTTGGCACATTTTTGCTTACAACTCTCAAACTCAGAAGGTAGAATTAACCTCCATTCGCGCTTCAGCAGAGGGATTGTTTGATGTCAAAGACTACACGGTTTTAGAATCCCGACCCGAAGCTAAGAATGCTCTCATCCCTCGTTCCATTCCGGGTATTATTAAGCGCAAGCTGGATCTCAATGGTGTTGAAGTCGCCAATGGCTTGTCAGCTACCAAATACGATATCCAAAAAGAGCAGCAAACCAAAGATGGAATGCAACTGCTCAAGGATTCGACCAAGGTCATGGTCGCAATTCCCACAAAACAGGGAAATGTGGCAACCTTGAGTTTTGCTGTAGCAGCAGATGGTACTTTGTCTGAGATTGATCAAAATCCCGATAATACTAACATTCTACGCAGTCAGAGTCGGAACCTACTTTTACCCTTAAATACCTTAGATGAAATTAAAGCGATTGGGGATTCGACACCACCCCCCCAAGCGCAGATCACGGGGATAGAAAGAGGATATGAAGATAGAGTTCAGATTGTTTCTTCCCCATCCTCAGGTTTGAAAACCGGCGATACGGTCAAAATAGCCAACACCCAAAATTACAACGGTCATTATCAAGTCATCAGTATCGATGGTGATACCTTTGAAATTGCTGCCGAGTGGGTGAACAGTGAAATTGGGACTTGGGAAGTCGTGCCGAAAACAGAGACGGGTTTAGTCTTTGATGGCATGATTACAGAGGTGGAAAGAGTAGCGGATGGTAAGCTGCACATAACTGCTTTCAATCATGGCTTACAAGCAGGTGATGAAGTCCAAATTGTTGACACCACTGGCTATGATGGCAGCTATGGGGTGACCAAAATTGATGATGAAAACTTTACGATTAATGATCTGTTCTGGAAAGCGGGTGAAGCCGTCAACCTGAAACTGGAATCCCGCAAGCGGCGCGGAGTCATGTTTGATGGTGTTGATGAGTATATTAAAACTCCAGCCCTAGAGTTAACCCCTCCTTCAGAAGAATTTTCCTTTGGCTATACTTGTTCAGCCTGGGTTTATGTCTCAGCTACGGGTAGTGGTGAACAGATTATTCTTGGAGAAGAAGACGAACATATTCAATTGCTGGTGAATAACGGCACTGTGACGTTGAAAGTCAAGTGTGACAATGGTTTTGGCCTAACCAGAGATACAACGACGATTCCAACGGGTCAATGGGTTCACTACGCCGGGATTATTTCCTCTGATGCCGCCAGTGACAAAACCATCTTAACTCTCTGTAAGAATGGTCAGCAGGTGGGAACCCCGACGGAAGTTGCATCACTCTTTGATCCTCCCGAAAATTGGCAGCCTGAATTTTTGATAGGTAAGTCCTTTGCGGGTAAGATTGCTGATGTACAAGTTTGGGATAAAGTTCGGACGGCTAAAGAAATCAAAGATAGCATGTACCTCCAACTTACCGGACGGGAAGTTGATTTAGTCGGCTATTGGCGACTGGGAGCAATAACTGGGGGTAAGGAAAGAACAGTTGTTGATTTCTCCGTTTACGGAAACGACGGCACAGTTTATGGGGATGCCTTTGTGAGTGCGATTACTCTCAATCGCACTTTAGGAGATGGAACTACCCAAGCTGTTAAGTACAGCAATGATGATTTGGTGGCGGTGAGTGCCCGGGCTACTTATATCGAAACGTTTGAGTTTAAGACCAATCCGAGTGTCAACCCGAATAATGTTGATGGTAACAACGGCAAGTTGTTTACGTTTTCCTATTGGGGGAAAAAGAGCCGTAGTGCCAAAGAACGTATTGAACACAAACTTTTTACGATTGAAACGAGTGATTTTGAGTCTTTAGGCAATGACTGGTACAAAGCCACCTGTCGTTTTACCGTACCCGATGGGGTAGCAATGATCCGTAGCTTTGAACTGGGTAATGTTCAAGGTACATGGTCAACGTTGGAGATTCGTAAGCATCGGGTTCAGTTAGTATCTGATAGTATTACTGAGGTCAACTATACAGATAGCGTTAGTTTATCCACCTTGGCAGATAACTATGCTGAGTTACCGGGACAATTAAAAACATTAGAACAGAAAGAACGGGAAGAAGCGAAACTTCTTAAGGAAAAGCGGGAACTGGAAGATTCAATTGCTAAACTCGATGATTTGCCTCGCCTACGACAAGAAGTAGCAGCATTAGAAACAGAGGTGGCATCCCTTCAACAGCAAGCGCAAACTCTCAGGACTGAATATGAGGAAGAATTAGATAATCCTTTGAATTATGAGTGTTATCTCAGTATCAAAGTAGGCGGTTCTTGGAAAGGAGTACATGTTGAGAAACAGTCCAACGATGACTATACACCACTGGTTCGTCATAGTGGCACTGGCAATTTATTCCGATTTCGGCGAGACGGAGATCAGAATCTTGCCAACCTGGAAGTAAAAGTAGGCAGTTCTTGGAAAGGAGTACATGTTGATCAACAGTCCAACGATGACTATACACCACTGGTTCGTCATAGTGGCACTGGCAATTTATTTAAACTTCAAAAACAAAGCGATTATTACTACTTACAGGTGAAAGTGGGTAGTTCTTGGAAAGGAGTACATGTTGATCAACAGTCCAACAATGACTATACACCACTGGTTCGTCATAGTGGCACTGGAAATCTATTTGACATAATTATCACCCATAATACAACCAACAACAGGATTCAAACAGCTCAAACAGCATGGGAAAATAAACAAGAAGAGTTAACACCAAAGCAATATGAACTGACTAAACTCCAAGATCTACTAAATGCAGGTGTATCTGAAAAATCCACGCTGGAAGCTCGTCTTCAAGACGTTAACAATCAACTGACTCAAGTTCAAAGCGAGTTAAATAGTGCCAACAACACAGTAATCAACACAGTCAGCACCACCCAACAAACACCCCAAACATTACCAACACTCCACACCGTTAGTCATGGTTCTCAAAAAGGTTTAGTTACTAAAGGTGGATTACTCGGATTTGCCTCCCCGGCGACGCGCATCGCAGCCATTGAAACCTGTGAAGGTAACGTACAACTGAGCTACTTTGATAATCAAGGTCGGATGCGTCAGACTAACTTTGATGCGACCTCCGATAGTCGGAATACGACGTTTGAACAGTGGCTCCCCGATGAACTCCCTGTTGCTCTGAACTTCGCTGATAGTAACGACAAAATTGAGTTAGCCAATCCAATTTTTTTGAGTGAGTCATGGACAGTGGAAACCTGGTTTGCCTTCCCGTCAGCAGCGATCGAAAAACTAAGAAACTATTTCGAGCAAAAACTCCTTGCCACTGACTCAAAGGAATCTGACGAATTTGGTCGGAGTGTAGCAATCAGTGGTAATACTGCTATTGTTGGAGCTTATAACGAAGACACAGGTGGTCAGAATGCAGGTGCGGCTTATATCTTTGAGCGCGACAGCAGTGGCACTTGGACACAAACAAAAAAACTTCTTGCCAGTGACCCAGAGGCATTTGACGGCTTTGGTCATAGTGTAGCCATCAGTGGTAATATCGCTATTGTTGCTGCTCCTTTTGAAAATACGGGGGGCAGTCGTGCAGGCGCAGTTTATATCTTTGAGCGCGATAGCAGTGGTAATTGGTCAGAGACAGAGACCAAAAAACTTTTTGCCAGTGTGCCAAAGGCATCTGACTACTTTGGTAAGAGTGTAGCAATCAGTGGTAATATCGCTATTGTTGGAGCTGAAGGAGATGACACCGGGGGCGATCAAGCAGGTGCAGCCTATATCTTTGAGTGTGACAGCAATGGCAATTGGTCAGAGACAGAGACCCAAAAACTTTTGGCCAGTGATCCCACAAAATCTAGCAGCTTTGGTAAGAGTGTAGCAATCAGTGATCATATCGCTATTGTCGGAGCTAATAGCGAAGACAGCGGGGGCTATAATGCAGGCGCAGCCTATATCTTTGAGCGCGATCGCAGTGGCACTTGGACACAAACAAAAAAACTTCTTGCCAGTGAGCCAAAGGCATCTGACAACTTTGGTTGGAGTGTAGCAATCAGTGGTAATATCGCCATTGTTGGTGCTCCTTACGAAGATACGGCGGGCGATAGTGCAGGTGCAGCCTATATCTTTGAGCGCGACAGCAGTGGCAATTGGTCAAAGACAGAAACCCAAAAACTTATTGCTAGTTATACAAGTGCATCCGACAAGTTTGGTACTAGTGTAGCCATCAGTAATAATATTGCTGTTGTTGGAGCTTATGGCGAAAATTCAGCCTATATCTTTGAGCGAGACAGCAGTGGCCATTGGACAGAGATCGAACGACTCCTTCCCCATAAGCTAAAGGCAGATGGGGAGTTTGGTAATAGTGTAGCCATCAGTAATAATATTGCTGTTGTTGGAGCTTATCAAGCACAAGACACGGGGGGCGCTCAAGTAGGTGCAGCTTGTATCTTTGAAATAACTGAGACGTATGTACACGGATCTGAACCTGCACGAAAAATTTTATTGGGTAGCACAGATGATAGTTCTCCGGTAGTGATTGAAGAGAAATCAAAACTGGGAACACGGGTTGATGGAACATTTTACGATAGCGGCTATAGCCTGGAGCGATTAACTCCCGGATGGCATCATCTAACTGCTGTTGGCAAAGATTCTACCACTATCTTCTATATTGATGGTCGTCAAGTGGCTGATGTTAAGCAAGCATACATCGATGCCGCAACTGATGATGCCACCAAAGAGCAACGAAGAACAGAAATTTGCCAAGCTACCGGTATTAATATTTCTACCATTGGCAATAGTACCACCGGTTCTGAGCAATTTGGCAAGTTGGCAGAAGTTCGAGTTTGGAATTTGGCTTTAAGTGAAGCAGAGATTGCGATTAACAGCAAAACTCGACTCAGTGGTAACGAACCCGGATTAATCGCTTACTATCCCTTGAACGAAGCGACAGGAACTGAGGTCAGAGACCTAACGGGTCGTAGTAACACGGGTAGTCGTAATACTGGTAGTAGTAATACGGGTAGTCATAACAATAGTACAGATACTGATGCGGCTACCATTGAACATCTGGAACATAAGGTGATGGAATTTGATGGGGTGGATGATTACATTGAGATCTCAGGCTACAAAGGGATAACAGGTAACAATTCCCGGACTGTTGAAGCTTGGATCAAAACAACCCTCAACAATCCAGTAATGATTTCATGGGGAACAAATAGTAATTCAAAAAAATGGGTCTTTAGGGTGCAAGATAATAATGGCACTGAAGGCGCGATTAGAGCGGAAGTTCATAGTGGCTATGTCGTTGGCAATACAGCAGTTAATGATGGTCAATGGCATCATGTAGCTTGTACTTTTGCTAGTAGCGACCCGGCTAATATCAGCAGTGTCAAACTCTATGTTGATGGTCGGCTTGATACTATTAGTGATCAAACGGGTTATTCTCTCAATACAGCGAGTGGAGATGATGTAAGAATTGCTACAGATTATGCTAACCGTTACTTCAAAGGTCAAATCGCCGAAGTCCGCATTTGGAACAAAGCTCGCACGGCTGAAGAAATCCAAGCTGATCTGCACCAACGCCTAACGGGCAAAGAGTCAGGTTTAGTTGGTTATTGGCAATTCAATCAAATCCAAACCGAAGGAGATCAACAAAAGGTTCTTGACCTCACAGGTAACAACAATCACGGCACGGTCAAGGGAGCAATCCTCAAAGATGACAAGACCTTGCCGATTAGCAGCAATACTGATAGTGCCAATAGTAGTACAGTTCCCATTAGCAGCAATACTGATAGTGCCAATAGTAGTACAGTTACTGATGCTATTAGCGTTAATAACGGTACTGTTATTGGTGCTATCTGGTGGGGTTGTGCTGCTCCCATTGGCAATCAGGGACATAAAGTGATGCAGTTTGATGGGGTAGATGATTATATAGAGGTTCCTGCTCACAAAAACCCAACCTCAGCAATTACTGTTTCACTCTGGGCTAAAAGTAACACAGAGAATTGGAATCAGTCTGGCTTTTTAGCTAGTAAACGAAATGCCTACATAATGCATCCAATGAAAGGTAGTAAATTAATAAGGTTTTTCATTCACATTAATGGATTTAAATCCGTCGAATACACACCATCAGACATCAATCAATGGCACCATTATGCAGGAACCTTTGATGGCACGACCCAGAAATTATACATAGATGGTGTGGAAGTAGCTAGTAGAAATATAGCAGGAGTAATCAACGAAGATACAGGAGCATTATATTTAGGTCGGGACGATGGGTTCTCCAAATTTTTAAACGGTCAAATCGCCGAAGTCCGCATTTGGAACAAAGCCCGCACAGCTGAAGAAATCAAAGCAGATATGTCCCAACGCCTAACGGGTCAAGAGTCAGGTTTAGTTGGTTATTGGCCATTAAATCACAAAGAACCAGAAGGAGATCAACAAAAGGTTCGTGACCTCACAGGTAATAATCACGGCACGGTCAAGGGAGCAATCGCCAAAGATGACAATACCTTGCCCGTTGGCAGTAATGCTTTAGTCAGTGCCGAATACAGCACCATTACCATAGACAAAGTTACCAATCGAAAATCTGCCATCATGCGGCGTTTCCTCGCCAGCCCCACCCTCAATGGTGTGGAATTATTGCCAGACAAACGAATTGAAACACTAGAACTCAAATGGATTGGTAATGCTCAATTTGCCCCCACCCTCCTCGGTTATATTGAAGGCGCGCCCCCCATACCCAGTGAAAATCTAACGGTCGATATTGATTACACCAGTGCAACTTCAGTCGAATTAGCCATATCTGAAGATGTAACGTTTAGCTGGAATCGCTCTCAGGATTATGGTTTTGGAGCAAATATCGAGGGATTTATCGGTAGTGCGGGTGAAGTCTATGCTGGTCTTGGAGTTGAAACACAAGTCGGAGAATGGAAAGCGGGCTTCAAAGGAAACCTTGACTTTAGCTACCAGTTGCAAAACGAAAGTAATATTACGTCCAGTTCAGCACTAAGCATGAGCGATATCTTAGAATTGCGGGGTACACCAGAATCAACCGTGAAATTCCCTCATCTCGGGCAACGGTTTATTCCCAAAAACGTTGGTTATGCTTTGGTCGTTTCGGGTTTAGCTGATGTATTTATCACTCGCCTGCAACGCAGTAAGAAAATGATTGGTTATCAGGTACAACCTGTCGATGGTATTCCACCAGACGTTAATACCATTACCTTCTTAATCAATCCCGCCTATACCATGAATGGTAGTTTGGATGGGATGACAGGCAGTAGTCCGAGTAGCGATCGCTTTTTCCGCCATGTCCCAGAAATGCGTGCCCAATATGGTTCTCTCTACCCAGCAAGTTACTATCGTCTCCAAGAAGCTTACGACCTGAAACAGCAGATAGAGAATGAGGATAAGCGGCGAGAGTCCTATTTTGCTCAGTTCAATGCGGGTTTAGTCGATGAAACCTCTTTAAACCGAGAAATAAATAGCGGTGACGCTCCCCAAGATCTTGGAGTGACCCGTGAAGAAGACAAACCGGATCAGGAGTTGACTGAGGAGGAAAAACAAGCAGCTCAAGAAAGACAACAAGAACAATTTGAGCAAGAAGCAGGAGCAGCGGCTGAAAAGCAATCAGAAGCAGCCAAGCAAAAGCAAAAAGAAATTGACGCTAAGATTACCGACCAAGAGACAAGAGTTCACGCCACAGCCAGTTTTGCGGGTTGGCAGAAAAATATGGAAAAAATCCAACTTCGTGCAGGCAAACGCAATATAGTCAACACCTATGTCTGGGATGCAGATGGCGGAATGCGCACAGAAGTCCAAAGCTTTGCTAATACCGCAGAACATACTGTGGGTGGCTCGTTTACCTTAAACGCTGGGTTAGGATTCCTCGGAGATTTTACCGCAGGGGGAGTTGCTGGTGAACTCACTGCTCAGGCTACCATAAACATGACCCAAACCATGAGTAAAACCGAAGCTCGTAGCAAAGGCATAGAGTTGTATGTAGATACCAGTGGGGTTGAAAGTAAGGCAATTACTGATGAAAACGATTATCCACTACAGCCCGGAGAAAAGGTAGACCGCTACCGCTTTATGAGTTTCTACCTCGAAGGTAGCACTCAAAACTTTAATGACTTTTTCACCTATGTCGTCGATCCTGAATGGCTTGCGAGTAACGATGAAGAAGCCCGTGCTTTGCGCCAAGCTAAAGGTAAAGCGAACAAAACCTGGCGGGTACTACATCGAGTCACCTATGTGGAACGTCCAGCACTGATGGGCTTTGGTCGGGATGTCCATCAAACTTCTAGTGAAGATGGAGTTGCCATAGCAGTTGTCAACTACTTCCAAGATATATCTCAAAAGCAGAAAGTTCTTGAAACCAAGGTCGATCAACTTCTGACAATGCTCAAAGATATCAAGAGTTGAGAGATAACTCAATTTTCCCCCAAAGTTGGGGGCTAGGGGGCGAGGCACTGGAACTCAAATTCCCCCCAAAGTTGGGGGGCTAGGGCGTGTTTTCAAACTGGGTGTATCTTGAAAAAAGACGCGATCGCGGGGTGCATTAATGAATCGAGGAGACTTAACTAACGAGCAATGGGAGGGGTTAAAAC
>JAAUYH010035175.1_pt1 | contig 10034 bp, 7 predicted proteins | sample 7278061 | NCBI WGS metagenome assembly JAAUYH01 (sample SAMN14350203, study PRJNA611818) | marine sediment metagenome | isolation source: surface marine sediment (0.6m) | place: French Polynesia: Moorea | collected 2018-08 | reverse complement strand
GCGAGATATGTATGAAAGAAAAGATATTTGCTTGAACTAATTTCTTCAAGAAAAAAGAACGATATATTCAAATACCTTAAGTCAACTAATTCTAGAAAACTCGAAAGATAGGTTCAGGGAACTGAAATGTCGTTACTGTTTGAAATTCCGCAGACCTTAAATAGTAAGAGGTTATATTGATCTAATACTCATCGTGTGCTTTTAAGAATGTGTATGAGTATGGTCTTAGTTTTTCAACCCCTCTCGGAGATCACCTGCCTCACTTTTTTCTCGTACGAAAAAAGAATGCAGAGTGAATAATTTGTTTAGAATGATTCTGTACTGATATAAAAAAGAATTTTACATTACAGTTTCTTGGAAATTCTGTTGATTTGTGTTCCTTTCACTTTTGTATTATATGTACCGTCAATCTGTAAAAATACAAAATTTTGAATGTGAACTACAGCCGAAAGACGAGGTGAATTATCTTTTGAAAGTAGATCAAGAGCATACTCGCCCCTGAGATTTCAGAAATCTTCCCAATCGGAAAGATATTTCCGTTTTCTGAACATACGTCAGCATGTTCGAAAGCTTTTGATGTTGCTGTGATCGCTTCGTTTAAAAAGAAACCGAGAAAGCAGCAATGAATACTTTTTTACGCTTGAATGAAAACGAGAAACAGAAGTTAATTCAAATACAATGCAATCTATCACGTGGAGATATATGTTTCGTTAAAATCATTCAAAATTTTTTACAATAGCTGAGAATTTTAAATTACGTGCTTGACTAGAACTTGAAACTTGAGAAAACAATGTAAATTTGAAACATGAATAGAAATGCCGAAGAATATAAACTTGGTTTATTTCAGATTTAGACTTAACACTTATTGGCATGCGCCTGTTGCAATGTAATGAGTCAAATCAGTTTTCGTTGTGAGAGTACGGGGATAAAGAATTGTCAATTCTGTTGGAACCAATCTGAAAAGCAAATTTGAATAGGATTGCAAGTATAAGTGAAATTCTAGTATTTCGTATATATCTCGTGATTCTTGCAATACATTTAGAGTTGAGACTTTCACTATTCCCTATTTCTACAAGTAGTAGAAACTTAATTTTTGAGAGCTTAAATCAACTAAAATATACTTAAATAGATTATCAGAAACGAAGCATTGGCTTCTATAAACTTATCTAGTAGATTCCAATTGTCGTTTCTTGGTTTTGACATGCGCAAATCCAGCAATTCAATGAAAATTCTGGCAAAGCTGGGTCTACTTACATGTAGATATATAATTACTACCTCCGTCCCGTAAAGATTGAAACATTTCTTCGAAAAAGATTTCATAATAGCGCGTCTACCGTTTATTCGATGGAAGTGGGCTCCATAGGAAGAGAATAGCTATCTTCACCAGTTTCCTAAAATGCAATATTTTCGAATTTCACCATATTCTAGACTCTTTTGTTTGAAAATATCTCCAAGAAAGTTTTGCTAAGACATGCCGGATGCCGAAACACATGCTACAACCGTATTTCTTCAGAAATACTAATCAAATGTTGAACTTGGTAGGTAAACTATTCCACATGCGTCGTCAAATTTCGGATTCTAGGCCTGTTATGTCGAAACTATTCAAGCAAGGAGGTGTAGGTCGCTGGTGGGACAGTACAAAACTTATTTGCTATCGAAAAGGAACTAACGAAGCAGTAGACATTTTCGGAGAAGCATAGGCTTAAATTCCACAAAATTTAGTATAGATATTTGTGTCTCAATCTTTTTGTGCAGTATTCAAAAAGGAATGGCAATTTTTTCGGGACGGAGGTAGTATTAGTAAACAGCAACTTCATGTGGCAAAAAGCGTACTTCATTATCAAGAATTTTTGTGTCTAGAGAGAACTAGAATGGTGTACTACTTTTATTATAGATTTAAACCTATCTTCTGAATTGGTTCAATACAAACATATTAGACTATACGATTTTAATCTTACGACATGCTTTTTCAACTTTTTTTGATTGTTCTGATAAATTGCGCTAAGTTGAAAATTTATCTCATTCGGTCCTGCTTTTCTTCCCTAAAGAGAATATAGAACGAAGCAGAAATCAATCCATACTTTGGAACGTTAGTATTTTACTGACTACGTACCTTTGGCTGAAACGATGGTAGCCGCTTTTTTATCTTTGGTGGCTTAGAAAGTAGGTATTTAAAGTCTGGAACGTCGTTGGGATAACTTTGCCTCCCTTTCCGGAAATGGTTGCATTTTCATTGATTATATTCCACCTAACCAAAGTATCATCCCGTCTACCATATCTTGGGAGCCTTCTGCAGATCAGCCGAAATCAGAAGTTCCTTTCTTCGGGACACTGCACTATGGCGTATTGTTCGAAGCAATTCTTCGAGGTGAGTAAAGTCATCAATTCGTATTGTAATCGACAAAATGGTTTCTACAATACCTATGGTTCATATTCGTTAGTTCTTTCCGAGTTATTGACATTGCAGAACTGAACTTATACTTTTCATTTCCAAATTTGTGAGGTAGAATTAAACTGACGAATTTACATGCACAACAATTGGCCTGGAAACGTCATTCATCTAGATGGTAGGCCCCGATTTTTTTGCGGAGAGGTGTCAAACCATCCTGAGATTTTTTCGTTCGCTTTAAAGAGTTTATTACATTTTCTTGTTCATTATTTTCGATGACCAGTCTTTGGCTTCTTTATTTCGCAGTCGAAATCAATAAAGTTTCTGTGAGGGATCATCTAATAATCGAATTAAAGTCCTGGAGCTCTGCTCAATGTATTCGATGTCAAGATGCATAGACCAGCCATGAATCTCATGTGTTTGTTTATCGACCTTAGGTTTCAACAATAAATTCATATGCTGACGACGCTTGTTAGTCAAACAGAGAATGCCCGTCACAGTATATGCTCATAAATTCGGGCACTAAACCATTTCATGCATTTTATTTTAGTTTGCGCTAGCAAATTTTTGCGTAATTCAAAAACTCCACATGTTGTGTAAGCGATAGAGTTTATTTGGCTTTGGAACAGTCAGCAGAGAAAGAGAGAAACTTTGAATGGACTCGATCAAGTTCCACTTCTGTGTGCGGTATTTCTCGTACGGTCCAGCCCACATAAAATATTGCAGGACAGGCAAGTCACTGGTTCATCCACAAGGAAAGAAGAGACTACAGATATACGGATATAACTTCGGTAAATATTTACCTCGAACCGCACGAAGACAAGAGCACTATCAGTTGTCATAACTTGAAAACGCAAAAAGGGATCCATGCTTCATTGTCTTTCCTTAGCCTTCGCTCTACGCTTCGCGGCTTGTTCTTTTCTCCGCTCCCTTTTTTCAACAACTGTGTTGATTTGTTCAATTTGCCTTTCCATTCGATTCAATCTTGCCTGCTGTTCCAGAAGAGACGCCCGCATTTCATCCTCTTCTGCCCTTTGTCTTGCCCGTTGGCGGCGCATACTCTGCAAAACGTTAGCTTCAGTCGTTATTCGGAATCAAAACAAGGAATAGGAAACGTACGTCGGCATTTTGTTTGCGTCGAATAGTTGGGCGCATGTCTGCTGGAGCATTGCGAACTGTGCTTGGAACATGAGATGATTGTGATGATGATGCATTGGCGCTGGTACGCGTTGTAGAGGACGATGCTGCGTTTGACCTTGATCTTTGCTGATTCTTCCTTGTATCAGATAATACATCACGAAGCCAACGATCTTCCATTTCGCTGGCTAGTGAAGAGCTGGTTAGAAGTTCGGCAGGTGTTGATATCTTCGAATAATTGATTGTAGTGAAGTGTGCTTGATTAGTAGAAGAACATCTCTTTGATACTAGATCTTATATATATCAGATCAAGAGCACGTTTTTCATTCCTATCTATGCTCATTCCTGACTACTTTCTCCGAACTAGATGCAACACTGATTATGGTTCGATCGAAGAAGAAGATAGTCTAACGCAAGTCTCATGCAGTCGGGGGATGGAACGTAACGCACTGTATAGCGCTCGACATGCATACATTCTTTTGATTGCGCTGGGTCAGTGCATCTAGAGAGAAGACGACGTCAGGTGGGATGAGAATGAACAAGAAGATGCCGAATTTCTAGTATGGAAATAGTCCTGTACAAGTTTTTCTATTGCGTTCGAATCTCAGTGTAGATCAACGAAGGAATTTGACAGGCTAAGCTCGAATTCGTCCAGATCATGTATTGTGGAAGTTGAGCAAGTGAACAGATAAATGTGTGCACGGGAAAGTTGAAGAAGTGTTTGATTTTTGTGGACATCTTCGCTCGCTGTTTTCCTAAAATTCTGAAACAATATCCGAGCGTGTTACGTCATCATCCTACATTCTTAGGCGAGAGATAATAATTGCTGACTGATATCTAATCCTAATTCCTACTCTACACATGACAGTCCGTTCCCCTTAATCAAAGCTTAAACTAGGCGGGCAGTAACCTTTCTCGTTTGCCCTTGTATGGCAGACTCAGTTTAACAGAAGAAATTAGTCTGATGCCAGTCAGATGATATTGAACAATAAAAGAAAAATAATTCTTCTACATTAAAGCCCTAACACGTAACCTGAGGTCGGAACGTCTCACAAACGAATTTTGTTTTTGTCAGAACCCTTTCTCCGAAGCTTAAAGTCTGATTATGGCCTGCACTCCCATCCATAGAAATCTGAAGGATGAGCATTGCACTGGAGCATATCTACACCTACATACCTTTTTAGATTAAAAGAGTACAATCAATTTTCGAACGCATTAGATGGACTTCGTCTATGTGTGACTAGGGAACCAATAGTTCACTTGCTTGTCAATTTGTGCCTCCTGAGTGCACTGACTGATCTTAGATCAACGAGAGAAGAAGGCATCCTAGTTATCAGACTACAAGCACTGGAAACAGCCATAAAAGAAGGGATGGTTTTCGAAGAATAGTGAAACTCGAGAATCATTGCAAACAACTAAGTCAGCAACATGCCAGGCAGCAGCGACCCTGAAGAAAAATGGTTAGCAGAAGTTATTAAGGCGAATGAAGCAATGAAAGCAAGATCTAGGAACGGCGAGGGTGCTAGTTCTTCAGGTGCAGGTGCCGGTTCTTCAGCAGCTGCACCTTCCAGTCCGAGCTCTGTGCCTCGTTCAGTTAGGAACGCACCGTCTGAGATGCGCACTGAAATACGCCGGAATCAAAACCGTGAAGTAAGTTCCGAACTTTCTAAAAGACCCATCGTATTCTGACCAAACCTTCATTCAGAGTGCCCGCCGCTCTCGAGAGCGCAGGAAAGTTGAGCATCAAGAATTAACCTCCCAAGTACGCGAGCAAAGTGAGAGACTAGCTCAACTTGAAAAACAAGTGGGCGAACTCAGAACAATAGCAGAAAGAAGAAACCGAAGGAAAGAGCAAGCAGCAGAACGTAGAGCACGTGCAAAGCAGAGAGATAGCGGAGGAAGCAGCTCAAAAAAGCCAGGATCTCCATCAAAAAGATAGGCCTCATTTCTTTTTGCTATGGTCTATACTAGTTTCTTTGGTTCCTAAAACACGAAACCAGCCGAGGATAACTAAGAATATAGGTATTTCAATGATCAAATTTTAACCCGAAGTAAAGGTCCAGGTCCATCAAGCTTTAATTCTATCGCTTAAATGATATTCATCAGACCTTAGCAGACTACAGTAGGCGCCCGGGAAGCAGTTCGATTATCGAATACACTGGTTGTTCAGGCTCATTTAGTGTTTTGAACTCTAATTTTTCACGAATCGTCTTCCATGTACTGATTCTGCGAAGAGAACAGGCTGAAGCAGCTACAAGATTCTTATCTCGTAGAAATACTATGTGATTTAGAAAAATGAAATATGGACTGAACAAAACGATATTCAAGTGAGATCATTCTAATAAAATTTCGTAGAATAGATGCACTTATGGTTTAAGTAGATAATTCGCAGTAGGGACCCCAAGATCTGTCAAAAAGCGCTTTTGATTTCGCGTTAAAGCTTGAGTTTTGCCTAAGAACTTAGGTTCCTACGGTATTGTTCTAGTGATTATCATCTACAACCGAAAGAGCTCACTTTCGATTGAACGAATGCCGGAAAACTGCTCTTCCCATTGCTCCATGACAAGTCACACTGTTATCACCCTATTATGTTGGCTAAAGCGGTTGCAGTATGTGAGAAATCTGGGACATCGAAGATTGACTCAGAAAACAATCGATTGACACTTGTGGGAGAAGAACAATCGAGAGGATTATCCGAAGTTCTAACTAATGACGTGTTTATTTTCTGTGTTCAAGCGAGCGGATCACTCGCTCTATGATCTAAGCAAGATTCCTGGCCTGCATTGACGTTGATACCGAACGATACGTTGGGTAATCCCATTGGTGAATGATGTTATCATTTGTAGACATCAGCCTATATTGTACACGAGGTATAGAGTGTGGATTTTTCATTCTCGAACATGCGGAGCTTTTCTCATCTGTTCGCAAATTCAGCTCGGACGTGTCTCTCTGATATGGCTTCAGCGTTTCAGTGCTAAACGTCCACTTTCGTATTGAATGCTCTGCTGCTCATGTAGATCTAGTCAGACTCATCAGACTGCAGTTGAGATGCAACCATGATCAACATAATGGGCTTCACATATGAAATTTGATGAACATAACTGCTAAACTTCTAGTTTCTAAGGTGAACGTCATCGCATTCAGTAACGTACAATGCTTCGCACTAGTATATAATGTTAACAATTCATTCTGTCACTCTGAAGCTCGTTTCTCAAAGAGCACTTCTTATCTTCCACCTCCTAATCTTCATCTCACTTATTCAAAACACTCCCTTCTGCCGTTCTTTTTCTTTCGACTACCTAAGAAACGGTTTTCTCCGTACTAACTATCTGTGTTGTGATATTCAATCAAGACATGTTTTCTCTTTACATTGCTTGATGCTCCAACACACTATGTTGTGTACTCCTGACAAATGAAGCTCATTACAAAGGGGCGATGTCTTCGAACAAGAAAATACAGAACTGTGAAGACTATGATTGTCAGATACTAAAGTGATGGGACTGATTCAACCGTTGAAGGCACAAACAAAACAACTCTGTATGAGGGAATATGAACCCAGTTTCAAAGCGAATTATGACGAAATCAAGTTGAGAAAAAGCTTTGATCATTTCGTACAGCAAGGGAGTGGTGCCGCAGAACCGGGGAAGGCTCTACCCATTGTGTACTGTTCAGTAGCCGCAAGCCTTCCCTGGTTCGATTCGGAATATAGTCCACCGTATGTCCCGAGCAGTAACTATGCATTTGCAAGAATGTTCACTGATAAACAAGCGCCCATCTGTGGTGCCTAGAAAAGATCTAAAGATTAGAACGATCTTTGTGGACGGTAAATAACTCGAATATTGATATTGATTGAGTGCCTATGGTTTCTGAATTGACACATGAATCTTGATCATTCCTCATTGTTTACTCTGATTCTGGTTACATAGATGTCGAATAAGCTATGTAAAATGCGTATACGTTTGAGGGCCATATTGATGAAAAAGTACACAAGCACCCGAAAGGACATCGATAATTTGAGTCAGATTATCAATGACGAGGACTGCATTGTTCGATTATGGACTTGTTCGCTCACTGCGCATATAATGAGACCTTGAAACTTCGCAATCTATCAAGGCGAAATTATTCGTTTTAATTCGTCCACGACTCGTACCTTTCCTCACAAACCTTTTCTAGGAGATTTATGCCCCTCCAGAATGATCATTTTTCGACCGTAGTCCAGCACATTAAAAGTCTAACAACCGATAGATGCATTGAAGTGCAATAAGTAGTAAATGTGCAGTTTCAAATGAGAAAATATTGCGGTACAACAAGGGAAGGCCATGCTTCGGTTCTGGTTCAAACCGGTTCCGATTTTCGGGAATCGGAACCGAACTAAACCAGTTGACCCCTGAACCATAACCGAACCGAACCGGTTCGGAACCCTAACAATTCAAAGTAAAAGAATATACAATTATAGGTATATTTTCGAACTACAAAATTGCAATTGAAGTTGGAATACGACTTGATACCTCACAAATTTCAAAATAACAACGAAAAATTGAACAGACTTACTTTTTGTCAACAAATATTTATCGTGGGCACATAAATTTAACAACTATTTGAGAATTTCCTGTATGGGTTCAAGCATCATCATGGCTGTAACTGATAGATCACTGGGCTCATTTCCTTTTAATTCAAGCAAATTTTCTGACAAAAAAATTCAGACTCCCTTTCAAACGATGATGCCTGTGCTGCAAACACTTCACCAGCTACTCTTCCTTCGGCTCGAAATAATTTTTGATTCATTTTTTAACAATATCAAGAGCTTCGAAGCGGGTCTTACTCGAACTGTTTTAGCTTGGAAAAACAATTGAATTTCTTCTGAATTTGACTATTCCTGAATGAAATCTTAGTCTTTTTCGAAAATGATATGGAAAAGACATCCTTTTTCTTCTTAGTTGAAACGAGTAATAGCTGATTTGCATACTCGTTCCTTTTTATAAAGTTTCTGACTAACAATTTGTCATCGGAGCTTGCATTGTTAAAGCGCAGATCTAGTGCACAGGATAAATTTGCTGATTCCGAGTTCGCCAGAATGAAATATGCGACGCAATATGACCAAGAGTCGCAATTTCTATATCTTCAAAATCATCTATAGCATTACAAAACATTTCATAGATTCTTCTTGTTATGCATAGTGGAACATGGTGCGATCCACTCTCAGTGGCTGTTGCAATGTGAAAAAGTTCAATAGTTTTGCAAAGTTTTTCTGCGTTTGTCCATTCATCACACAAAGTATTGAATATTTTCATGATTTATGTGCAGAACACATAGTTGTGGTTTTTATAATTTTAGCTGTTAAAGATGCTTGAATTGCAAAGACAGTAAATGTCCAACTATCAATCATATGTAGTCCTGGTAAATTAGCACTCAATTCTTCGAATATTTCTTTTCTTTTGACTGATATCCGAATCAAATCTGCAACATTTCTTAAATTCGAGTGAGATTATTGAATTTTGGGAGAAGCTGCTCACATGGTTAAATTTAAAATACGAGCAATGCATCGAATGAGGAAGCCTGTCTTTCCGACAGATTCTCCCAATAATTTCATTCCCTAGCATATTTCAGACCCATTATCTGCTGTAATTCATACGAAATCTATTCTTACGTTTCCACTGATATAAAACGTACTGGAAAATTTAAGGAACGTTTCGACCATCATGCAGTTATAAAAATCGTAAAAAATAGAAAAATACTGATTTCTTGCCCCATTTTCATCCATCCAATGTCAATTGACGAAGAAGTAGCTTCGTTATGTTCGTGCGGACCATCTTTCTAGCATTAAATCTACCTTGGATGACAACTTGTTGATGGTAAAATTCGTAATTCGAGTATGGTGATTTCATGTCCATTAATGATGCTTCTTTGGATTTTTTTGACGGTAAACGAGTCGATAATGAGGTTGCAGTACTTTCAGTAGCTTTAGAAATTCTTCGTTTTCAGCTGTTCTGAAAGAGAAAGATGCATCAAAGACCATAAGGGTATGAAATCCAATATTTTGGGTAAATATCGAAGTCTCTGAATGAGAGTAAGTGGCTGAGATCCCTGTTTAGTTTCATATAAATCAAATGATACACCTGAGAAGTCTAGTTGTCCTATTCAAATTTCTTCAATTCTGATGTTTATGTTCTGTTCGTATTGAGACATTCAAACTTCCATCAGGACTGAAAAAAATCGTCCAGGCGGAATTCAGCGCGCTTGGCGTCAAACTCGTCTGAAACATCGAAATCTATCGCTAGCAACAGGTTTCATAGACAAACTATCATTCAAATTTCAAACGAAGGTAGGGCGCAATAATTCTCCACATACAGCTAGTCAAAAAATTCAGACAGCTTACAAGCTTGCAAAATAAGCATTCTAAGTTGCAGAGTTAAGCGTGAATGTATCTTCCGTACAAAGCAGCTTGTATTTTATATGATAGCATGTTGGAGTGCAGGTAATCCCATTAAACATTGCTTTGCTCCCGTCG
>JAAUYH010050369.1_pt1 | contig 10035 bp, 9 predicted proteins | sample 7278061 | NCBI WGS metagenome assembly JAAUYH01 (sample SAMN14350203, study PRJNA611818) | marine sediment metagenome | isolation source: surface marine sediment (0.6m) | place: French Polynesia: Moorea | collected 2018-08 | reverse complement strand
GTCCTTATTTGACCAAGCATATCAATCGTTTTGGTAGCTATAGTCTCGATTTGAATCGAAAACCTCCAGCCTTAGATTTTGGATTTTCCCTAATTCCTAACAGTTGATTATGGAAGGTGCAGTGTCAAATACTACAAAATTCAAACCCCCTTGGGGAAAGGGTTAAAGGGCGATATGACCCTTTAATTCACGAATCGTTGCCATACGCCGATTAGGGATGAAGGATAAAGGATGAGGAAATAAAGAATTCATAATTCATAATTTATCCTTTCCCCTTTTCCCTTTCACCTTTATTCAATTCTGAATCATAATGAATAATGTATTAACTTTTGTAAAGACGAATTTAGCTAACCATGACAGCTTCTAAAAACGAATTTGAAATTCAAAAAACCGAACAAGAGTGGCAAGAAACTTTGACCCCAGAACAGTTTCGCGTTTTACGCAAACATGGCACAGAAAGGGCTGGTACTAGCCCCCTAGATAAAGTGTACGATGAGGGAACTTATGTATGTGCTGGTTGCGGTCAGCCTCTGTTTTCTTCCGATACTAAGTACAATAGCGGTACGGGATGGCCCAGTTTTTACGCACCTCTTGAAGATGCTGTGGGGACTTCAGTAGATCGCTCTTTATTTATGACCAGAACCGAAGTACATTGCGATCGCTGTGGCGGACATCTCGGTCATGTCTTTAATGATGGTCCAAGACCTACGGGCAAACGCTACTGTATGAATGGAGTTTCTCTCAAATTTATCCCCGAACAATCGGAGTAATTAAAACACCGATCGGCGATCGATTGACTGGTTAGGTGCTTACTGATTATTGATTACTAAAAAAGCCGATCGCTGTTAAAAAAGAATATCGTCTTTAAAATTAGCTTAAGGTTAATAATTAATCATAAATTCATCCCAATCTCAGGATAAGATCGAATTATTCTGAGATACTACTGGCAGACTAAGTAGCAATTTAGTTAAGCTAGTAGGTCACAGTTCGTGGGACTCCAAGGTATTGGCGATCTGTCGCTAATACCTTTTTCTTTTCCATAAGATTACGATAGGGTAAATTGTTTGAAGTATCTTCAGTTAATTAACCTAAACCCTCTCAGCAATTAAGCCTAACTTTTGTGAATCAAAAACTCAGTCGCCTTGACAAATCTACAGCCAAATCTCCTTTAATTATTGGTTGGCGAGAAACTATTGCTTTACCACAATTGGGAATTAGCAAAATCAAAGCCAAAATTGATACGGGGGCAAGAACTTCAGCTTTACATGCTTTTCATGTCAGAATGAGCGATCGCAACGGCAAAAAAATTATTTGTTTTCAGATTCATCCTTTCCAGCGAGATACTAAAACTGTCATTACCCCAGAAGCAGAGTTATTGGAATATAGAGAAGTTCGCAATTCTGCTGGAGTAGCACAACTGCGACCTGTTATTCTGACTGAAGTAGAATTAGGCGGTGAAAAATGGTCGATCGAACTCACGTTAACTAATAGAGATGTCATGGGTTTTCGGATGCTATTGGGAAGACAAGCAGTACGAAGTAAATTCTTAATCGATCCAGGCAAATCCTTTATCCAAAGTCATCACCTATAAAAGAAAGATAGGGGAGATAGGGGAGATTAGGGAGTTAGGGAACTAAAGAATTCACGTTTCACCTTTCCTCTTTCCCCTACTCCTCATTATTCAAAATTCAGATCGATAAGATGAAAATAGCAATTTTATCTCAAGACTCAACTCTTTATTCCACCAGACGCTTGAAAGAAGCAGGGGAAAAACAAGGACACAGTATGCGCGTTGTTGACTATTTACGTTGCTACATGAACATTACTTCTAAAAATCCCAAAGTAGTATATGGAGGTAAGCCTCTAGGAAATTTTGATGCCATTATTCCCCGCATTGGAGCTTCTCGAACCTTTTATGGTACTGCCGTGGTGCGTCAGTTTGAATTGATGGATGTGTTTACGGCTAACGCATCTCAAGCTATTTCTCGTTCTCGCGATAAATTGCGCTGTATGCAAATATTAGCCAGGGAAGGAGTTGGTTTACCCATAACTGGATTTGCCCACGCTACCCAAGATATTGACGGATTAATTGAAACCGTAGGCGGTGCGCCTCTAGTAATTAAACTTCTAGAAGGAACTCAGGGTATTGGAGTAGTATTAGCAGAAACTTATCAAGCAGCGAAATCGGTTATCGAGGCATTTCGGGGTTTAGATGCTAATATCTTGGTTCAAGAATATATTAAAGAAGCAGGAGGAGCGGATATACGCTGTTTTGTAGTAGGACACGAAGTCGTTGCAGCAATGAAGCGACAAGGAGCGAAAGGCGAGTTTCGTTCTAATCTTCATCGCGGTGGTAAAGCCGAAAAAATCAAACTATCCCCAGAAGAAAAAGATACTGCGATCGCGGCGGCTAAAGCTATGGGTTTAAAGGTTGCGGGGGTGGATTTGCTGCGTTCTAATCATGGTCCTGTGGTGATGGAAGTTAATTCTTCCCCTGGTTTGGAAGGAATTGAAAAGGCAACGGGTATAGATGTGGCGGGGAAAATTATTGAATTTGTCGCTCAAAAAGCCAGTCACGAAGATAGTAGTCATACGATTAAGTATTAGTTTCTATTAAAGGAATTCCAGTTTGGCATCAAACATCATTGAAATTGCTAAAGAGATCGTTCTTCCGGGACAATTACGTCGTTTCGATCTTCCAGTTAGTCGTTTGCCGACTCAAACCTTATTATCTCTACCTGTTACCGTCGTTAATGGCGTAGAAACTGGTCCCAAATTATGGTTGAGTGCGGCAATTCACGGAGACGAACTTAATGGAGTAGAAATTATCTCTCAGGTGTTGGCTAAAATCCGCCCAGAAAAGTTGCGAGGTACGATTATTGCGGTTTCAATTGTTAATGTGTTTGGTTTTATCGAGCAATCTCGCTATCTTCCTGACAGGAGAGATTTAAATCGTTCCTTTCCAGGTTCGGAAACTGGTTCGATGGCTTCTCGTTTAGCTAATTTGTTTATGCGGGAAATAGTCGAACGCAGCACCCACGGTATCGATCTACATACGGCGGCGGTGCATCGGATCAATTTCCCCCAAATTCGTGCCAACCTCAAAGATAAGGCTACCTATGGCTGTGCTAAAGCGTTTGGCGCGCCTTTGATGATGCACGCACCCGCTTTAGGTGGCTCTCTCCGTCAAGCAGCCACTAAATTAGGTATTCCTGTTTTGCTTTATGAAGCAGGGGAAGCATTAAGATTCGATCGCACTGCGATTAAAGTCGGTGTAGAAGGAATTATGAGAGTGATGAATTATTTAGAAATGTATCAGGAGGATTCTTTCAATAATGCGATCGTTTCAATGGAAACTCATCAAAGTAAATGGGTTCGGGCATCCTATGGTGGTATTTTTCATTTAGAAGTAGATTTGGGGGATAAAGTTGTTAAAAAACAAGAATTAGGCTACATTACTAATGCTTTTGGCGAAGAAAGAGTTACAGTCCGTGCTAGCATCAATGGCGTAGTTATTAGCCATACTCAAAATCCCCTTGTCAATCAAGGTGATGCGATCGTTCATCTAGCGGTGATTAACTAACTGGACGCTGGCAAATTTTGCAAAAAAACGAAGCGTTTAATAACCTGGTCTACATTGCCATTGGCGATCGCTTTGGTACAAGCAGCCAAGAAAACTTCACGAGCTTTTCTGTTTAACCTAACTGTAACTATCATTCACTGGTCAATATCATAATGCAGATATTTTTTTTTGATTTTAATTATTGGGCTTTTATTCAGAAATGAGAGATAATCAGTGCAAGCTAAAATTAAATCTCATTTTTTAATCAAAAAGTAGTCTACATCAGATCGGTAATTCAGAGATCGAGCATAATGACCGTCGTTGTCTTTGGTAGTATTAATCTAGACCTAGTAGTAGAAGTTCCTCACTTACCAACTAGAGGGGAAACTGTAATTGGAAACCGCTTCTTTTCTGCTGCGGGAGGAAAAGCCGCTAATCAAGCCGTAGCTGTAGCTAAATTAGGAACTTCGGTAAATTTAGTCGGTCAAGTTGGAGATGATAGCTTTGGTAAAACTCTGCTAGAAAATCTTCAAACCGCAGGAGTTGATATCAGTAGCATCACGGTGAATCCCCATACTCATTCGGGAATAGCTTCCATTGTTGTCGATGAAAAAGGAGAAAATACCATCGCCTGTGCTGCTGGAGCTAATAATTTAGTTCGAGAACAAGAAGTCGCTAAATTTAAAGCTTTACTCCCTCAAAGTAAAGTCGTTCTCTTAGAATTGGGAATTCCTTTAGCGACAGTATTAGCGGCGGCGCGGGAGGCTAAAGCCAGTAAAAGTTTGGTAATTCTCGATCCTGCTCCTGCTAAATCTAACTTACCAGAAGAACTTTATCACTTAGTCGATTTAATTACTCCTAACGAAGTTGAAGCTAGTCAATTAGTAGGTTTTACTGTCGATGGTGTCACTACTGCTAGACAAGCGGCTTCTTTTTTACATCAAATGGGGGTCAAAAACGTCATCATTACTCTTGGCAGTCAAGGAGCTTTATACAGTAGTAACGATACCGAAAATTTTTGGATGAAACCCATACCTGTTTCTGTTGTAGATACAGTGGCTGCTGGGGATGCTTTTAACGGTGCTTTAGCAGTGGCGTTAGCTCAAGGAAAATCTTTAAAAGAAGCCGTGCAATGGGGAACAGTTGCTGGTGCTTTGGCAGTTACTAAAAACGGAGCGCAGTCTTCTTTACCCAGTTGGGAAAGTTTTATGCAACTCCTTAACCAACAATCTCAGTTATGATTTAGGTTTAACAACAGTTTTTAGCTCTTGGCTCTTAGTTGAATCTATTATTGATTACCCTTGCAGATAACTGTTTCTATTACGGCGGTAATTAAAGCTAACAGCTAACGGCTAAGAGCTATTTTTAGGAGCAATGTTAGGGAAGATACTTGAAAATAACGTTAAATAGGCTGGCTTGGGTAAAAGGTTTAGTTAGTCTATCTGTAGCACTGGCTAAAGTGAATTTAGTTAAATTAATTAATCCTCGATCGCCATCTAGCATTACAATAGGAATATTTTGAAAGTCATGATGTTTTTTTAATAAACTACATAATTCATAACCATTAATACCAGGCATATCTACATCTAGTAAGATTAAATCTGGTTGAAATTCAATTAATTCAGCAAAAGCATTCATCGAGTTTTCAATTGCTAAGATAGAAAACGAATTATCATCTAATAGTTGTCTGAGAGTATTTTGCAAGGCTGGACTGTCATCGACACAAGCAATCTTCCAGTTCTTTTCTAATAATTGTAGGGTTTTTTTACTATTGGAATCAACTTTATTCTTGCCTTCGGTGACTTGCCAATCATCATCTATTCCCTCAAAAATATTTTCTTGGGTTAATTTAGGCAAGCGATCGAATGGTGGCTTCGGGTCTCTAATAACAATGCTTTGATTAACTATAGAAGGATATAAAATTTTCGCGACAATTAATTCATCGCGATCGATTACAGCTGCTATTTGACGAAAATTTAAACCCGTTAGTAGTTTAGAAATTGTTTCATTCTGATGACTATTTAAATTAGTAATTGTTGTCTTAGCTTCCAATAAATAGAGACGCTGATAAGACGAGGATATATGTTGGGTAAAAGTCTGCCAAGATAGCAATCTTTGTTGACACTGTTCGATATAAGCTAAGAGATTAAATTTACAAAGTTCTGAGAGTTCCTGAGTGCGGTGAATAAATCGATACTGACAGGGATCGGGTAAGCATAACAAAGATTCAAATACTTCTCTGGTAATCCTTCTTAATAGAGTTACTGTTTCTTGGGGGTCTAAATAATCTTGTTGTGATAACCATAAAATTCCTCGATAATCCGATGGAACTTGAGTGTAAGATTGTAAATCATTTCTAAATTGGGAACGAGGAGCTTTAATAACCTGATTAGTTAAGTTAGAATTCTGATTGCTCAAACGCCGTAGTTGACGCTCTAGTCTTTCAAAGGGGGCTAAAGAATTAGTAGCATAGATTAGCTTTCCTTCATTGAAATAGATAAAGAAGATCGTTGAATTGTAAACTACTTGCAAACATCCATTATCTTTGGAATTAGATAATTGTTTAAAGATATTTTCTAATAGATCGATTTTGAGCGGGGTATTATTTTGCTCTGTATCGATCGCAGACGGTTGATTCATTTGCTCTTAATAGTGAAAATTCGGACAGCAACAGTTTTAGAATACCCATCCCAACTGTCCGATAACACATTGAGCCCAAAAATTATTCAGGTACAAAATCAAGCCGATATTTACTTTAGTTTGGTGATTTGTAATAATCTTGGACAGAAGTTGATGAAAGTTAAAGGAATAAATGAGCCATGAACCAGGACGGTCGAGATTAATAGCGGTTTCTACTCTTGCCAAAATATTATATTCATGCTCAAATAAGGCAAATAGTTGGGGATTAGCTAGAATGATTTTAATTAGTTTTAGTTAAGATCGATCGCTTTTATGGCATCACCTTAGAGCTAAGATTTAACAGGTAAACTTAAAAAACCAATTTTAAAATAGTAGGTGCAAGCAGCAGCTTACATTAAGCCGAACAACAAAATGACAACTGAAAATACACATCTACGTTCTGAATTTCTCAATACCCAAGTGATCGCTCGCAACAGTGGCAAAAGGTTGGGAGTAGTTAAGGATGTACTGGTAGATATAGACCGCAGAGAAATAGTAGCCCTTGGCTTACGAGATAATTTACTTTCGGTTTCTGGAATACCTAAATATATGTATCTCGATAGTATTCGTCAAACTGGAGACGTGATTTTAGTAGATGACGAAAATGTCATCGAGGATATAGATATTGAAGCTTACAGCAAACTAGTTAATTGCGAAGTAATTACAGAAGCTGGAGAGCCTCTCGGAAAAGTCAGAGATTTTCAGTTTGATGTTCGAGATGGCAAAGTATATTCGATTGTCATTGCTTCGTTGGGAATTCCTCAAATTCCCGAACAGTTGATTAGTACTTATGAATTATCAATAGAAGAAGTTGTCAGCAGTGGTCCAAATCGCCTGATTGTTTTTGAAGGTTCGGAAGAACGTATTACCCAGATTTCCGTAGGGTTATTAGAACGCTTGGGTATTGGTCGTCCGATTTGGGAAAAAGATCGAGAAGAATATTATCCTCAAACTATTAAAGCCGAAAATCAATTAGGAACAGGCGTGCCAGTACGCACTCCCATTTCTACCCCCGCCCCCCAAAGAGAACCAGTAATGGAAGAGCGTTGGGATGAGGACGAATGGCAAGAAGCTCGTGTAGTTCAGCCCTCAGTCAGACAACAAGCTGAAGCTGTTTCCTATCAGGATTATGAAGAAGATAACTGGGGCGGTATGGAAGAGGAGGAAGAAATATACGATGCTCCAGTATACGAAGCTAAACCAGCAGCTAAAGAATATGAATATGATGCTGCTTCCTCAAAAGATGTTTGGGATGATGATATTAAACCCGAACCTTTAAACATTCCTGAAAAGCAAAGAGCTCCAGAATACGAAGAAGAACCAGGTTAAAATCTACTTCTAGAATCTGTCTAAAGCGATCGCAATTCAACAACCGAGCGGTCGCTTTTTTAACAACCATAGCCGAACGCAGTAAATTTAATAAAGCGATCGCTTTTTAATTAAAAATAAATGAAAGTACGTTCACTAATTAAAATATTAGATATAAGGTTTACAAGTAGACGGATAATAAAATCCTCAAGCTAATAGTTTGATAGAATATATTAAAGCTAAAATATCTGCTGAAATTATTCCTTTTTTTAAATTACCAAATCTTAGCTAAATCGAGAACAAAGCCAGGTAAAATAGGCTCTCCGCTAATGATTTTAGGATTATCCAAACATTGTACATCCCTATTAGGTTGATAAATATAAACTTGACAAGTAGTGCGATCGATTAACCAGCCTAAATATGCCCCATTATCAATATATTCTTGCATCTTTTCTTGTAGTTGTTTGAGGCTGTCGCTGGGGGATTTTAATTCGACCACAAAATCGGGACAAATAGGGGCAAATTTTGTTTTTTGCTCGGAAGATAGACTATTCCATTTTGTTAGTTCGATCCAACTAGCATCAGGAGAACGAGTTGCACCATTGGGTAATGTAAACCCCGCAGAAGAATCAAAAGCAATTCCCGTATTATCTGTATCAGTCCAATTAGCTAGTTGTTGAATTAGTTTTAAGTTACGGTTTCCTGTTTCTGAACCTGCTGGGGGCATGATAATAAGTTCTCCTGTGGCGGTGCGTTCGATGCGAAGATGGGAATTAAGCTGACAGAAATCAAAGAAACTATCCGCGCTCATTTCAAATGCAGGAGACATTTGTAAAACCAGGTAATTATTTGTTTCCGATGCAGTGGATATAGTCATGACAAGACACTGAATTATCTATTGCTAATTATAGAGTGGCGATCGCTATATCTTAGAGCTTTAATAAAAGATCGAATGCGACATATGTAGCGATCGTCTGAAATGTCAGGGTACTAAGGTAATTTTTCCTTCAGGCGATCGCCATAATGTTATAAAACTTTGCCAATTTTACTAGCCGTGCGTAAAATTTGACCTGCTAAAATTGCTGCGCCGAAGCCGTTGTCTATATTGACTACACCTATACCAGCCGCACAGGAATTAAGCATCGTTAATAGAGGTGCAACGCCGCTAAAACTCGCTCCATAACCCACACTGGTAGGAACTCCAATGACGGGACAATCTGCCATACCTGCTACTACACTGGGTAATGCACCTTCCATTCCCGCTACTACAATTAAGACATCTGCTTCATAAATAACTCGGTAATTACTGAGCAAACGATGAATTCCTGCCACTCCTACATCCCAAAGTCTGGTGACATTGAAGCCGCAAAGTTCGGCAGTAACGGCAGCTTCTTCGGCAACGGGTAGATCGGCAGTACCAGCAGTGAGAATGGAAATCGATCCAGGATATTTATTTGGGGTTGTTGATGGAGAGAGGGCGCAAATTCGGGCGGTAGGATAGTATACTAAATCCTCTATTTCTGCTTTGAGTTGTTGGTAAACCTCTGACTCAATACGAGTTGCCATTACCGTCGTAGAATCATTTCTCATGGCTTGAATAATCTGAATAATTTGGGTTGGGGTTTTATCTTGCCCCCAAATAACTTCGGGAAATCCCGTTCTTAATTGGCGATGATGGTCAATTTTGGCAAAGTCAGCAATTGATTCAAAAGGGAGATGCTTGAGTTTTTCTAAAGCCATTTCGGGGCTAACATCCCCATTGGAGATTGCTTGAAGGAGATTTAAAAGAGCTTCTGGTTGAGTCATTGAAAGGCTAAAGGAAATGCGATCGATGGTTGTTTAACAATAGCTAATTAATAGCGATCGGGCGGAGCGTTTTAACTTTTTAGTTGAATGCCATTGCTGGAAAGTTTTGTTACCCAAAAATTGAGGTGAGGATCGGTAATTTTATTTCTAACTCGTTCTTTCGTAGCGATCGCACTAGCTTCTGAGTCACAAAGGGCAAATACTGTAGGACCAGAGCCAGACATCATTGTGCCTAAAACTCCTGCCTCTGCAAAAGCCGAGCGCAATTCTTGTACTTGGGGATGTTCTGGTAAGACTACTTTTTCTAAATCATTATATAGTAATTTGCCGATCGCTTGTCCGTCTTTATTAGCGATCGCTTTATCTAAGGGACTAGAATGTAATTGAGCAGTGCGGGATTTAATTCCTGCTGCATCGGATATATAAGATTCAGAATACTTTTGGCGATAGGTTTGATATGCCCAAGGGGTAGAAACGCTGAGATTATCGTATTTAGCCAACACTACCCAAAGATTGTCTAAGTCTTTAACGGGGTCTAATTGTTCTCCCCTACCAGTAGCGATCGCCGTACCTCCAGAGACACAAAATGGGATATCTGAGCCTAATCTAGCCGCTAACTCTTGTAATTCGGGTTGAGTCAACCCTAGCTGCCACATCATATTGATACCGACTAATACCGC
>JAAUYH010047015.1_pt1 | contig 10038 bp, 4 predicted proteins | sample 7278061 | NCBI WGS metagenome assembly JAAUYH01 (sample SAMN14350203, study PRJNA611818) | marine sediment metagenome | isolation source: surface marine sediment (0.6m) | place: French Polynesia: Moorea | collected 2018-08 | reverse complement strand
TTTACAAGGACAATTAGACCTTGACCGAATTTCTCAAGGTCATCCAAAACATGGAATATAATTCACAATGGCACCATCTGTCAAAATGTTCAATCACAAGTCTGTATCTTAAATGGTTACAGAGATATGCCAAATTGAAAAATTTCAAGGTCAATTTGACCTTGACCTAATTTCTCAACTCAACTCAACTTGACCTAATTTCTCAAGGTCATCCAAAACATGGCATATAATTCACAATGGCACCATCTGTCAAAATTGTCAATCACAAGTCTTTATCTTAAACAGTTACAGAGATTTGCCAAATTGAAAAATTTCAAGGCCCGGACTAGAGTGCAAAATCTATTGAAAGAAACACTCAGAATGCATAATTTATACTCTTTTACACAAAAAACTAGAAAGGAAAAACTAGAAAGGATAGAAATAACAGGGTAAACATGGATTTTCATGGGTTGCATAAAAAACTGGAAAGGCAAGATATAAAGACAAAAAACACAGAAAACTTTTTTGGTCCACAGAATAATTTCATCATTGAATTTATTGTGCATAATTTGCATAATTTGAACCAAATTGCATTAAAAATGAGATTTCTGCTCAAAAACACTGAAAAAATTGAAAAATTTTCAATTCTTTAAAACGGAAATTTCCTATGCCTGCAAATAAAACCAATTAGATTTTGTTATGTGCTGCCACAGGAATATACATATTCCATAGAGAAGATTGGCATTGATACACACAGTATATATGATATGACTTTTCACGAAAAGAGGAAATGAAAATGAAATGAAATTAAAAGCATGACAAATAGAAAAAGTATCTTTATCCTTAGAGCGATGCTCATTATGTGGCAAATTAAATATTTTGAGATTTCTGTGAATATAAAAGTTGGATGTGCATTCAAACAGTGTATTGTACTGGACTACTACTACTATACTCACAGTCATTATGGTCAGAATACAGCGTCCTTATATTATTGTAGTCTTGTTTCACTTAATGTGTATACCAGCTAAATGTGATATTCTTCAGTATTTTGTTGATAGAAAATATATTCAAATGCCAGGGGAGCATAAATGGTTTGTTTATATAGAATTAGATATACAAAATGCATTACTTGTTTATGAAACTCAGGATGAATGGTCAGACTTGATCCTTTCAAAATTCTATAGGTTTATGGAGATTTTACAGCAGCAGTATGAGTTGTATATATTAAGTGATTGGTATGGAGCTGACCATATTTCAAATATGGATTGTCTGTACAAAGGATTTAGATACTGTTCAAGAGGTGAACTGATTATCAATCATGTTGGTGGTTTTATACAATTTTACGGAATATGGAATATTACTGTTCATATGCAGTTTGGTATAAATATAACTATTGAGCAATTCAGTTTACCATATTCCAGTTGGAAGTGCACAGAACAAAACATGATGTTACAAATAGCATCTCAATCAATGCTATACTGTGGCATTTTGTCCCCATTCACTATTTTCACAGATGAAAATAAAGTGAAAATTAAGATGAGTTTTTTCAAAAAAGATATGAAAGTGAAAATATCTTACCAAATTATTGATAAATATTCTGTTGTTAATACAAACATAGTAGACTACATGCAAACTACTCCTAAACCACAGATATTTATAGGACTTGCCAACATGACAACACTCATTTACCATTGGCATATTCAAGTGGCAAAAATTAAAAGGTGCACTGTAAATTTAGCCTTAGATGAAATATACACTGGACCATTAACTGTATTTGATGGACCAGGCATTTTGTCTTCCCAGCTGTTAGAGTTTGATATCAATACCTTTAAAAATAGATCAGGTGATCCATATTTATTTGGGTGTTCAACTTTTCAGTCGTATGTAGTGTACACACTTCAGAATATATCAAATGTTAACTTGTTAGTTAAAATTATGTACAAATCACACTTGTCTAATACCAGTTTTAGTTATTTGACCTCTGAGACAACAGACTTCCCTGTGTTTCTCAAGCTTAATGACACCTATCAAGTTGTCCACAGATTTACGGTAGCCCAAGCTTACATTTCCTTACATATCAATCAGATGGTGATATCTGGTCCAAATGTATGGGATTGTCTATATGGAGGTCTTCTGATTTTTGAGATGATTCAGTCAAATCTCCATCTTCGTATGTCACTCTGTGATGAGACCATAATGGAAAAACATACTGCAAATATTAACTGGACTAGCTCTGCCCAAGATGTGTTCTTGGTTGCTTATGCATACACAAAATATAGTTCACTTATGGCTAAGTTACAGATTCATTCTACAAATTGTCCCGGTATTTTTCTGACACACAAAGGAGTTGAGTATCCTCAATGGGACAGTTTATTCTTTGTTCATAATAGTAAAGCAATGGTTAGGATAAACTTCACAGACTGTGCCATATTCCAATCCTATCCATTAGACTTTCAGAGTAGATTTGATAATAACAAAATTATTCTCACTGATTTCTGGAATGGACAGATCTTTGCAAATTCCATTTCTTTCATCAGTATTGAGTGTGGTCCCTATTTTTATGAAGAAGAGGTTCAGCCATCTATTCACAAAGATCATTACACTTTTATTGGTAGTGACTTTGTTGTTGAATTGGAAAAGGGTTATGTTTATTACATATTGTATATCCAGGCAAGACACCTGCCCTGTATTGCTAGCTGCGAGTGGTTACTACCACACCAGACCAATTTTAAGGTAACTGAAAAATGTGACATTTGTAGGGACAAAATTATTCAACCAGGTCAAAGAATCTATAAGTGGTATGAACCTAGAGAGAACATTGTTTTGTCAGATTTTGAAGGGTCGACATCCATAAAAATCATTGGTCAGAACTGCGATAATGTATCATATTTAATACCGTTGTATGAATGGCATACTAATCAAAGCTATGTGTATACATTATGGCATGTATCTGTGGACAACACCCTAGATTTTTATTCAAAATTTTACCATTCTTTAGATGTTGCACAAATAGATATAAACAATGATACCTCATCTTGTTTCTTGTGGTTCCATATGACAAAACCAATTTCCATGTCATGTTTTCCAAAAAGTTATAATCTCTATAATATATTCCAAGAATTGCCCTGGAAAAAGGAAAACTCTGTACCAATAGGGTGGATGAAACCTCATCACCGACATGGGTTTTCATACTTATCAAAAAGAAATCATACATATGATGTAACACTTAATGGTGATGAAAATATTCTGACAGATCATTTCAATACTCACAGAGCCTGTTATCTGGATGGTTTGTGTGAAAATCTCACATTTACTTGGGAAGAGGCACAACAGTACTGTATTGACTTGAACAGTCATCTATTAAGCATACATTCACAATTAGAGCTTGACTTTATTGTGAAAGCAATATCAGATGCATCCTATGGTCACCCTGTGTCTATTATTTATATAGGTCTAAATAGAGAGGTAATATGCATTTGACAACCTGTGCATGTAAAGTGGTCATCCTTTTTTACCTGCAATTTGACTTTGGTTACTACAAGGGGGCAACAGACAAACTGAGTCTGCAATAACAAATCCTGGTGCTTTGCTTGCTGCAATCAAAGTCGTATGGTCGGTAAATTTTACAGATGGTGCTTTCATTCATCTACAGTGTGTATCTATATTGTCTGTATAGTTTGTACTGTTAATTGCATCTGAACATGAAGACCTATGGACTGATTGAATATTTATAATAGTCACCTTTTTATGCATGTCTGTCTCAGGAGCATATGGGCCCTGAGTTCTGATATTAATGTCATGGGGACATAATATATATACCTCATTTCACTCAGAGGTCACTCTGAATTGTGGTGTGATTGTGTTAATTTTTTATTCCCTTTAGCTAGGGTCACAAAATTTATGGTATCTGTGTATTATGCCAAGATCTAGGTCGTGCTTGCATATGGGTGACCTTGACCTATTTTCAAGGTCACCTAGGTCACTTTATAAATTAGTATAAAATGAAGTGTTTTGAATTGTCATGAAACTAGCCCTACTGATGCACATGACAGTGTTTGTTTAGAAAAATATAGAATTTTTGAAATCAGGTCACACTGACCTAGATTTCAAGGCCTAAAAGTCAAGAGTCAAGGACTCTAATGCCCCGCCTATGTTTTTTCACCCACTGCTACCAGATGCCTCATGTCATGTGGTAGTGTGAGTGGCTCAGTGTTCCAGACCTTGTCAGCTAGTTTCCTGCATAAACAAAACTGCACTGGGTGGAAAAGGCAGGAAAATGACCTCCATATTGGGTTTTGCTTGTTTTCAAGGAATTCCTGCAGTGTAAACACAATCTGATAATCATCTGAGTCACGTATGTCTTTGTTGAAAGATTTGGGTCTAGTATTATGTTTTTCATGAAGTTGAATTAATTTTGGTGTGTTGGATGTATCTGTCTTTTGTGGTTGACTGGAGGCACCTCATAAATTAAAAAGTAGGTCAAAATTGTAACTTTGCATTCTTGATTAAATGTGTGCATTTGCATGTGTGAGGATATACAAGTATTACTATGTGACATTTGTGGCTGAAGGACATTTCTCCCCAGCCAAGTCACCCCTGGACATCTACCCCAAGTACATTCCCCCCAGGATATTTCCCTCAAACCAAAAATACTTTTTATCTGATGGAGGGTTGTGGCAGTTATGTCCAAGGGGGAGATGGAGAAATGTCCATGGGGAAATGTCCAGGGAGAACTTGTGCAGGGGACAGTTGTCTGGGGGGAGATGTCCGATGGAAGAAATGTCCTAGAACCAATATTTCTACGGCATTTCTGTTAGCAGTGTTCCACAACACATTAAATAGGATCAGCCCATAAATACAATTTTTAAAATTGACTTGCCTTAATGTGTATTTACAATTTTCTTTATTCATCATTATAAGGGTAGCAAACAAAAATGGACTGATGACTCAATAGTAGGATTTCAAAAATGGAACTGGAATGTTTATGGCCATGCACAAGTTAAGGAGTTGGAAATAGTCACTACAAATAGGTATAGACCAGATCCTGTTGACTATATAGAGAATGTGGTTAGATATTATGGTAAAGACACACCCATATGGAAAGATACAGATTTACCATATGGGTTATTACTAAAAGAATTAAGTTGGCAGGATGACTACAATGTAGGTAGTTCTGAATTACCTGATATTTATGAACCAGGTACCAATATCGTAGTCCAGTCATGGTTAAGGGCGTCAAATAACATTCACCCATACACACATGGGGACGTAACTTGTGCAGCTATCCTGCTGGTCCAACAGCCAATGTGGGTCAACATCCCTTGCAATATCCCTGTAGCCTCTGAGTGGTTCTGCAAAGTTCCCCAGCATCATAAAACCCAGATGTTAAATAATGGTACCTCCAACAAACATATCTCTATCTATTCCTGTCCAGATGACTGGTACCAGGTTGGTAATGTTTGTTATGGTATTGTTCTTTTATTACCAACAGGAACTGCATTGAATAGAATGTGTTCATTTGATGATGCATTTCCTGCTTTAGCTTCTCATGATGAATCTAGCTTATTCATAGATACACTTATTTCAGAAAATATACATTTTGAATCTGGGATTATAGAAAACTCTGAAGTTGTATTATACATTGATCCTCATGGGAATAATTTCACATCTGTATTGTGCATGAAGCACCCATCCTTGTCTAATTGTCATGCTGGATATTTTAGATGTGATGATTACACTTGCATTCCAGAGAGTTTTCTTTGTGATGGTTTCAATGACTGCACCAGAGGTGAGGATGAAGCTAAATGCCATTGTTTACATTTTGGTGCAACTGTGTATGATTCTCATTTTTGTACATATAATTGTCATGCCAATGACTATTGTCAGTGTGAAGAAATATTTCATCAGGGTACAAATGGTGGTTGTGTTGTTTATCAGGATAACAGAAATGCACAAGATGACCAGGTTTACCATTGTGATAATGGTGATACTATTTTGGCCCATTATGTGAATGACTTCATTCCAGATTGTTCTGAAGGTGAAGATGAAGCAGAATATAAGGCTGTTCTCTTGGATTATAGTGTTGATGGTAGGAATTGTACTCCAGGTATGTTACCCTGTTACAAAGGTCACAGCAGGTGTTTTAGTATGTTCAATTTATGTGTGTATGACTTTGATAAAAATGGTAGATTGCAGCATTGTGGAAATGGAGGTCATTTGCTCAACTGTGAGCAGTTTCCATGTGCTAATTCATATAAATGTCAACAGTCATATTGTATCCCATATCGCAGAGTGTGTGATGGCAGAGCAGATTGTCCAGGTGGGGATGATGATGACGATTGTGAGGAGTATGTTTGTGCAGGAATGGTGAAGTGTAGAGGAACAACATTCTGTGTACATTCCTCAGAGGTATGTGACGGTATCACTCACTGTCCTCTGGGAGATGATGAAATGTTATGTAGCAGACAACCTTGCCCTGTGCCTTGTCAGTGTTTGGGACTGGCTGTCATATGTGACCACACAAATATGACCATATTGCCTTACATTGGACAAAATGTGCAGTATATGAAGTTCACTGGTCACAGTCTTACTTTGACTGAAACCTCATTCTCTGACATGATGTTCCTGGAACATCTCTCACTAGCTGACAATGGCATCAGATCGATATGTGGCTCATCCCAGAGACCTGTATTCAGCATCCTCAAATATTTACAAACATTAGATTTAAGGGAAAATAGCATTATGAAATTGGTTTCTTTTTGTTTCAATGGCACAAGAAACATAACTAGGTTATACCTCCAGAATAATGAAATATGCATGATAACCAAGGACACATTTCATGGTTTGAATCATTTACACACTCTGAACATGTCATTCAACAAAATGGTGCACTTAAATCTCAGTATATTCAAAGACTTGAATAATCTTATTTGGTTAGATGTAAGAGGCAATTCCTTACTAGATATTGAAAGTTCCATGAGTGATATTTTCCACTCCTTAAATATATTGCTGGCAGATGATAGTAGAATGTGCTGTCTAGTTCCAAAGTCTGCTACTTGTGTGGCACCAGTCAACTTTTTCTCCAGCTGCAACAGACTCCTAGGTTATAAATATATAGTAATCTGGTTATGGTTGATAATAATATTAACAACCTTGTGCAATTTACTTGTTCTTATTTACAAGATACAAAATAGACACCGAAGTTCACAAGATATTTTTATTATCAGCCTTTCAGCTTCAGATTTGCTTTTTGGTATTTTTCTCTTTATCATAGGTATTTCCGATTTCATATATGATGGAGATTATGCCCTTCATGATAATGAATGGAAGTCCAGCATCTTTTGCCATGCTGCTGCAGTCATATCTGCTATTTCCTCTCTTATGTCATGTTTTAACCTTTGTGCATTGACATGCATTAGGTACTATGTAATTCACCAAAATGAAAAAGGTGATCCATTTTCAAAATCAACAATTTCTAAAGTTGCATTCATCGCTTGGAGTACTGTATCATTAGTAACCGTCAGTGTCATATTGATACATGTTTTAATGGAAGATTTTCCAAGACAGTCAAATGTTATGTGTCTCAACTTTGTACTTGATTTTAATGTCTCTGCACCACAAATTTCATTTTCCATATTTTTCAATGTCTTTTTGACAATAGCAATACTTCTCATTATAACTATGTATGGGAAGCTAATATCACATATAAAATCAAGTAGAGACATTATAAACTCAATGAACACTACATCTGTTGGAGTGAAAATGGAAATTGTCTCAATGAGAATCATTTTTATTACAATGACAAATCTCATTTGCTGGATGCCAATATTGATTGTTGGGATAGTTTCATTAACAAGACCTCTACCCGCATTTACAATGGCCATTATAGCAACCATAGCTATGCCAATCAACCCTGCTGTTAATCCAATAATATACACATTTTTTAATTCAAGATTTAGACAGTGGATTAAAAGCGGAGGAAAAATGTGAATGTTTGACACCCAATTCAATATCAATTTTATGCATTGCTTTAATTTAGATTTAAGTCCATTCCAATGTAAAGGCATTGATCTTGAAGTGGCACTTTGTCAAAATATATAAACATTGTAAAATTATTAATTTAATAAATTAAAGCATTCTTTGGACACACATAATATGGATATACTGAAGATGGATTGAGACCAAGTTTAGCACCAGTCCTGTGGGTGACAATAGAGTGTAAAGCATCATACACTGTGCATTCATCACAGAAAGTCTATCAAGACCAAGGCACTGTTAATGATGATCATCTCAAAAACATGTGATATAGCTTTGAAAGCAAAAATATAAAATATAACTCAAATATAATTATGATAGGCACAGTCTTGTCCACTCTCAGATGCCTATCAGTCTTGTCCACTCTCAGATAACATTTATGTTACTCAAAATATTTCAATGCAAATTGAAAGCAATCAAAGCAGGGCATGTCTTCATCATAGATAGTGAGCAATTAGTTGTAACATCAATTTTCTTTGTTTATGTTTCTGACTGCATTCTGTATACTGTCTTTCAGGATGTAAGCCTGTGTATGATAATGATTGCTCCTAATTAATGATTCACTAGGTATGAAAAGATGACAAACAAGTCTTGTAAAATGTTTCAATAACTGCTTTCTTTATTTGAGGCCGGACCTATGATATTACACCATATACTAGTACCTAACCTAAATGCATACTTGTATCTGACAGAGTTCTCACATACCTGACCATCTCAGTATTGATGAAAAACAGTTGAAAACATGTGTTCACAAGACTATACAATAACAAAACCAGACTAGCACTTAAAATGCAGCTCATATTAGGATGTTGATAGTTTTTCTTTTAGTTACAAAAATTATTTATTAATAACTAGTTAAGAAATATCAAATAAAGAGATTTTATGAAAGACAAAAGACGTTGCAATTTCATTGTAGATAGCAGCATAGTGGAGCATAATGGAGTTGACTGGGTGCTTATTATTATGACAAGCAAGGGGGGTAATAAGGTAATAACATCACTAATCACAGCATCTAATGAACAAAATTGTAGGTGCAACAATACCTGAAATTAACCCAAGTTTCCTGCTCATTCCTGTTGGGCACTTTATGGTCCACACCTTTACTTTATGCTCAAATTAGTATGTCCAAATTCACCAGGTTCTGTCTATAACATTGGTGTTATACTGAAACAGATTTATAGCTCAATGTTGAAAGCAAACAGTTGGTATTTCAATACAGTTACTGCTTGAGATGCTCAGGCTGAATGAATACTTTTTGCAAATTAATGTATAGCAAATGATGTCATGTGCATTTTGTTGACATGCCTGTGTATCATGTTTTCAAAAAACAAAAAACAAAACATATGCATTTCACCCTTCATGGTAGCATATGTTTCGCCTCTGGACTCCACACAGTTTGGTTGTTCAAAATTTGGCAGCAGATACATGTATAAGGCCTGTCTGATATGAGCTATGATAACAGTTTTTCACTCCGACAGACTGTTTATTTTTGAAATAGTATGAATAGATTTTTCATTATGTAGTCGCATAACTATGTACAGCAAAAGAAAGTATTCTTAAAAGCACACTGAAACTCGACACTTCGAAAGAAGTAAACAAATATGTTGGAAATAGAATTCAACACTATTATACCAGCTGATATTGCTATGTATTTTTCTTGTATGGTGTAATGAGAGAATAAGTACATACCAAGTACTGAGATACATGGCAAGTAGCTCAATATTCCTATCAATAAAACAGCAATCATTATATTATTCATCTTCATGATTCTTTTATAGCAGTTTCCAAAAGTATGCATTTGTGGGTGAAATGTTTTAATTCCCTGCTCAGATGACACATGTGATTTCTTTAGAAAGAGTCATATTCTGATTGGTGTTTGTTCAGCTGTGTAACGTGGTTCAATTCACAACTGATATCATCTGATCAGATGATGAGAGGTATGTATTACCCACATGACACAACTGGTCAAACACCAATCAGAAGACAACTTTTTCTAAAGAAATTACATGTGTCATCTGAGCAGAG
>JAAUYH010162918.1_pt1 | contig 10039 bp, 2 predicted proteins | sample 7278061 | NCBI WGS metagenome assembly JAAUYH01 (sample SAMN14350203, study PRJNA611818) | marine sediment metagenome | isolation source: surface marine sediment (0.6m) | place: French Polynesia: Moorea | collected 2018-08 | reverse complement strand
CGAGAATTAGAGTTATCGCAGTAATTTAATAATAGTAAGATTAACTTTATTTATCTCCGAACTGGTCGTATTGGGGCGAACTACAGGGAGTCCTCGTTTTAAGCCACCTCCTGTGCCAGTGTCTTTAAACGAAGACTGACAGCAATCGAGGACATCAATTTTTTTGAAATTCTGCATGTAATAGAGCACCCTGAAATTTGATTAATTTTGAGGGATGATACGCGAGGGCCAAAAATTGAATGTCTGGAAAATAAACCAATCTGTGTCAGTTCGGTTTCGAGTTCACAGTTGAACTGCATTCGGCATGTCTAGCCGAAGGTGACGTGAAGGATCATTCCTTTTGAGGAGTCAATCTTGATCTGTTCGTCGTAGTTGTAGTGTACCTCTAGTCATTAAGAGTAGGAGAATCATGGTGCAGAGAACAAAGGACGTGGAAGAGAAATCAAAACAGCTCAGAAAGGAGTGTGGATTTTAGAGTAAAGGGCAGTACGCAAACTGATTCCTTTCACCGTCTGAGCTAAGATAGTACAGTACTACGACCTCTTAGACGTTGCGTATTGCATACGCGTTAGATTCAATGTCGAATTGATCACCGTGCTTATATATTTAAACTTATTTAGAGAACGGTCGTATCTTTACCGGTTGTCTACGGTAGCCATAGTACTACATGTTCTGCTCGAACACCTACACCTGTCACTTGTTTGATTACAGTCCTGATAATTCGTGCTCTAATTCATGGTGTGCCTTCGCCATTTTTGCGTATGGTTATCATAACCGTGCCAGTGACATTAATCGAGGACTGACAACAATCGAAGGTGGCTTAAAACGAGGACCCCCTGTACTTGATGTAATTTAATATCTTATTTCGAGTATTGCAGAAAACAATTAGCACTTTACTCGGTAATTAGGAAATTATTTTTGCTCAGAAGTATGCCAAAAAACGTCTAATAGATCACAAAAAAATTTATTATCGAGCACGAATGCTGTCTTGCACCCTACTGTGATACTAGTAATCTTGTAAGGGCCTAGAATAGTCACGACAGACAAAACTTCTCTCTGAGCTAACAGTTAAGTGTTGAGATTGGTCAGTGTCTGTTATCCCTAGGAACACTCTTCTTCTCTCACGCTCACTACTCTTGTTAAGGCCAAATTTTTAAGAATGCTACCTTGTATATCCTTCCACCCAAGAATCTGAGCTTGCCAGCGCAGTGTATCCTCTTGGGATCAGCCTAATACACAGCATGCAAAGCAACATAGTCAAAACCATGACACTTATCAAAATCACTGCCCACAATTCGACAGTTGCTACCGCTTTCTCCCCAGTCTTGCAATCGACTCTGTTAACACTTTCGTTCATATAGCTGCTTATCCCGCCGGACGCCAGAAACATTAATTCGGCATTAATCAGCCTTTCATGTATAGGGAGGTCTTCTTCTTGAGTGTCCAGATTCACGATCCCTCTAATTTCGTTGGCATTCCTACTTGACAAATGGTCTGGCAGAAACGAAACAATAGTCCAATTCTTACTAAAGTCAAACTCTCCCAATGAAAAACCCACGAGGAACCCCTCGCTTGTCTGGATCGCCGTCATCGTTCCTCTACCACCTGGCTTAATCCTTCTTACTGCACTGTAACTGTCAGCAATGCCAGATAAACACATCCATTCGACATCTTCGTAATTGATCGAGTCGACAGCATGTTGATTTCCCGGATCGCATTTCCCTTTGGTTGCGTTGAATGCCTGAACAGTCGTGGAATTCATCTCTCTCAGTCTGCTAATACTAGACGTGTTACGGCCTAGGTAAAACCTCTTACTCCTGTCCCAGGTTATTGGTATCCCTGGGGGTTGAAGCTTGAGTTTCTTGTAGTTGGTATAGTTACCAGGACAAGATACGACGTCAAGTGTCGTTCTATTTATCCCTCTGATTCTGGGGCGTAAAAAGGTTTTGTGGTAAACACTTCTATCCGGGTTAATGCACCCATTAGTCAGAGCCGCTCTTAAAGCAGTTTCCTTGCTGTACCGTCTATGTAGTACGGTGAGTATGGGCCGGTATCGTTAGTAACGATATTGCTTAGAAAGCGCAGTGTACACTTGCCAAGGCGAGGAGCAGGTGTTGCGTCAGCTGCAAACTCTAGCGCGAAGTCCGTAACAGTGATTAGTGCCAATATGCCAAAGGTCACTGTAGATAAGAGCCTCCCGTTATTGAGAAATAGTCTCCTATTCCTTATTGAATAGGCAGGTTCGACTTCTACGCCTTGGCCTGAATTTATCTTCCAGTGCAGGATTTTGTCGGTGATGCTTTGTAGGAACTCTTCCCCCACCGTTCCCCATACATAGTATAATACTATGAACTTGATCACATTGAATGCAGGTACACTCAGCCCTAGGATCAACGGCATCGTCTGCTGGTTTCGAAGTTTGAGCTACTCTTCCCGTGGAGGGTGAGAGGTTTGACAAGCACTACTGTACCTTCAAATACCTGACTTCGCAACGTACAGCACCGCACAGGGAGCGGAAAATAAGTGTTAACTTTTCGTGCGACCAATCCGAGAAGCAAATTTACTACTAGTCGGAATCAATGTTCAAATTTTATTAGAAGTTCTAGTATTCTGTATATTTCATAACTTGCAGTGCACTGAGAGTTGGCATTTTAACTCCCCCCCCCCCCCACGTACTGTGCAGTGCTGTAAGATCTGTTGGATAACATCTGACTGGATGATGATGAGTGAACGCTGATATCTCGTCCTTTCCGTCATGTGGCACTATCCTTGCTGGTTCCGGAGAATGAGAATCATCCTATGAATACTAGGTTGTCTTCGATTTAAGCCGCCAGACCTCGCCACAACGCACTGCCACAGTCATGATTACGATGCCTTAAAACAAGAAAGACACATCACACATTTCAGTAGAGTACCGACTATCATTGCTATAAAGTGGCAAGTATACGTGTCCAGAACAGATAGTGTTACAGTACAATAAGACAAACGGCGACAATACGACAGTATTCTGTTAATATATCCACGGTAATCAATTTTGATTGTGAAACAAACGCGTACTGCGACATGCAAACTCAAAGATGTCTGTTCGATTTCGGAACTTTAACAAATTATCGTACACCCTCGATTCAAAATACACGACCGAGTCTAGTAAACCTTAAGGATTAACAAGATCTCGTAGTTCTAGACATCCACACTTGGTATGCAGGTACTTGGCGTCCTTCTTCATGATTTAATAGCGATACTTGCCATGGGCACTTCAGAAATGTAGAAGAATACGCATTGAAATTTTCGTTCATGAAATGTCTCTGCCTTCTTCCATCTTTTTCATGGTCATCATTCCTTTCGACCAAAATATCCGTCATGCTACATTCACCCAAGAATACAGAATTGAGTATTGACCAAAAAATTGGTGTTAACAACGAGATACAGGCCTAATCTGTCAATGGTGAACTACAGAAGTCTATGGAGAGATCTATGGATGTAAAAGGTGGGGAGAACTATCGAACACCACATATGGAGAAGGAACGCAGCCGTAGAGCCGGTAGACCTGTTCATGGCGTGACTTGTACTACTGCCTAGAATGTGGCCGTCAACACTCATCACTCAAAATTATTCGAATTTCAAGGTGTTCTATTGCACGCAAAATTTCAAAAAAAGAGTGTCCTCGATTGTCGTCAGTCCTCGCTAGTAGGCACTGGCCCGGGTGGGGCTTAAAACGAGGGCACCCTGTATTGCTCTAGTATGTACAGTACACGATTTCTATATGACGTAGTCGTATGAGTCCTGCCGCCTTCGATGAGAAAAAGAAAATGGGAGAGGATGTTTTCTTTGGGTGATTTCAGCACAGATCAAGGGTCCCAGGTGCAGTACACTCATGGATGCATGAACATAGAAGAGACAGCTTTCCAAGCGTACAGCGAGAAAAGAGTATGTTTGGGTCAATAACAGTAATGAACCACCTTATCTTCCATTTTCAGAAAAGATTTCCTCAAAGCTTTTTAGAGAGAAAACCGATGATCAAGTTTAAACGCACGTTCTTGGAGTAATTCACTTCTATCTGTCCACAATAGTAAGATCAATCAAAATATGGAAAATTTTACAATATGTTCGCAGTCTAATACGAATAGAAATAAAACAAGGCTTATTACGAGCAATAACGGTAAAATATAGTTTTACTAAAAATATTTTGTAGATTCAGGAAGTTCCGAACATTATTATGTCAATATCAATTTTCAGCAACTATCATCAGAACTTTGGCTGGTTCCGAAAACAATAATCATACTGACATATATAAAAATTATTGTGAACTGAAAAAAACAAGAAATTTGTGAAAGCAACGAAGATTCTATAGATTACTTTGAAATGAATAGTTTACTACTTTTATACCTCCAAGATAAATCTGTAGTACAGTACCACATGGCAAAAAACGGATATAGTGAATAGATGGTTTAAAGCTATGAAATGGCTGCAGTAGTATACTCTTGAGAATTATCAGTACTAACATCACTAGCAATCGATTTAATTAAATCAAAATCTTTTTTGCATACATATTATACTACCGTTCAAAGTATTTTAGTGTAATTGGTTTGATCTGCTTATTTTTTCTGTAATATATATTGAAGGTTGAAACGTATTGTCAAATGATATGAAATTGATTTTAATGTACACAAAAATAAAATTTAAATACTAGATTTATATCAGTGAAGAAAATTTTAAAAGCAACGCGTTATGTCACTCAAGAAATTGATAAGAAATCTCCAATTTAGAATACCGGTAAGATTGGTTGCACTGACGAGAAATTAGCACAGAATCGTATTTCAAAACTTGATGTTCGTTTTCGACTTTACGTATTAAGATTGGTTCTTGCCGTATTTCTAAATAGCAGAATATAACCGAGGATTGATTTATCCGGAAAGCGTATCTCGCACTAATTATAAGAAATAGCAAAAGAGATGAGACATTTTGATGAATACTAATTCGATCGACCAAACGCATGTAGCATTTGCCGATTTTAAATTTAGATAATACGATGAAATCCGAATAGTAACTATGTACAGCCATATCATTTTGTAGTAAATCCAAGTTAAGTGGATTTCTTTATTTACATAGTCTGCAGACTAATGTTCGCCGATTCCATTCCATAAGTATCGTAATTTCTACAATAGTACTAGAGACATAAAATTTTCAACCTATGGGTTTTACAGAATGTGCAAAAACAGAAATAATTCCAATCATGAATGTCACTCAAATATTTTCTCGAATTCTGATTCATTCCCTTGCTATTTTCCTTGATACTGCTTAGTGATCCAAGATTAGCTGAACTATTTCCGAACCACCATTGTAATATGATTTGAGTGTGCCTTTGAATCAGGATTCCATTTCTCGATTTCATTTAGTTAGATACATAAATCGCAAATGTTGGCTAGGTTACTTAAAACTGTAGCGTAACAACATGATGTAAGATCAGTAGAATTGATTGACACTGAAGGAATCCTATAGCAGTTCAGGTTAGAAAATTTGTCTGCATCTGATCTGGCACGGCGAAGGCAAAGCCAATACCAAGTGATTCTGAAACTATGCTAATTCATTTAGAAGGTCACTTTTTTGTGTATTACAGATGGTGTGCATTTTTCGGTTATCGAGCAAGGAAGCTAGAAATAAAACTAAACAGGGACCAGAAGATTTTAAATTTGAGCACCGCTCAAACGTATTGGCATGTCTTCGTACTCCACTCACTAACAACTGAATTTTAAATTAAATCATCTAGTACAAGTTCTATATCTGTCTTTGTCTCTTTCTTTGTCTCTATCTTATAGGTTACATCACACAAATAAAACGTTTTGTCCTATTAGTGAAAAAAGTGCATTCTACTCTGTGATTCTTATTTGAATATTTGTCTTCTGATTTTCGGTAAGCGAATTTGAAACTCGAAAACTTTTGCATACGAAACTACACCGACATGAAAATAACCCTATTTCCATCACACAACTGGATATTGAAAAGAATTCATTACATTGAAGTACATTACTATTTATTTTCTTGTGATATTAGTAGGAGTTTCAGAATTCTTATGATGCATAATACGTTTTTAATTAAAATGTAACTCGTACGGATATTAGCTAAGATCGTGAAATTTATCTTCAACTAATAATCAAAACACAGTAATTTGTGAAGTTGGCCTACACGAGTGGAGGAAAAAACTAGAGAAATTTCTACTGTTGCATTTCGATACGAAATACTTTCTCTAGAACATGGAATGCATTTACCTGCTTTATAAAATATTTACAGGTACCATATTTGGTAGACTGCATTTAAAAAACTGTTGAAGGTTTCTAAACAGTAGATCTAATTTTAGTTGCATCGATCTGAAAGACAAATTCAATAACCTTGCGAAATGTTCCCTGAATAATAAGTGTCGGAGATATTACAAATAATGCTTGGTCATTAAATGTGGAAGATTAATTAGTTACCGTTTCCTACATAAAAAGAGACAAGTTTCAAGAGCAGAATTTTTCAACCCCTGGTTAATATCGAGTATCGCTCATAGACAGTTCATATATAATTTGTCTTTATGCTATTCTTTCGTCAGCTGCACTCGCATTAATCTTTACTGATTTCTCCTTGATCTTTTCGACTTCTGCTGCACTAATCTTTTGTACTATTTTACTTCCTTTTGTGTTGTCAAATTTCAGACCTCATAGATAAGTGGGAAGTTTTTTTCGCAGTTCATTACTAGATAGGTTCTGTTCTCAAATCTCTTGCGCTTTTGTAAGTGACATAAAAATTTTCGGGAAACGAAAATCAGTTTGCACTTTGCGCTGATGATAAGTGTTTTAAACCAAAGCGCAAGTTGTTTCCTTCAATGTTCCGCTCGTGATTACTTTTGGATTATCTGAGTTCAAAGATTGAAGTATAGATGCGTTAATAGCGAAGTAGGTATACTTAAATATAGCAATGTTGACGTCTTAGAATCATTAATGTTTTAATAAATATTCTCATAGTCTATTTTAGTTAGATTTATTTGAAGATCGCAATGGAATAGTTCATGAGTTTCACATCCAAGCTTCTTTGAAATTTTTTATTCTCCAAATATTTCAGCTACCAAGTAATGACCCATCAAAATTAGTGCACGTCTTTAGGTACGAGAATTCGAAGAGCGGAACGTTTTGTTAAATCAAGGCTTATCTTTTCAAGATCAACTCTAGGGACATTCGCATGTCTGTGGTTGAGCGAGCAGTTGAACTCCTCCAAACAACAAAATACAGCACACTAGCAGAGATCTTCAGAACACTAACTACTTGGCTACAAGAACCTCTGCAAAATAGGCTCAGGTGTTGTAAGCTCATGCAATTATTTTCTAGAAATTCACAGCAGTTTCAACTCCTTAATTTTTCTCTAGCGTTTAAATCGCCTATGCACTCTCCTACTAATTTTCACCACAGAAGACATTAAAGCGAATTTTCTTTCTGAATAACATTAGATTTCAATTTTTACTATTCTACGCGAATCTATGCACTTAGTATGTCTCATCTCGTGAAACTTTGTGTTGATAGACACAGCGCTTCCTGCATTTCACATTTAGGAAAGACATTTGACGCAACACTAGTCTTCTTGTGTATTCGGTTTTTATTATGTCGTTGCTTTGTTTCGAGCACTCCTTCTAGTTATGACGTGGTGCCAACCGTCGCCTGGACATGTCCTGAAACTTGGAGCAAAATTGATTGTACGCTGCGGAATTAACAAAAGTTTTGCCTACGTGATAATAAGTGACAGAGTAGGTAAAATGAGTTAGTTGTTGCTGGAATACCATGAACTCCGACTACCGCCCTCGCGACTACGCATTCGGCTGCTGTTGCTTTTGAATTGTTTTAATACTGCTGCTGCTCTATCTCCGCCGACGTCGATTAGGTACACGGATTGATTGAATACTAAATCCTGAATTTCAAATTTGAAATACTGCACAGTGTAAATGCACCCTCGAAAATATAACTTCTGAATTCTTTTTCTTACTGCAACTTTGAGGATTGGCATGATTTCCATCAAAGTACACATAACCATAGTGTGCAACTCTCTTTTCGACAAATTTCGCTCTAATTATGTGTCTACGCACCTCAGTGCATGATTCATGCGTTATTATCTCCACCAATAGCACTATAAGCTTCCACTCAATCTGTTCACAGCTGGGTTGTCCGGAATCTACGAAGTTACTTACTTCAAAATTACAGATAGCACCGCTCTCGAACTCTCAAACTCGTAACCATGTTGTTCTGATCAAACATACTAGCAATCGAATCATCTACGTGCATACCGTTTTCTGTTGACTGCAGAACTTTCGCATATTTTTTGCAGTCTTGCATTTTCCTGCATGAAAACAGCTTCATTCTTCGGCGGGTGCTGCGAATTCGAATTTTTGATGTGAACTATCTTTGCTTGGGGGATAACATGTAGTATCATTTTGTGATGCTTGAAACGTTGGTCAAGTGCATGCTGCAGTTCAGCCTATTCGTACTTGAATTACCGGCGAGTTCACTAAACATCTGGCAGCTTTCAATTGAATCGGTTGCGATGAAAACTTTTGGAGAAGTGCATGATTACTTACTATAGCTTACCATAACCTAGTCTTCATTGATATTTCTGGTTTTTAATGTGCCAGGACAGGCAGTAATCTGTAGGAAAGAGTCGATAATGTACTGTACCATACGACTGTGCTGTAACCATCGCGCAGTAATTAAGTTGTAGACAAAGATACATGCTGTTTAAAGCATTCAACACGGCTTTATCAAGTGCTAAGTGGAACATCAAGCGAAGATGAATTCAGAAAAATCATACAACTGATATATACAGTATATATACGTGTATATATTAATGAACTCCTATGAAATGCTGATTCTCAATACTGAACAGTTTCACTGATGATCTCTAACTTTTTTAAAGCTTTCCATCGAACTTTACAAATTGAGTGGTCCCTGTTACTTGAAACATTTTATGTGTAGCTACCTCTCTTGCTTTGGATGTAGACATCATAACTAGATAGATCGGCCGCAATTTGATCTCCATGGTCCCGTCCGCGCGCTTGGATCCGCTTCCATAATCCTCCAAATAAAGAATTTGATGCGATACAAGTCTGAATGTAAACTAATTCAGTACTTCCTATAAAATCATCGACGAAGACGGGAACCATAACCAATGTGCAGATTTATGCTCTAATTAGCATTTTCGTTCTATTAAGCCGAATAGCCGAAATTACTGTTCCTTTGAATTTGAAAAGCTGCAGCCCAGTATTACTTTCGTGCACAGACAATTTTTCTTATACGAAGCTGCCTACAGAAACATCAGCTCATTTCGATTATTCGCCGAGAATTTCGCAATTAGATTTCTCGACTTCGAATGATCAAAGCACAAAGACAATTTATTGCCGTTGCATTATTTTATCAATTGACGCTTTCCTTCTCTTACGAACTAAAATGATACACCAGAGTATAGATACTAGACATTTTACGATGATGATTCCTGCTGGGAAAGGGACTCGTGCCCAACGCCAGTACGTAATAGCGCAGAATTCGAATTGAATATCATCACGCCTCGAAAAATTGCTTCTTAGGTGGCGTCATAACTGACTAGCAATTACTGTACCAAGACAGTCACGGTATCACATTCCATAGTAAGTAGTACTGTACCGGAACAACAGCGACAGATTTCAAAGCGCATATCCGCTTTTCGAAAGCTATGGAACCATGTTGGCACTTAAACCAGTGGTTTGGCTCGTCGGACCCTACACGCACTTTGCAACACTCGTTCTTAACGCAATTGCCCGTTGACTTCGCAGAGAGTCCGGTGATGGCCGATAATAGCTTGATCTGATATCATGACGTACGCGTTCATTCGTCTCCTACGGTTGTGCGATTGGGAAATCCAGTACTATACGCGATAACTGAGAAATTTGTATAGTACAAAATGCCTGTAAAACGACATCGCACAATCCATGTATAGGCCATTAACTACCGCAGGGTCGCGGATAGATTGGGGAGAAGCATGGGAT
>JAAUYH010132715.1_pt1 | contig 10040 bp, 8 predicted proteins | sample 7278061 | NCBI WGS metagenome assembly JAAUYH01 (sample SAMN14350203, study PRJNA611818) | marine sediment metagenome | isolation source: surface marine sediment (0.6m) | place: French Polynesia: Moorea | collected 2018-08 | reverse complement strand
TAGTCCGCTAAGCTGATATGAAATAGAGATTCATCTATTACTTTGGGAATCTTTAACTTTTATACCAGATAGTGAACAATCTACTCTCAATCTTATTCACGTATCTTGCAACAACTCGATTGTGATATGCTATTCTTTACTATTATACTCTTTACAATCTCCCTCTTTCTTTTCTTTCGTTACCTTTTCAAATTTGTTTCTGTTTAAGGGTTTTGTTGTCTTAAGCTTTTATTTCAGCTCACAGAAAGTATCTGTCAGCAAGTAATGCTAACACTTATCTGCTGATACTTCACAAAACTATTGCGTTCATCAACTATTTACACAGCAATGCACTATTGCAAGTATTACTTGCTGTCAATGCAATCAACAACTGCTGACAGCTGGGCTATGCTCTTTGCCTGGTCATTATTTACTTGCTCTATCAAACCTTTTATTTAGTCTATATTAACCCAATCGGCCGACGACTTGTCGGCCTCGGGTGTACTAGTCTGAGCCCTCATCCCGTAGTTCCTTCTGATTGGCAGGCTGGCCAAGAATGCGCTCCAAGGGTCTTCAGTAGAGCAGAGGTCTGCAAAACTTTAATTTATCAGAATATAACACTATAACTGTCGCTAGTCGTGCTCATTTGTACTTTCTCCTGATCTCGACTTTATCAGAAGACCAATCAAGCTGAGAAACGCCAAATTTGTCACCTTTGGACTGAGATCTAACAATAATACAATAGAAACTAAACTAGAAAGGAAAAGGTAGGGAAAGAGATAGACCTGACTGATTGGATATAGACTATGCCTGAACCTACGGACGCAAGCGCAGCGGCGAGAATAGCGGAGCGAAAGATCTAATGCGGCGTAGGACTACTGTTACAATCTCGAATGGACAGTGTGTAGATGTACGTAGTAGCCCAAAATCAAATAGAACCGACCAGCAAGAACAACGTAGGAACAATCGAACCTCCTGCAGGATGCGCTCGAAAAAAGCGCACCGGGTCAATATAGCCGCAAAACAAGGTGATTCTGAATGTCTAATAGTAAGCTCTAGAAGCCAACACCATTTGGCTACGTTCAACACTTCTTCGTAATCATCATCTACCACCGAACTCAAATCTGTATCCACAGATATTTTAGTTTCCTATTTATCTCACTATCTGTTCTATTCTCTATTTCCGGCATAACTGCACGAAAATGCGGCCAATTTTTCTTTCTGACGTCTGCACTACGCTACAATTCTTTTAAATATAGGTGACCCATTCTTCTCATTCTTCGCACAGCTGTTCTCGCGCTAAAAGTTGGCATCAACTGGAGCAGATCGAACATCAACCCCGCAAGTGCTGCCTTCAGTTCCTTTTCATCTCCAAGTCATCATTCAACCCCTGCGTACATCCTGACGTATGAAATGGGGAAATGGATGATGCGCCATGAACATGCGCTAGTCTGCGTAGGCGACGGCAGGTTCGCGATTTCTCCGAAATAACAGCCCACGGCAATAAAACGCAAAAAATGTACCCGCCCAGAACAAATCGTCTGTTTTCGGCATGTTCGTGAGGAAGTCGTTTGGTGTGGCAATGGCCATGACGGTGTATAACTTAGGATGAATGTTGAAATTTGAGAAGATTTCAGAAAGCGAGCGGCAGAAAGAAATAGAATGGTTGTGGTATGTATATGTCTTTTGTTGTTCAAGGGATCGAAGACCAAATGATGCAAGGAGTAAAAGTCGGCCGTGTACTGTTTTGCACAAAACAGGATGTGATCGGCGATGAGAGCAGGTGTGCGAGACAAGTAAAACAAGATCCGTAGACACATACCTGGATCTCAGACATTGTGTACTGTATTGAACTATAGCAAGAAGGCGCGGCCCAACCATGCCCTAACCTGTATTATCTCTGCATAGGTTAGTTTATTGATGAATTTTACTGATTGTCGTAGGTATACTATATAGGTTGACGTTTCAGGGATGGTATAGGCATGTTTTACGGTAATGAAGGCCTTCTTCATGCCTGAAAATTCGTAGTAATTGTAATAGACGAGTGCACTACGGTGCATTAAAGGGTTCTATCTTGCTTTAGTGTGAACCCAGGAATTGAGAACAATGTATTGGATTGGTAGTATACCTCAGAAACTCAGTATTTCTCGCTCATTTCCGCCATTTCACTTAATAAAATATGTTGTACGGCAGCAGTGTGAGATGTAAATATCTCGTTATTCTACTATTGCTGCAAAGATAAATTCAAAGTCAAAAACTAATACAAGGGCGACGACTATGATGAAATGACAACTGAACACCACTAGAGATATTCCTATCCGAAGAAGCAAATACACAAGACAAAATCAGACATTATGAAAAATATTATCTCATTAGATATATGTATATATATAATCATTCTTTATGGCTGAGGGTTTGAACATATTCATCCATTACAAGATCGGCTTTGAAGGAACTATTCATTGATCTAGTTTTCTAATTTGTATTCAGCAGATGAAACGGTGATTATTTACAAGAAATTCAAGCTATTTTTGTTAGTATTATATTAATTATGACTAACTGTGATATTACGCAGCTGGGATGAGAAGGTGATCAGGAATTGCTGTATCAATAATGTGATCGTGAGAAATAGATAAGAAATAAAAGACGGCAGACTTGTGGCCCGATTTTCCCTAAACTTATCTGAAATGGCTAGTACTACTTGCATGGTCCCACATCCAGATTTTTCTCGGAGATTCTCAAATAAAAGTAAATTGTTCAAGTCAGGAAACATTAAAATCTCTTTCTAAAAGAACCATTCAAACCGAAATATTTGTCCTGACGAACTCGCAGCAGTTTATTCATAATACGAGTAATTTGTATATATTACTTCAAACATTCCGGAGTATAGATTTTTTGCATAAGCTTTGCTGATTTTGATGTGCTGAACAAGAAAAGTGGTTGTGGAAAATGGTCAAAAGTCGCTCGCCAAAAAACGACAATGAACGAAATTTAGTATTTAAAGTTATGCTCTATTTCATATACTATCCTTTGATGAGCAGTACGAGAAGTGAAAACCAAGAAAAGTTTAGAAGGCGAAGGAGGCAAGTGATCAATTGAGTTTCAGTAGAACGTTAAATTGCAAATCATTTACGGTAGTCTCCTATATTTTCTTCTTCGCATGGAAGTTATATTCCTGCAAAGTTTATTAGTATTAGAACTATCGAAATAAATTGAAACAAAAAATTATTTGTGTAACTATAGACTGACAAATTATTTCCAAAGAAAAACATGGAGTAAGATCTTTCATTCGATATAAAATCGTTGTCTTTGATTCAGGAAGTAAGTAGTTCATGCATCTTGTTTTAAGTACAAAAGTGGGCAGATCAAGATGGCCTCTGATACGGTATTGTTGAGAGTAGATAAACAGAAGACGGCGGTCGATGGGCGGGAGTGCTGGTACAGCGCTTCATCAAAGTAGATCATGCTTCCTTGTCAGCGTCTTTGAGGACGGCTTGATCACTGTATCTCCTGTATCGCCTTAGTGAAAACGCCGTTCCGCCTGGTTTGCTTCAGAAGAGCGCGCGAAGCTACGGCAGTAAGTTGTTCTTCTTAGATCATTTTCGTCTAATTAGTGATAGACAAGGGTGAAGAAGGTCGAACTTGCTCGCGCGCCTCGGCCCGCTACCTACTAAAGGTGCTGATTTCTGTAGACGTGGATGACACGTAAATTTGATGTAAAGAGGTATTATAGGTGGTAGTGAACTCACTAAAAATTCGGAGCAGTCTTTAGTTTAAATAAGCTTTCTTAGCGCGAAGAATGATTAGTTGTTCTATCCGCAAAGGTAAATTTTAGCCAACAAAAGTATAAAAACTGAATCAAAAATCCATAAAATACTAAAGACTAACTCCAGTGTATCATTCCAAATTAGAAACGACATTAAATGTATGACGTGCATTACTGAATTGTTGTCGGATAATACTACGATCAACCAGTTGAATCCATTTACTTTGTGGAGTGAATTCAATTAATCCGCATGAAATTGCGAGAATTGGAACCGTAGAATCGAAGCAGGACAGCTCCGGCCTTCTAATCCAAATCTTCCAATCTTTATTTTTCATGACAGCGAATAATTTCGCTTGGCACTGAGAACGGTTTCGCGCTTACGGTGCAATGACTGATAACGACAAGAAACGCTGCAGTAATATTCAAATCCTCTTTTTTATAGTCGTTTTTTAACCGTGAGTAATATCCGCTATACAACGGCTCCTAACGTTTGATTCGAAATTGTAGTAAAATTGCAGAAGAAATATTTGAAAAAGTACTGGATCATGCAATTTGACAAACGCCATGAATAATTGAATCGAATTATTTGGCATGCATTTAGAATTATGAGAAAAAATAACGCAAGAATCGAACCATAGGAACACAGTAGCGAAATTCTTTTCTGAATTCAAAAACGTAAATTGCTTTTCCACATTCAGAATTTTTGTAACATTTTAAATAGCCCGGAATCAACTTTTGACGAGAAAGAAAAGTTGTAATTCGAAGTTGGGAAGACTAATTCTGGACAGTGTACATGTCTAGGTGTGTCCATCTTTCGAAAAAGCGTTCGAATTGGTTTGAAGTGGATTCTAAAAAGTTTAAGTCTATGCAGTGCATGTTACTTCGATCTACTTCTTGAAGCTTCAGAGCACGTTTCACCAAATTCAGCTTATTCGAAATTTCATTAATGTCAATTGACCGTTCTTGTAGCCTCAAATGCTTAATGCATCTGTCTCATCAGTAGACAGCTAATGCACTTCATTTGTCAGGACCCTCACTATCCTTTTTTCGAAATGAAGATTAGACAGAATCGAATCATCGTTTCCTAATCAATTTTGAGATCTGACTATTAGCTAATGACTTTATCGGAAAGCAAGCGTGTATACGCACGCGTTACACATTCATCTTTAAAAGCACATATAAATATATCTAGCTCCTCGAATTTTTTCAGCGAAACATATTCAAATCGATTCACTTGTGAATTTGGCGTGAAGAAGTCTGATTAACACCGCTTGTTTTCAAAAAATGAGCACAATTATCTCGTTATCTAGGTATCATAACAGCCGTCGACGACAAACGAGTGGAATTGTCACATTTAGCCGTCAAGTGCGTGAAAATGAGTAATTTCGCTGGTGGAAGAGCATTGCGTAGCTTATACATTACTGTTCTGTCTTTCTCAATCAAGGCTGAATCAACGAATATGATATCTATAATTGCCAGGCAGCAGCAGTGCCTTCACAAACCGTATGAATCTACAACCATCATTCGAACAAGAGATGTATCAACTGAACAACTGTCAGGGATTACGGTTACCATTCCTTCTAAAACATTATCGAATTGTTGGAGAACAAGCTTACTACATTAGAAGTGATTTTTGGTATTCGATAGATTCTTTGTTGGCGAATAAAGGAAGTCCTATGCATGCAGGTGGGTGCTTGAAACCCCTTTTCCAAGATAGGATGTGAAAAGATTCAGATATTTTCTTTCTGGGGCACTCTATCATCAGCAATCAATGCAAATATTGATTGCAGTTCAGCATACATTTAGTGGTCTACATTAGTTGCCGTGTAATTCATGTATTTTACTAATGTCTTACTTCAATGGATGGATGATAGACATTAGGAGTAAACTTTGGACGTTTAACTATACGGAAAAGTTGTAGACCCATATCGATCAAGCCAATCCAACTGAGTACGCGTTGTGCATTTTTACAGAAAAAAGAACGATGCTGATCAGTTACAGATACACAATTGCCTATTCTACCTAAAATATCATCAATTGATGCCCATTTTTGCACAATTGATGCATAAATCGCAGTATGGTTTCCGTTAGTACTCATCGGATTCAGTTTGCTTGTTCAGTTTCGGCGTCATCTATTAGTAATCGAAACACCTGATCCTAAGTTCTGAGCATTCAAAGTTCGATATTCGTTCCGATTGAAACACTTTTTAGAACTTCATGATTTGTGAGCATTATACAATCTACTTTGTTTCTGCTAATGTTTTGAATGTGTCTGATTAAAAATCGATACCTGTAGTCCGGATTGTTAGCCATTTTTAGGACTCTTGCTTCAATTGTTCTTCACAGAATAGTAATTTACCGAATAAAAATGGGGAAGAAATGATGAAAGTTTCTTTGCGCTGTCTCTAATATTCAAAACTGTCACTTTAGCTGCTCTTCCATGAGTCTATCTTTGCACTAGAATGATATAGAACTAAAAAACTTATAATATTGCAAGTGTTTTGCAATTGCTGTACAACAAAGTCGGGTATCTATTGATTCCATCGGAATCAATTGATGCCTAGGGTAGAATAGACACAAGAATATTAATTGCACCTTCGCCAAATGTCATGTAGTCGTCATTGTGTTCAGCTGAAACATGGCTTCATAAGTTATACCAGCCTCTTTCTTGTTTACGTTTTATGCCACAGCGGATATCCATTTCGTCGATTTTTCTTGTAGAGGCCTACGAATCTATCACAGATTTTCCGTAACAAGACTAAATTGGGAGCTACCATAATGTATCAAATTTCAAGAAAATGACTCCCTTTTGTACAATTTATTTACATGATTCAACAAAAATCAACTAGAATGACTGAAAATCTCGGCATTCAATCATTCTGCTCACTATTGAGTAGCGTAGTCTGGGTAGAATATAGAACGAAGTTATATAATTGTAACAGTGGATAATTATAACGACTGAGGACAGTCTACAGTGGTGCTGAAGAAGGACAAAGAAGGAAGGACGTACCGTTGATGGATGAAGGCAAGTGGATGGATTGACTCTGAGGTGCTAAGCTAGGAAGCTTTCTGACGCTGCAGTGTTTATCGAAGTCTGGATGGGCTTAGTCTGGTTTTTCTCGCCGAAAAAGTAAGGAAGAGGAGTCCCTGAACCTTTGTAATAGGTGTTAAACTACCTGGGTTAACTACAGATCATCAATTCTAAATAAAACTTGAACGATCACAGTGTGACCACTGAATTAATTAGCTTAAACACTACTAAATAACCTTAGACTATAAATCAGGGATGTAGTGTCACGTTGTCATAACTACTCAATCGCAACGTGTTCAGCATCACTCGTGCTGTTTGCAGGCACCTAATTGGTTCAAACGCCCTTTTCCTTAACCCATTCCAATTGTTCTTCAACGACAGTAAAACTGTCACCTCGCTTCCTCCGAGTTCGTTGTCAACGACCATGTTATTCACTTGAATCGTCTCTTCTATATTATCGTCACTATCACCGCACATAGAACTCACAAATGTACTGGCACTTGCTTCGCTGCTCTCTCCTGTGTTGCTGTTTTGTTCTTTATTACCTTTATGTCCCAGTGCAAAAGAAGCGATGCGTTCTGCCCTCCGTTTGCACCACGCGACAATTCCTTTGAAGTGGGATATTGCATTTGTCACTGTCCTCTCATTGTCGTTCCCTCGCTCATTGCTCTCCTTCCTTGAATCCACTGCTTCATCCATATCTTCTGCTCTCGGTTCAACATCGCGTTCGCTTTCCCGTATATTTCAGTGTGATAATGCTCGCATACATTCCACTGCGTCCTTGCACCACGCCACAAAAGCGTTCAGTTGCACAATACCCATTATAGTTCGCATCAATTGGAACCAAACCCTTAAAAAAATATAATCTTTGTGAATTCTATTAAATAACTCAACAACAAATATTTTAATTGACCCAGGTTTACGTATCGTGATATTTATTCTACAGCTGAACTGATTCAAAAATATTTATTCTTCGCTCTCATGATATTCCGCGGTAATTTTTAAATTGGCACATTGCAGTCTTGATTCATTTCGGTCATCTTGCACATCATTGATTCAGAAAGAAAGAACATTTAGAATATAACTATTCCTAGTCCATTCAGGCTCCTATTGCAGTGAAGATGGACGGTTCCTCTTCAGCACAAGCATAGGACCGCGAAAAAGTGCCTAGAAAGCTGGGGAAAGCTATTCGCGACAAAATGTTTGTTCAAGTAGGTCAATCAAATGTTTGGAAGTGCATTTGCGGTACTAAACGAAAGTGTCGGGGGATGGCTATACCAATCTTGTAACCAATTTGGTATAGCAACATCCTCAATGCTACACAGAGATAGCCGTTGAGTTAGAATCGCTCCAATCGGGATTCACACAGGGCTCAACAAGTTCATTATTTTATTCTAGTAAAACTGCCTACATTCATGGATGGTTGCGACTAGTTATTCATGGTTTACTACCATTTGCAACTGTCCAAAATCCAGTTTTAATTGAATGAGTTAGATTTTCTTGAATTTCACTATCTACCTTCATTAAGTACATGGACCTCTTGACTAAGGTTGTAGAAAAAGAAATTTCCGAGTAGTTACCAAAGCGATTTGCCTTAGTATTCGATGGATGGTCTTCCAACCAAACACATTTCATTGCATTGTATGCTTCATTTACGTCTGAAACTGAATCCAAATTTACTGTGCAGCTACTAGGATTTCCTCCTTTCGAAGACGAAGAGTCCCAATGCACTAATTCGAACCTTACTTACATTAAGTATGTACTTGGATTGCTTGGAAAGTCATTGACAAATATTTTATGCTTAATTAGAGACAATTGTTCTGTTAACAGAGCTTTAGCCGATCGGGTGGGAACAGGATTCATTCGATGTGCATCTCACCGGATTAACCTGTTAATCAAAGATAATACGGCAAAAATGATGAATGTGTTCCAAAAATTGAATCGATTATGAAAGTATTGAAAAAACCGAAATTAGCTGGAAGATTGTGTTAATCCACGGAGCTGCGTGCCAAATGTCCAAATGCTACTCGTCGGTCATCTCCAATAGAAATGCTGAGCCATTAATTGGAACTACGTCCGCATCTGTCAGAATTTGATGAATGTGATTTTGATATCAAATTGCCTACACCTCACGAAGAAAAACACATCGACTCTTTGTGTAACAAATTTGCTGAGCTCAATAATGTAACTAAAGCTCTGCAGAGGAGTAATATTACAATGTCCGAAGTGAGATCTCTTTTTGATCAAGTCATTGAAGAATTCCCAATTACTGAATTTCGATTAGGACCAAAAGCTAAAACCGTACACCAGCCTGAGTTCGAGTGGGCTATAATCAAGATACAAGATGAGAGAACTACTGAATTATCACAAGATGAGATGAAAGCTGTTCATAATTTAAAAATTATCAAGAGCAGATGAGGAAAAACAGTATGAACCAAGCGAATGTCCAGGTAGTCTGGCAGAGCGAGGATTGAAAAGACGTCGGCAGGTATCAAAGTCAAACAAATTCATGGATTTGTTGTTCTTATTGCCTACTTCGAATATATGTGAACGATTATTTTCGAAGGCCGGTTATGCCTTGAGTGACGGCTGAAAAAGACTTTCGCCTGTTACATTCGAGCAGCAAATTTTTCTACATGAAAATCGAAATCTGTGGTCGGGTGAAGATGTGAGTAAAATTCTGTCTAAGTAGTTTCTTTTCGATTGTATCGTATTCAAAAAGAGACCGAATAACTCATAATTTATTCCGACTACTGTAGTCTACTTCGACACAGTGTGAATCCGCAAATGAGTATTGAATGTATTTCTTTCTGAGTTTGATTGGAACACATTGAACATCGATGCTGCATATGAAGCCCCAATTTCTTGACCTCTCCATGTGGACGCTGTGCCTCTTCATACACTGCGACGTAAATAATTGGGAATATGGACGATGCGACATGTATGTACGCGAGTTTGCGGGTACGACTGTAGGATCGACTGGATCGACGGGAACCTACAGTCGAGCGATATGGAGATCGCCACAAAGTTCAGGGTGTGTTCTATGCTAGATGCGTCCAAAGTGGAGGACGGCTCAGCTTTTATAGGGTTCTGAGACTAGGTAACATCTACTAAATGCTACGGTCTAGTGACGCGACTATGACGTATCATGAACGTGGCAGTCCATCATCTAGAAGTGTAATTGTAATGGCTGGGCGCGAATTCAATGTGAGTTGGGATGTAATTGGTAACTGTTGCAACTTCAACATTCGACATTTTCTTCTT
>JAAUYH010075572.1_pt1 | contig 10041 bp, 6 predicted proteins | sample 7278061 | NCBI WGS metagenome assembly JAAUYH01 (sample SAMN14350203, study PRJNA611818) | marine sediment metagenome | isolation source: surface marine sediment (0.6m) | place: French Polynesia: Moorea | collected 2018-08 | reverse complement strand
GGTATAACCACTTCGCTGCATATTTTCCTTTTTTGATCCGCAGAATATTGATGCGAGCTTGTTGAAACACTTACAATCGTTTAATATGTGTATCTGATATAATGTTGTTAGTGTACCAATTTTTTTCGAATTGAATCAGAAATCCATTAGTTACAGATCATTTCGTACCATAGAAATCTAAGGTAAAATTTCAAAATATTGAAATTTTCGTAATCTTGACATAAAAATGAAACGCAAGGCCAGAGCTAAGTATGCTCTGGCCCATAACCCGAACAATCACGTCAACATGTTATAGCAAAACAGAACAGATTGTCGTTGTACCTTTAAATAAAAATAATGGCCCATTCAAAATCGGCGTTTTTTTTGCACACCCTGTATTTTTGACGTTTTGTTATTCTTCGATCCAACATTGCACAAATGCATGAAATAAGTCAATAAGAAGTTACAATGTATCATCAGCTAAAGTATGAATCTGTAGTCGATTACAGAATTATATTCTAAAATAGATAAGATTATAGCCTTAATGGTCACTGAATTAAAAATGGGTATGATAAAATGGCCATTTTATGTGAAACATCACCGAATTCATCGAATGAAAATATTTTCAAGCAACATTTTGTTTACAGCAATCACAAATAGGGATCAGAATCTCACCAAACAGTTCAATCGTGAGAGTAAAGAAACAGCATCAAATTTGAATGTATGATTTCAATGAATAGAGCGAAGCGATGGATTTTCGATTTCTAATTGAACAGAGTAAAGCACGTATGAAGAACGACGCGCGAACATAGAGAATAATGTCATGTTGACTAATGAGCAAGGCCACGTACAAATGCATTCGTACACCATAGAATTATAGCATAATTATTTCGAATTAGTAGTACTCTTACAACATCAGTCCAGCGAAATCATTGAACACAAGAATAATAATCTATTGGACATACAATTAGACCTTCGCCTGCATCGCAGATAGTGGATATGCTGTGTAAGTGAATGTACCCGGATTTAGTGAAATTGAATCCCATAAATACAATCTTGCTCAATGTGTGAAAGAAATACGATTATGAAAGACTTTGCCAAATTTTTAGCTTTATTAAACTGCATAGGTACTTTAATCCACTAGCATTTCATTGCACAAGTCGATGAATCTTTAGACGAAGTATTCCGTACTCATACAGGCTAGCAATCGGAATTAGGTCCATCAGCTACTATTGTACTGCAAATGTCGTTTAGGTCTGCATTAATTAATATGCAAGATAAGAAAATCTTTAAATTGGCGATTGTGCATACGTTGAAAGCGATGAGACTCTTGAATAAACGAATGAGAAAAAGTATTAAGAAGATCTAAAGCAGGCCATATAGTTGCGTTAGGTACAGATTCACTCAGTTCTTTTTTATATGTCTGGTATGCATGATTGACAGCGTTCCATTGCCATCACTCTTCGACATCTAGATGCACGACCTCCTTCTGAGTCCCATTAAAATGCAGGTTTTAACTAGCTACATAGAGATTTATCAACTCTCAGAACTTGTGGCAGTACTAAAGTGTCCAGATTAATCTCATGAAAAATTGAGCAAATTATATAGGTTTTAAATACTCAATAATATTCATTGATCGCATGTCCATGTATTCCGATTAAATTCATTTCAAACTGGTTAACGTCAGGAAGAAAAATAAAATGATATTTTTCCAAGTTCTGACTTTTCTTCAGGCTCGTCGGACACCAGTAATGACTGTCTCTTTACCGTCCGATCCTGTTCAAATCTATTTGCTGTCAGTATCCACCATTCATAAAAGTTTTTCATCGCAACAGCGCAGAATTGGCTTGTTTGACTTGAAGGATAATAGATTTTTGTGTTCTCCAGCTCGGCAGAATATCTGTAAAAATATAAGGTGTCTTGCAATCTAGAAAAACATGAAATATGAAAATTTCTGGCCGTACGCACCACAAATGATTCTGTGCGATACCAGAGTATCATAGAAGAATATAAGAATGTTCTCCATCTGCTCTTGTATGGGAAATCTCGATGCATCTTACAAAAAAGCATAAACGTTCGTTGGTCGCAAGTCTAGATCCTCATTGTAACTTGAATAGGACGTGAACTGGCGTGTAAGCCGTTGTGAATCTCATTAGACAGAAGATCGAAAGAGACAAGTTCACAAGCATACTCTAGCAGACTGAACGTGCTTCGGAGAGAGATAGATCGCGAACTATTAAAATGTCTAAGTGCCAAACATGCTATTTAAGTGGAAGAGAGATAATTCGTCAGTCTCTGTCCTCTATCTGGGAATGAATATACTGTAACCCTCCCATCCATTTCTGTTAGCGACAGCTTTCAATAGAAGGTATGCTTCCAGGACGGTAGTGGAACCTTAATTCGCAGTGGGATCCAGGTATAGATCCAATTCTCTACGGGGGGCACTATGTACACTTTCTCAGCTACATCATATAGAACAGTCAAATCAAGATATTTGCTGTATCTTGTTAAGAACATCGGTACAGTTGGCGTTTGGATGGCAAACCCTGGACTGAAATCTTGGATTATGATTGGAGAAGTTTCAAACCAGTTGCTCTCAACCCTGTTAAGAGATAGATACATACATAATATAAGTACAGTACAACAGACTCACGATCAAATGAAATGAGATCATTCTCCTACATTTCTTGACACAATTGCTCGGAAGATCTACATATCTGAACAATACCATGTTTAACGTCAACATCACTGGAACCATGCAAGGCGCTACGGGTACTCTCCTCGTTCCCCAACACTTGTATTCGTCCGCTTTGAATTTTTACAAGTCACGTTTGCACGCTCGCGATATCACGCCGTCTGGCAGGCGATATGTGCTCCTCGAGTCGTCTTTTGGATTTCGAGTCAAGGTCGACAGGACTTTATCAAGCTCTGCAGGAGGGAATGTACGATTAACGCTTTCCAGCTCCTCGGATCGTCAGAGAATTGCAAGATTGCTGAGCGCGAACGGTCGCTACAGCGAGAGAGGCTCTACGTATGTGTCTGTTGACCCATATGGTGTGACATGGACAATTCGATCCACTTAAAAAGGTTGAAGTGTAATCGATTCAGTAGACGTACTACAGATGCAATTCATAGGCAGGGCTATAAAGGTAAGCAGATTATGTAGATTTCGCATACGACTTCCCCAGACTGAACTGACGTTAGGTTTATCAACAATGAAACGCAACATTGTCACAAGAAAAAACGTATGGCCGTACTGTTTAGAATGAAGATCTCTGATGTGCCGATTCCTACGCTGAAATTCTTCAGCGAAAAATGGCAAGGGTGGAAGTGATGGCGTGATGGCGGTGCTCACGCGGTAACTCTTAATTCCTTCCAACAGCTTCCACTTCCTATAGTGAAGCGTAAACGAGCACTTCTGTATAATTGCAAAATAGTTACCATCAATTGCAGTAATTGTATCACGTTTGCAGAAATAGAATCTTTAATACAGTACATCTACCGGATCGGTACCAAGGATTTTCGTGATCGCTAGAACTATTGTAACCGATTTGCAACAGATCAATCGATTAATTCTCAAATATTGTCGATCGTGGCCAAAGGCATGATCTAAAAGTTTACAAGCGACAGATCTAATCATCTAAAGCTGAGCGCTGGATCATAAAAGTTAATTGATAGTCGTCTTTCACCGCATGCATGGAGTACACGTTTTACTTGAAGACTCGTGAATCATGGCCCATGTCTAATTTATCTGTCACGCTTACGACTCCGTAATTTTGTCGGACTCTTCTGATCAATTAGGCCCTTCTAACCTTCTACTTTTGCACTCTAACTTTGAGCAAAGAGGTCAAACAATATGTTAGTTCACCTGTACATCACGGGACGACCCGTAGTTGTCAATAACACTTCTCGACCTTTCTCTGGGTAAAACAGGGGAAAAGGTCCGTGACGTATTTGTTTCATACTTTTAATCTACTTGCTCTAGTCGTGGTTGGTGATCGGTCCACACGGGCATCTGTTAAACATCGTCAAAACGTTGCTTTCAAAAATCTTTCGGACGGCATGAGATTGTGTCCATAGAAGCAGCTCAGAAGATAGTATTCAAAGTATTATTGGGCCAGAATCGATTGAACATTAGCTTCCTATACGGCCTCGTATTGCCAAAGCGCTACTTTTTTGAGTGTTTCACGGCAATCATAATGAAATATCACGGTTATTGGAGCTGTGAATGGAGTAGCACAACGATCAGCTATTAAAATTCAAAGTTGCTTTGAAGAACTTGGAAAACTATACAGTATCAATCATCTCTAACAGATGTTCAATAAATTGAGGTAATGAATGCAAAAAGGACGATGGGCGACGAATGGATTGTTACCTCATACCTATGGAATAACATGAAGTAAAGCCGGCCACGTAATGGGCCGAGTTCTCTTGTGAAGGACCGAACGCCGAAGGTCTGAGGTTCTTTATTTTGAGAAAGAGGTCCGTAATGTGGTTGCCGAGGTTTCGCGTTGTCCCTCTGGAAGAGGCAGCAGCCACTTAATGTTGCCTCTTTTTCGAAAGCGTTCTATGACTATTCATCTGATGAATTTGTCGAGTGGAACTGCGCATCTGGATCGCTCCAAGCATTGGAACAGTGAATTCTATTAGATCAAGTCCACACATGAATTACGAGTATGAAGGTACTCATTTCGTTCATTGCTCTTTGAACGCAAGAAAAATGATCCGTCTCATTTCTTTTTGGCCAATAATTTTTGTTTTGATTCCTTTTACGGTAACCACAAAATACAATGGGAATATGAGATTGTACTCTCTCTCGCTATTTCATCGTATATTGCAAAAATTCCAACAATATCTCACTACTTCAACAGCGCCATAAAGGAGAAAAGTGGAGAAACCGAACCGCGATGTTTTATGTGAATTTAGGTGAGTCATTTTCTGCATTCCTGTTGTACAGAAGACCAATTTTTGCGTGATCTAGGATAAGAAGCTAGAATTCGTTCTAGCTATCGATCAATATTGCAATGCCGAAGTACCCTTTGAACTCTGAAATGTTCAATCGATATTCATTTCTTTCCTTCCATTGTTCACGGTTGAATCCATATTGTAAGGCCAACACCATGAACAGGTGAGACAAACAAAATCGGACACCCTTTCACCAATTCACTCCGCTCGTCAACAACAGACAAACTATTGTCACCCTGCAATAGCAGCACTAACTGTGAAACGAACATCAACTATTGATACGAATATTTCAGCTAACGAACAAGCACAAAATGAAATATAGAATCAACATTACCATCAGTAACTCTTCGAGAGAGAAAAGGAAGTTGAGAAGAGCGTTCTCAATGTCGTTCAAGACATTGTTTCATGAGGTTATATTAGTTGACTTGCGTGGTCGCCTCTAATGGAAAACACCTAGTTGCCTGATTTTTGTATTACCGTTGCTGATGTAGCAATATGATTCTCGGTGATGAACCGAGGGCCCCTCATTGGGTTCGATTTGCAGTTGAAATCCGAAACATTGCCTGAATCGTTTTAAAAGTTGCTGAATCGATTGTGGGTACTGCACGATTTGATATGCATGACAATCGAAAACTAGCATAGGCTCATCGAGCCACTGCATTTGGTTCCATTTTGTGAAATTGCGATGAAAAATGTTAGATTTTGGGTAGCGTAAGACGAAATGGAGTCATACACACACAATTGAATATGGTCGGGAAAATGATCAGTGAAGTACAGGAAAAACATGGCACATATTTTCCGAAATAGCCGAAACTAAAGAATTGGTTTTCCTTCCTTTTGAATAAACGTCTGCACTATTTTAAAAAAATTCTTAAATTATCTCGAATCGGACTACCTGGATGAGAAAAATTAACCAACGTCCGCAGCAACCAAATACCTTTTAAAATTATTCGAAAATCAAAACGTGAGGAGAGTATTTAAATTTAGTCGTTGGCATGCATCACTTGATCACCAAAAATCCTCCGGAAATTAGCAACTCCGAAATAACGGGGTCGCGTAATTGTTCATGCTTACCATACATTTGCCAAGTGACAGTACTAATTTTGTTAACTTGCGGCGTGAATGCAGAAGGTGAGTGAGCCGGAGAAATTAGTCTTTTCATATCATTTTGGGGTAGAAAGAGCCCCCGAATGGAATTTAAGACCGCAATCTCGTTTTCTGATGCGAACACGTACACTTCGTTTACTGATACTTTCCTGAGTACAAGCATCAAATTCAGCCATAATATTGCTAAAATGCTCGTAACAGTACGCAGCAACACATTAATCAAATTATCGAAGTGATCTCGCAGCTTCGATGAATTTTGTTTTTCTTTTCCATTTTCTTTTTAGCAATATGCTTTTGCATAAACGCTTTGTATTTCATATTTTATTTGTGTTACTTTTTAAGTTCCGCTATGCTCTTCACTTTCACTTTAACAAGAAATATCTCTTAAATTGAACGTCATCATTTCACAATCAGTTGACGAAATCCTTTTGCTCTTACCCTGACAAGAACTGAGTTTGCACTTCTTTGCAGTACTCTAAAACAAAGATACAAGAATTTTTGCTGCCGCTATGTCGTGCACACACACGATGTCGGCGTAGAGGTAGCGGTAGGTAGGTCAACTGTCTCCCGAAGCAGCCGTTAGATGTGCACCAGACGGCTTACGTACAGGAGGGTAGTTGGTAGGTTGTTCACAATTCTCTGTCGGAGTTTCAGGCTGCCGACTAGTTTATATAGGCTAAAGCCTGACAGTGTGCTGATAGAGTATAAAGAGAAGTAATTACTACCCTTATCACTTACACTATCGTAGAAATTCTAAACAATCTGAATTATGAGAGTAGATTAGAAGCAATAAAATAGGTACTGCCAACTAGCCTAAAATCATCTGTTACACAATAAGGGAGATGCTACGTAGACGATGGAGCACCGTAGGAAATCAATCAAAGGTCAACAATGAACAACTAAAATTAACTACATTATAGGATTTTAGTCAACTGACGTTACACTCTAGATGCCGCTGCATCATTCCTGGGGCTATTAATTCTTGTTCACTGACCGTATAAATTACATTCCTGAAAGCCGTTCCCTGTAAATAAGGTTTAGCTTCACGAAGTACAGTGAGAAAATAAATGGACTTGCCTCTAGTAGAAATTTCGCAGTTGTATGAATCATTTTTCTGACTTAAGTCAGATTCAGGTTATTTTCCTCAAATGAAAAATCATTCTGTGCATGCTAATATGTGAGGAAATTCTGAGTTTCAGCGAGAGCCTTAATGCCTCACAAATTTCTCCGCGATAACAGTAAATAATTCATTAAGTCGAAAGCCAGGAAGGCTCCAATTCCATTTCTAAAGAAGCCAGTCTCTAATGAGGTTCATTCTAAGTTCAATCTCCTTGCAAAAGCAAAATAAAGATGATACAGCAAGCAGCTATTTTAAAACATTTGATACAGAGTTGATTTGATCTTTTCTTTTAAAGTTTTGAATTTTGTTTTCTTTGAGGACGGCATTGGCAAGAAGCCTGCCATCATGAGTGTAACTAATTTTCCGGAACTTTCATAGACTCCTCTCAACATTAGAAGTCCGTCGTAACCCAGTCCTCCAAACTTTTACATTTGAATCTCTTATCGAATCTTCTACAATTAATCCTCTATCACTATTGCGGTGGGCAGAAAGTTTCAAATCAAAAGGGCAATATTTTTGCTATGCCGAGAAGTAAAGGGTAAGCGTGGCAAGATCATTGATAGTGAATAAAATAGAGATAAGCTGTCTTTAATGAAAAGCGAGAGCTAGCTCTAGAAAGTATAGAATAGTCCTACTGAAAATTGATCGTACTCAAGTAAGCTATCCATGCGAAATAAATTGAATCGGCTACCGAATAACTATGAATATTTCCAAATTCGAATGTCCATAACTAAAATAGTACAGTATTGTCAGTGATAATACGCAAGTCAGGAATATTTCCGCTGTCTTGTATGTCTATTTGATATTGAGAAAGTAGCAAATTCCTGAGATCACAGCCCACGCGATTTAACTTAAGTGAATCTTCGATCTCTGGACTACGAGCTCTATAACATAGTTTCAGTAGCTGGGGTGGATGAATATTTTTTCTATAGAAGCGTAATTCTACTGTGTCAACGGTTCTAAGACGATCGACGCCTTTGTAATAAACAGATAAAAAATGCTCGGTTCGCGGATAGCAAAGATAATCCAAATTTATTAAACCTTGCAATACGCAAAAGTAGGTGAGTGACTAGGTGTGTACCAGGAGCAAAGACATATACATTTTCTGATGCGCTTGACATTCCATATTGCGTAAAGAAAGATATGAAAAAATGTTAAACAGAAAACTACCACTGCAAATATTTGCTGCTAGCAAAAATCTAACCCGCATCTTGACAAAACGGTTAAGTCCTTCAGAATTCAGATGCATGATTGATCTAACAGTAGTTTAAAATGTGTATCAGATACATTAAACACCATACATAGGCTTCAGAAGAGGTGAATGTCGAAATTATAATTACTGTTGCAATTTAATTGATTAGTTTTAGGCCCATGTAATTGATTAACAATTACATTGTAAATTACTACATACTTAACCGTTGTCGGTCAATAAATCGAAGAAAGAGGGAATATTACAACAAATCAAGCGCTACACCAGCCGGACGCGTATTCACGAGGGCCGTAACCGGAGTTGCTGATATTCCTGCCACAGCTAACTCGAGTTTATCTACTATGCTATCTGTATCGCCTCGGCGAGAGTTATTATCAAAGCCACGGGGCAAAATTTATCTAATAACGCGTTATCCTACTCGCAACCAGGCAAGGGCTCGGGACCTTGCCGCGGGTAGAAGATTATCTTACCAAAAGTACGACAATGAAAAACCATTGAGCAGATGCTCTCACGAAGCTAACACATTCAAATTCTTAGTTGAATTTGATGAAAGATGAGAAGTTGATTTTCATGTTGATCAGTGAGACGTGGACCTTATTGGGACTTCAAGTGAGACTATTGCAATAAGCCCGTCATTCTCGGTAGAACAAGTAGAAGAAATTCCCTGATCTACGTGATAGCCAACGTCATGTAAAACAGCATTAGTTACTTTGCGCGCATGGTGACATAGTGTTCGATGCTCTGTAAGCAACGTATTTTGTCCGGAAATTGGTACCTGCTCACGTTCGATAACACCATTTAGTTGGACAATCCTGTCCAGTGGTATCGGAACTCGTATTCTGTACGCTGTATAAAGTGCGCATACCCTACTGAGCCTCATGATCTTTTGAGAAGGATATTTTAATCTTCGACGATATCTATGATTACGATGGAAAAATTTTTTACAACTTGAACATCTTCCATTCATCTCATCTAATGTTCTATTTCTGGAATCTCTGACTAGTCAAACAAGGAAAACCATTATCGTTAATAGACGATAACGCTTGGGCCTTCTGAGTGATGGGATTCGAATTCCCGCCCTTGCACATGATTACCAAATGTTTAGTAAACTTTACTTCAAAATCAAGTCAAATATTGTTAGCGATTTCTCCAATTGTTCTTTTTTGATTAAAACACCCCGCTTCATTAAAATAATGTTCTATCTTTTCACTAATTAAATGAGATATACCAATTTGGAATACATAGAAAGAGTCAAAACAACAAAAATATAGCTATTTCAGTTTCAATATTCAAGCAACAATGACTTCAGATCTTGTACAGAGAGAATTTAAACTCAAATACTGTCACGTGACTAATGTCTCATTGTATCTTCCCCTTAGTTTTTGCTTACTGCGAAGGAATAGTTTTCGTAACATCTCCCTAACTTTATTTTATGCTTTCTGTTCGGAATCGAGAAGTTGACCGCTCGTTACGAGACTGATTTTAGTCAAATGTATCAATTACCATGAAATAATCTAGTGTTCATTTTGTTATTGCTTGAAAAATAATTTATTGGAGCTCAAAAACCATGCAAAATAAATGAATATAGCATTCAAAGATCTATCTTTATAGCCCTAACAAATTCGGTTTGAGCCTAAATTCGAACAACCCGTTTTTTCAG
>JAAUYH010138569.1_pt1 | contig 10042 bp, 6 predicted proteins | sample 7278061 | NCBI WGS metagenome assembly JAAUYH01 (sample SAMN14350203, study PRJNA611818) | marine sediment metagenome | isolation source: surface marine sediment (0.6m) | place: French Polynesia: Moorea | collected 2018-08 | reverse complement strand
TTAATCAAACCTTTCTTTTCCAACCTGGTTAAAACTCGTGTAACTGTTTCCCGCGCCAAGCCACTCAAACTACTTAATTCCCGGTGGGGTAAATTCGGAATTTCAGTTCCTGATGTTCCTTGTTTACCCTGACCCTCGGCTAAAAATAGTAATGTATCTGCAACTCGCGACTGACTGTCAGACTCTCGCAAGCGCAATCTCCGATTAACTTGGCGCAAACGTCTTGCCATCAACTGCGATAACCTGACTCCAGCAAGGGGTTCTGTATGCAGCAATGTGACAAAATCCTGGGATGGCATACTACCAATTACGGTTGGTGTAAGAGTTATCACATCAGTAGAACGGGGCACTTCATCGAGTGCGGCCATCTCACCAAATAATTCTCCCTTACCTAAAATATTAAGGGTTACTTCTCTACCTTCTAAGTTGTAAGTACGAATTTTGACATATCCATCCACAATAAAATATACGGAGCCGCCCCAATCATTTTCCAATAAAATTACTTGGTTTGATGGATGAGTGCGACTAACAAGATGTATGAGTGCTGGTCCTATAACTTCCTCTGATAGTCCTTCAAAGAAAGGAGCATGGCGAATCCAAGAGTCATCCATTACGGCGTCTTTACTAAAGCTGCAATATACACAACAAACAAAAAGCTACTTTCAGCCTAAGCTATCAAAGCACAGCGTTGTCTAAATAGAAAGCTAAACTATGTTACATAACTTTCACAAGCAAGGTATTTTTTTCAATACTCAAAAATATTTACTTATGGGTTTAAACTGAGTAAATGTTTTACATCAACCCATATTTAACAAAACGTATCCAATCGGTTAACATATCTTGCCTCATCTAGTAGACTTTGCCTCATCTAGTAGACGGAATAAGTGCTGCACGGCATAATACTGTTTTTGATATCCTATTTCCGACATGAGAGTTACAACAAAACAAACATTAGGATCCTCAAAGGGGATTAAACCTTTACTATCACAGTGCTCACGCCCCAGACTACCTGTATCAACAGAAATCATCCATTATTTTTCCTTTTGGTATTTATTAGGACATAAGTTTTGTATTTTTCCCTTGAAACTTAATATCAACAATTGGTTTACTTCCGTTATCTTGTACTAAAGAAAATACATGTTTAAGTGATTCGTAACATAAATACATAAAGTTTACATTCCTCAGAGTAATTAACTTTTGCAAAATAAAGACTTGACAACAGTTGCTATCTAATATTCTCAACTGTGTGTCGAGAACTTGAAATTAACTTTTGCTGTATCCCCGGAAATGGTTGTGACCCAAAAGAAAAGTTAAGGCATATAAAACAGAATCATCGGCAACTAAATTAACGCGTTCAATTCGATCGTTTTACCTGTAGTAGTCGTTAAAGGTCGTAATTGTTAAAGTAATTTCCACATCCTCAGACGTAAAGTTTAAAAAACGGTACACCACTGTGACTTCCCGCACAACCGACATCCAAAGGCTGATTGCAGATATTGAAGGTTTACTTGCCCATAAAGGCAAGCGCTTACATCGAGTTCTGGCTCAAGAGCAGGACGCACGAGAAATTTTAGAAAAAATTCGTGCTTTTCTTGTCAGTTTACAAGAAAGCAATGCAGTTAGAAGCCCGGGAGAATCTGATGGCGAGCAACAATTATCTCCATTATTATCAAGGTTTGTGAATCAAAGCAGTCAACTATCTCCTGGAGAAGAAGCCCAAACATCAGGTGAGTTGGGAATATCGCCAAGGACAGAGTTGAGAACTGTGCTCGAGCCATTAAAGTTAGAAATGCAAACCTTGTTACAAGAAAGGGCTAAGCTGGTTGAGGAAATTAGACATTTAGAGCAAAAACGATTACAAAACTACTCGTTAGCGCAGCAAGTTGCAAATCAAGAAAGAATGATTTCCGAATTTTTGCAGGTGCTGATGAATCGTATTCGCCCAGGCGTTAATTATAAAGCGGATGCACCACAACAAGATTTCGGCAGACAAGTAGGACAAGAAGTAGAACAAAAAGCTTTACCTGAGTTTGGTGCTGCTAGTTCCTCTACGGCTAGCAGTGACTTAAATCCAGAAGCATTGATAGTTTCATCCGCTCCGGCTTTATCAGATTCTCTCGATCAGTTACAGCAGCTAACAAGACTTACTGGCGATTTAGACCATCGCTTGTTAGCGCTAGACAGCACCGTCAATGCGGTGTTTAACGCTTTAGAGCGTAATATTCTCACCTATCATGATTCCTTATCTCAATCACTCTCCAGAATGCATTCTAAAGGAGTGCAAGGTGAGACATTACTGACCAATTTAATTGATAACTTAAGTCAGCATCTGCGCTCTGATAATACCATTCAAAATGGGTCTCAAAACGAAACTAAACTTGAAGATCGCAATAATTTTACAAATGTAGATTCTTTGGTGTCGCCAACTGAAGATATTCAATCATCTACTTTGATGACTAGTAATTATACTGGTACAGATATTGTTGATAGTACAGATTCTATACCAGATTTAGATTCTATACTTTTAAATCTGGATAGCATGAAAAATGATACGATAGATAAGGCTTCGGGTAATAAGATACATGAAAAACCAGTAAGTTTGGACTTTGAAGATACCCAAACTGTACAGTATGAGCCACAAGATAAGCTAGAAAATCAGATATCTGCAAGCAATGATGTTGATGAACTCTATGCCAGTTTATTCGGTGCTGGTGACCTAGTTGATACTACTGAGAATATTAATTCACAAGATAGTGCGCGATCTCTGGATAATATTACAGATGAAGAAAGCAGGATAGAAGGTGCTAATTTTGACGCCTATGCTACTTCTGAAACTGATACTTATTCTAGTGAAACTCCTGCAGTAAGTAGTGAAGAAAAAGATAGTAAAACAATCACAGAAACAAATTTTAATAGTTCTGATGGGCAAAATGTTGCTAACGTAACAGAACAATTAACGGTAGAAGAAAATTTACTAACCTCTACACCCAAAATTGAGTTACCGTCTGAACCTGACGAAACATTCCTGAATTCTGATACGGAAGAAGATTTTCCTCTATCAAGTATAGAATCTGCTATCTCCAACACAGATACCGAGCGGTACGAAAGTCCAAATATGGGTAAGATTCTCCCAGATATTGTTACCGCTGAAGAAGTCATGGAGGATATGTGGAATACATTTCCCTTGGAAGAGAATATAGGTACTGAGGTAGAAAAAACGAAGGAAAGTGAGGGAAGTATTGTCACAGGGGAAGCTGTAAATACTGATACTTTGAATTCCGATAGTTCTTTGAAATCTGATATAATTCCAGACTCAACCCAACTTCCTGAATCGAAATTACTTCCAGAACCGGAAAATGCTCCCAATGACGGGGATATGATCACAGCTTTGACAGACTTACTGCCAGAACTGGGTATTCAAGGGGATATGTTTGAGGTTGAAACTTTCACTCAGAAGCAAAGTATACAGGAGCAAGGAAGTCACGGTGCCCTTGATGCAGTCAATTTAGCAGACAATCAAGAACAAACCTCATCAAGTATTTCAGAAGAAGTGGAGAAGTCAGATGACTATCTTCCTGCTTCACCAGAAGAAGATTTGCTAGCACAAGAACAAGCTGCAATTGATCGGTCAAATCTTGAAATTTCCTTAAATCCCGAACAGCGACAACAATTAGATCGGGATTTAAATAATTTTGATGCGGAGCAAGCTCCACAACCTCAAGTAGAAAACCACCCTGAAAGTAATGCTCCTGTCAGCACAAGTGCAAAGGATCTACCCAAATTAGAAATTTCTGCTTGGGAAACACCTCCTGAATATTCAGATCCAGATTCAGGCTCAAATCCTACGGAAAAGTGCGCTGATACTCAGTTAGACTTAAGCCCTACTCTAGGACTTACTGAGGAAATTTCCACCCAGAATGTTACTAATAGCGATACTCAAAGTAGCGATTTACAAGCCAATTATTTATCTTCCAGTACAGGAAATATAGATCAGGCTCAAGTGGATGATAAAGTCAGGAATTCAGTTTGGTACTTGGGAATCGATTTGGGTACTACGGGTATTTCTGCTGTAATATTAAACCGTTCGACCCAAGAAGTTTATCCTTTATATTGGTCTGCTCCAAGCCAACCCCCACTAAATTCCGTTCAACGTTCTTTTCGTTTACCTGCTGAAGTTTATTTACCTTCCTCAATCGCTGCTTCCGAACAAAATTCAGTAAGTTCTCCAGATGAAGCTGCTGAGAAACAACCTAGATCGCCACTCCTCGATCGCAATCTATTTTCAGCCCATTTAAAACCTTATTTACAGGTCGCTTTACCTTACAAAAATCATTCCGAAATTTCTTTGAATAAAGGGCGACAAAAATGGGAACCCTTATTACAACTCAATGAACTGTCTACCATTCCTTTGGTTTGGGTGGTGCGATCGCTTTCGAAATTATTGTTAACTTTGAAGTCAGATCGCAAAAGTACAACTTTGGGTTTAACCGCAGCAGCAGATGGCTTAAATGCAGAAACTTTCGATTTAGTTATCAATAATCTTGCGGGTGTTATTTGTACCTGTCCGTCTAATTCCTCAGAACAATATCGCTTCAATGTTCGAGAAGCTTTACTTACGAGTAAACTGGTACAGCACCCCCAACAAGTATTTTTTGTGGAAGAAGCTGTTGCTGGTTTACTAAGTGAATTAGATGGTGCAAGGGGTGAAACCGTTAAATTTAAGGGTTCTAAACGCTCCTTGTTCCCCAAAAGCAATTCCCAAACTTTTATCGGTAACACCTTAATCGTTAATATCGGGGCTAGTGCGACAGAAATGGGACTTGTTGATATACCCCAAAACCTGCATGAGTTAACTCATAACAAGTTCATGTTGCATAATTTCTTCTATGCAGGAAAAGCGATCGAGCAAGATATTGTTTGTCAGTTACTAGTTCCGGAAAAATGGCGGGAATCTCGTTTTAGCAAGCCAGAAAGTGCAAGCACCCAAAGTAATACTTCATGGAAACCATCGGTTCCTGGATTAGAGCAAATGCGCTTATCTAGTTTAGGACTGGATAAGTTGGAGTTACCGCGTCCTGGAGAAGCGGATATCAAAGCTCGGATTCGTTTGCAACAACGATTAGAAAGTTCTGTATTAGGACAAGCGATACTTAACGCTGCTGGTGCTTTAAAATTAATTTTGCAACAACAAGAATCTTTTCAGATTGAATTAGCAGACCAAAGATGGGTTTTACAGCGTAGAGATTTAGAATCTCAAGTCTTTGTTCCTTTTGTTAGACGTCTGAATCGGGAAATTAATCGATTGCTCGTAGCTCGTGGAATTCCCACAGAAGCTGTTGACCAAGCAATTCTAACTGGTGGTGTTGCTTCATTGGGTTCTGTAAGTCGTTGGTTGCGCCAAAAACTTCCCAATGCCAAAATTATCCAAGATTCCTATCTTGGGGAAGATAATACTCCTAAATGTACTCGTGTAGCTTACGGTTTAGCTTTATTAACCTTACATCCCCAAGTATTGGAAATTCCCAGACAACAATACACCGATTATTTTCTCTTTACAGAATTATTACAGTTACTACCCCAACGAGCGGTATCATTTGGCGAATTAATTCAGTTATTTGAAGGTCGTGGAATTAACACTCGTAGTTGTCAGCAACGTTTATTAGCTTTTCTTGAAGGTGAATTACCCCAAGGTTTGATACCGGAAGCAGAAAACTCCCAATGGATTACCCAAGGTTCTATACAAAACCCTTATTACAAAGCAATTGCGACCGCACCTTTGTTTGAAAAACAAGGTAGTCTTACCTATCGTCCAAATTTAGGACAGTTGGAGCGTCTGCGTCGCTACTTAGATGTAATTCAAGCAAGTACTCAGCAATCCTTAAAAGAACCTTACACTGTGAATTTTGTTGTCGGTGTGCAGAAGGAATGAGGAATGAGTAATGAGTAAGGAGTAATGAGTAAGGAGTAAGAAGTAATAAGTAAGGAGTAATAAGTAAGGAGTTAGGAGTTGTTTAATTTATGTTCTACGGATCCGCTAATGACTTATGTCTTACGAACACACTATGCTAATGACTTATGTCCTTACGGACACGCTACGCTAAATGGACACGCATTAACGCAGTGTGACGCGTTCATAAAGTGTTAGCAAGGCGGGGCGTAAGCACAGACACTTCAGTGTCTACAGCGTCATAAACTACGGTACGCTTAGAACGCGGCAAAGCCGTTTGTTGACGCGCTACGCGAACACCTCTGGTTGCCCCTCACGCTAGGTGCTAATGACTTTTAACTTTTAACTTCCCCTGGGGTTCTTATTACTCAGTATGGGAAAATGCCAAAGATGGAAAAACATTAGGATATTACTGGACTTATATTTGGAACTTTCAAGCGATGCAGCGACGGTCTTTTTTAGTTACAGCCAGTTCATTTGCTCTATCACAGCTGCTAGTTGGGTGTGGAGGGAGAAATCAAGAAACCCTGAAAGTTTCCTTATTAAATGGTTCTATTCCCGGTCAAGTTGTGGGGAAGTTTCGTAACAATTTGCAAGGAGGGGTAAATCTAAATTTTTCTGCGGTAGCACAATTAAAAAATTCATATAAAAATTTACAAACTTGGCACTCTCGAATCAATAGTAAAAAAAATGAAGGTTGGCTTTCTTCATTACCTTTTGGACCATGGCGTCCCATTCCATTAGCAGATTTGGTCACATTGGGTGATTATTGGCTAGCAGCAGCAATCGAGCAACAATTAATTCAACCACTTGATGTTAGTGAAATGAAAGAATGGTCTAACTTAGATCGAAAGTGGCAAGAATTAGTTAAGCGTAATGAGAAAGGTTTGGTAGATCCAAAGGGACAAACTTGGGCTGCACCTTATCGTTGGGGTAGTACAGTTATTGTTTATAATCAGGATAAATTCAAAGATTTTGATTGGGAACCCCAAGACTGGAAAGACTTATGGCGTCCGGAGTTGCAATCGCAAATTTCTTTGTTGAACCAATCAAGAGAAACAATCGGTTTAACTTTAAAAAAATTAGGTAAATCTTACAATACTCAAAAGCTGAGTGAAGTACCTCAACTAGAGTCTGAACTTCGGGCTTTAAATAAACAAGTAAAACTGTATAGTTCTGATAGATATATTGAACCGTTAATTATTGGTGATACTTGGGTTGGTGTGGGTTGGTCAAGCGACGTACTTCCCTTAATTGCTCGTTATCCCCAACTTACTGTAGTTATCCCTAGTTCTGGAACAGCATTGTGGGCTGATTTGTGGGTACATCCAACTAATAAAAACACAAATGAAACTAATTTATTTTACAAGTGGATTGATTTTTGTTTGCAAAAAGATATTGCTAAGCAAATTTCTTTATTAACTAAAACTAATTCCCCAATAAATCTTAAAATATCAGCCGATGATATTTCTCAACCTTTGAAGAAAATCTTGACTGATAACTCATCTACTTTGGAAAAAAGTGAATTTTTATTACCTTTACCAAAGGAAACAACCCAAGAGTATGATTCCTTATTTGCCAAAATTAAAAATTAGCAGGAGGCTTTTAACGCTTTGCGGAAGTCATTAGCGCAAGCGTGTCCGTAGGACATAAGTTATTAGCGCCTAGCGTAAGCGTACCGGATCCGTAGGTAGCGGCTCCGTAGGTAGCGAAGCTAGAGGCAAAGAAAGGCGCACCTAACGGTGAACGCCGTCGCCGCAGGCTCTAGGTATTGCGCGGTCTGTCCTTACTTCTTACTTTTTACTTTTTACTTCTTACTCCTGACTCCCAACCTAAAAACTCACCTCTAAAAAAGTTTGAGCATTCATTTTTATCTGACACAAAGGTTGAATAGTTTGAAAATTGCAAGTGTAAGTTGCTAAGAGTTCTTTTTGATAGTTAAAAACTCTCATGTTGTATTTATTACTACGTACTACACCACCTAAGTAATTAACAAAGTTGTAACGTTCTAGATAGTCAAGTAGCGTCCAAATTTGTTCATTTACAATTAAATCTACTCGCCCGGGTCTGATTTTAGTAGCAGGATATGCAATCCAATTATCCAATAATTTGTTCTGTGAATTTTCTTTCGCCCACCACAAACTAGGAATAGTGAGTTGCTCTTGGGAAATTGTGTTGGCTGTTCTAACTAAACCTTGGGGATTATTCAACAATTCTAGTTCTAGAGGTTCATTGGAAGGTAATGGGACGGAGACAGAAACATTTTCTGCTACAGAGATTTCACTTCTGAAACAGAAGATTGTACCAAGTGTAATCCCTAAAATTAGTATTGCCGGTCGCATATTTTATCCGGTTTTCTATTAAATATTGCTTTAACAGATTCAACTAATAGTTTTTCTTGACAATCTATAAATAATCAGATTTTTTTCAAAATTGATAATTACAACGATATTATATTTTGTTTGGATGACTTAGTTTGGATGATTTTAGTTTCCAATTTTGTAATGAAGTAAGTTAACTAAAGTATTAGTTTAGCAAACCAAAATTCATTTTAGGAAATCCATCAATATTTTTTTATAATTAAGTTAAATTTTTTAAGAATATTTACTCATATATCGAAATATTAATTTTTTATATTGTATTTTTAATTTGATTCAAGTAAATAAATAAAGAAAGATAGTAATACTACATTCGCACAAAATGATGTTTATGTAAGATACATTTTGGTCAAGCATTATTCCTGTATAGTTATTTTTAAATATGTGTCAAATATCAAATATTTCCTGAGATATTTCTCCTGAAGCAACTTGGGTTACTGCACCGCTCATGAGAATATTAAAATCCTCATTTACTTGAATTGAAATGAAACCACCCGGCATTTTTACGGTAATTTTTGCATCACATAAACCGAGCTTATAAGCTACTGCTGCAGCTGCGCTACTACTACTACCTGAAGCTAATGTATAACCTGCACCTCTTTCCCAAATTTCAATTTGAATATTATTGCGATCGAGTATTTTCATGAACTGAACATTGGTACGCTGGGGAAATAAAGGATGATTTTCAATTTGTGAGCCATATTTTTTTGTTATTTGTGAATCGACTTCTGGCAAAATAATTACACTATGGGGATTACCAATGGTTGCAGCAGAAAAGTTAAACTCCTTTTCACCAACATTAATTCTTTGATCGATAACTTCTCGAGCTTCTCCAGCGACAGGAATATCATTACTCCAAAAACTAACTTTTCCCATTTCTACCCGAACCATCTGTCCAGAATTTTCAACTACAGATTTAACGGTTCCTCCAATTGTTTCAATTAAGAATGGTTGATTTGTAACTAATCCCATATCCCATAAATAGCGGGAAAATATTCGCAGTCCATTACCACTTTTTTCTGCTTCACTACCATCAGGATTAAAAATGCGTAGGGAAAATCTATTCGTTTCAGGTTGTATTGTTCCGAGTAAAATTCCATCAGAACCAATCCCAAAATGACGGTCGCATATTTTTTGAATTTTTTCGGGTGTCAATTCAAGTTTTAAACCCTGGGAGTTTAACTCTTGAGAGTTTAAATCTTGAGAGTTTAAATCTTGAGAGTCTAAATCTTGAGAATTTAAATCCTGAGAATTAATAACTAAATAGTCATTACCCAGTGCATGATATTTATAAAATTTCATTTTAGGAAAAAATAAATACTTAAACCAAAACCAATTCCAACAATCGCATAACCGATCCAAATAGGATTTAATTTACGAGCAATGTAAGCACTTCCATATCCACCAATTAAAGCGCTAATACCCATGATTATTGCTCTGTCCCAAACGATCACATCTGACAATGCCAAATTTATAATTGCTACAGCATTAATACAAGTAGCTAACCAACATTTGTAGGCATTCATGATATGTATATTCTGAATACCAGTCATATTTAAAACCGCAAGCATCAATATACCTGCACCTCCACCAAAAAAACCACCGTAACTTGCAACAATTAACTGCAAAAGCACAACTATTAATATTTGCAGACGCGAATCAGTGTTAAATGAAAAAGGCTCGAAGAGCGATCGCTTCACGCCAATTTTTAAACTCA
>JAAUYH010033759.1_pt1 | contig 10042 bp, 9 predicted proteins | sample 7278061 | NCBI WGS metagenome assembly JAAUYH01 (sample SAMN14350203, study PRJNA611818) | marine sediment metagenome | isolation source: surface marine sediment (0.6m) | place: French Polynesia: Moorea | collected 2018-08 | reverse complement strand
TAGGGAAGTAGGGAGATCATTATTCCCCAAGTCCCCAAATCCCCAAGTCCCCAAGTCCCCAAGTCCCTACTCCCCCAGTTCCCTACAGCTATCCCTAGAAAATAGAAATCTTAAACGAGAAGTATTGCGATCGCTCCTCGGAAAAGGTCGTAGATTTCCGACCAGAAATTCCTTTGATTACGTATTGGTAGAACCTCAACAACAGGAGAAAAAAATGAATCCAGACAGTAAAATTCTTAGACAAGATAGAAATATCGATATGATTTCCAGTAACAATAGGGTTGAAATAGACAAAAAAGCTTTACTTTCAACTCTCTGGATATTTGTGTTGTTAAATATGATTTTTCGCGATATTCATGAGTTTTTTCGACCAGGGCTTTTAGAACAAATGATGACGGGAGTTGTCAATGGAAATCAAGTTACCGAACAAGTAATGTTAATCGGGGCAATTATGGTAGAAATTCCCTTACTGATGGTACTTCTATCGCGCATTCTCAATTACAGAATTAATCGTTGGGCAAATATTATCATTGGTGCAGTAACTATCGCTTTGATTATCGCTATGGGACAAAAAGATCTCGACGACATATTCTTTGCCACTATTGAAGTCATCGCCCTCTCAGCAATTATCTGGCTTGCGGTCAAATGGCGGGAAGTCATTAAACATTGAACATTGAGCATTGAAAATTAAGTATTACATAAGTATGTAGGTAGAATTAAATATAAAACCAAAATAAAAAAGAACGAAGTCAGGAGTAAGTGTCTTTTAACCTACTACCCACTACCTACTACCTACTACCCACTACCTACTACCTACTACCTACTACCCACTACCCACTACCCACTACCTACTACCTACCCTAACCATCTTCTAATTAATTTTACCCACCTACTTATCTGCTGAGTTTGGAGATGTTCGGCTAAAGAGCAAACATGAAAAAAGATGCCAGGAATAACTTCAATCGATAAGTATCTAAGATTAGCGTTACAGCAACCTTGGACAGCTATTTATACCAAAGTAATCGCAGTCGCTCTACTATACGGGGCAACGGTTCATGTCGGTAATATTCTCGGACTGACAGGAACACCTTGGTTAGCTACACCTCTTTTATGGCGATCGCTAGATATTATACTGTTAGTTTTCGACATAATAACCGCGATCGCTCTTTGGCGGGGTTTGGGATGGTCTATTTGGTTGCTGTTTGGCGGCATTTCTTTGCTACAAATCTTACCTTACACCCTGTTGCGATCGCACTTTGTATTAAAGCCAGAAGATGCTCAAGTGCTTAATAGTTTGCTGGCTACTGAGGTTGTACTATTGAGTGTTTTGATTCTACTGCTTGTATTTAAAAAATAATTACGCTTCACAGCAAAACAAAGCATAACGCCTTGGAATCGGGATTCAGGCGTAAGTATTAAATCATCTACGAAATGGAGAAAGGTTACATGACTACTTCTACTAAATTTTGGGACAAAATTGCCGATAAATATTCAAAGCAACCTATTGCTGACGAGGCATCGTATCAGAAAAAATTAAAAGTTACTCAGGAATACTTTAAGCCAGATTGGTCGGTGTTGGAGTTTGGTTGCGGTACGGGGGGGACTGCACTCATTCATGCACCTTATGTCAAACATATTCGGGCGATCGATATTTCATCAGAAATGATTAAAATTGCCAAAGGCAAGGCAGAAGCTCAAAATATTAATAATGTCACTTTTGAACAATTGACTATCGAAGAATTAGAGGTAGAAGATTGCACCTATGATGCGGTGTTGGGACTGAGTATTTTGCACTTGTTAGAAGATAAAGAACAAGCGATCGCTAAAGTCTATAAAATGCTCAAACCAGGGGGAATTTTCGTTACCAGTACCACCTGTATGGGAGATGCTTATAGTTGGTTTAAACTAATTGCACCCATTGGCAAGGCTTTGGGCTTCTTTCCTTTAGTCAGGGTATTTACCGCGCAGCAGTTGATTGAAAGTCTGACTGATGGGGGTTGGAAAATCGACTATCAATGGCAACCGAGTAAAGATAAGGCAATATTTATCGTGGCAAAGAAGCCTGGGTCGGAAATATGAAAAGATATAAACGACCGATTTTTTTACCGGCGATCGCCAACGATTTTTCTTGAGAATTAAAAAGAGGGCAGAAGGTACAGTTAGTAGGAGATCATTCGATCTCCCTATTTCCCTATTTCCCTATCTCCCTATTTCTTACCACAGTAAATTTCGCTCACCCTCTGCCCTCAAACTTCTGCCTGTGAGTCGCGAAGCGACGTTAAATGACACCCTTTGTTACGAATGGATGATGACGAAGCATTTCGGGATGTGCTATACCTATGCAGAAGCGATTACTCCTCAAGAGAAAGCAGCTTTATTGTCGCTCTTAGAGCATAATTCTTTGGTAACTATATCAGACGAATTACTTGCGAATTACCTCTGGAACTCCAGCAATCCATTATGGAAATTGATTTAGACAAAATTGAACAGACTATCGAGAATATCAGTCATAAAAGCAAATTACTCGCATATACACTCGTACATACATGAATACGAGCATAGTTTGAATTTATTATTTCTTAGTTAACCTTGTCTGAGGAAAATTACATAATGAAAAGATTGATGGTTGCAAAGGAGTTAAATGACATCCTGATTGTGGACGATACTCCTAATAATCTACATTTATTAGCAGATATTTTGACTAAATATGATTATAAAGTTAGACCTGTACCTAATGGCAAGCTAGCTCTTTCCGTAGCCGAAATTAGTCCACCAGATCTGATTCTATTAGATGTCATGATGACTGATCTCAATGGCTATGAGGTCTGTAAACAGCTAAAAAGTAATCCTAAAACTAAAGATATTCCGATAATTTTTATCAGCGCAGCAAATGATGCTGTAGATAAAGTCAAGGCTTTTGCTTTCGGTGGTGCTGATTATATTACTAAGCCATTCCAAATGCATGAAGTGTTGATGCGAGTTAAAAATCAACTTGCCCTTAAAAGTCTTCAGCAGCAGCTGAAGTCTAAAAATAAAAAACTTCAGCAGACTATAACTGAACTCAAAAAAAGTCAGAAAAAAGTCATTGAATCACAAAAACACTTAGCATTAGCCAAAATTACTTCAGGTCTTAGTCAGCAAATCAATCGTCCCATAACTGAAATCAACAATATCTTAGAAGAAATTAAGCAGTTTGGCGAAGCTAGTTTACACAATATTCCTGCTTTCTTAACTCATATCTCTCCTGAACAGCAAAAATATTTTGTTGCTTTGTTAAAACATGCTCAAGATAATCAGATTAATCCTTTATTATCCCCCGCAGAAAAACAAGAATTAAAAACTCAGCTGGTAGCTAAGTTAGATAAATATCAGATCGAAAAGGCGGATAAAATTGCCGAAATGCTGATTGAATTGGGATTTAATGAAGAAATTGAAGAGTTTATGCCTTTGCTGACGAGTGAAAATTATTGGTCAATTCTCGACAATGCTTATCTAATTACCAATCTGCATCAAAACATTGCCAATATTACCGATTTTACGGGCAAGGTTAGTAAAGTAATTTCTGCCTTTGAAGATTATGCTAATAGTCATGATAATCAGGCAATTAAACGTCAAGCCAATATCAAAAATACAATTGAACAAGCTTTAAGTTTGCTCCTGCCTCAGATGCCTTCGGGGATTCAGATTATCAAACATTATAGTCCCGTTTCCGTCCTTAACTGTTATCCTGAAGAACTGCAAAAGGTTTGGTTTAATTTAATCCAAAATGCGGTAGATGCTATTGGTACTCACGGAATATTGACAATTAATCTTTATCAACAAAAAAACGATCTTATAATCAACATTATTGATACGGGAGAAAGTATCGAGCAAGAAATCCTGAATCAACTTTGTGATCCCTTCTTTAGCACTAAATCATCCACAGGCAATGTGGGTTTGGGTTTGGCGATCGCTAAACAAATCGTGGAACAACACAATGGCAGCATTACAGTGAATCTTCTCTCAGGAAAAGTGACGCTACCAGGAAATACTAAGTTTACCGTGTCTTTACCGATTCAAAATTGACCATTTTTTGAATTCAAAATTCAAAATTCAAAGTTCAAAATTGACAGAATACTAGGGTGCTTAGTATGTCAAAATGCAGCAATAGTAGCTTCTCAATGGTAAATGTTTAATGGGCAATATTCCTGATATCTTGGCATTAGATTTCGATGGTGTAATTTGTGATGGTTTGTTGGAGTACTTTGCCAGTACGAAAAGAGCCTATCAACAGATATGGTCTCAAGATCAAGAGCTTGATGATAGTCTAGCAACTAGTTTTTATCGGTTACGCCCTGTAATTGAAACTGGTTGGGAAATGCCAATTTTATTAAGAGCATTAGCATTAGGGATATCTGAGGCAGAAATCTTGGCTGATTTTCAGGCGATCGCACGACAAATAGTCCAGTCGGCGGGATTAGAGCAGCAAGACATAGTTCAAAAGCTAGATGGGGCAAGGGATAGCTGGATCAAAAGTGATTTGGATAATTGGCTAAAACTCCATCGTTTCTATCCTGGAGTGATTGAACATCTGCGGCAAATTATTGGCTCTGAAACCATAGTATATATTGTCACTACGAAAGAGGGGCGTTTTGCCCACAAGCTACTGCAACAGCAAGGGGTAGAATTACCTGTTACTCAAATTATTGGCAAAGAAAGCAAACGTCCCAAATATCAAACCCTGAGAATTTTACGAGATCGACATCAACAGCCAGGAAAAAATATCACTATTTTCTTTGTCGAAGATCGCCTTAAAGCTTTACAACAGGTAACACAACAAACTGACTTAGAATTTGTTAACTTATTTCTTGCCGACTGGGGATATAATCTGGAGAGCGATCGCCTTACAGCAGCTCAAGATAAGCGTATTAAGCTACTATCTTTAGAACGTTTTTCCCAAGACTTTTCCCTTTGGTTTGATCAAGAATAACGTAATTAGGATTGAGAAATAATTGCGGAGCGTAATCGTAATCAAAATTGAGCATTCTGAATCGCATTATAATTAATGTTACTCAGATACCTTTTTTCAATGACTCCAGAACAACGACTAACTCAAATAGAGAAGCTACTAGAATCAGCGGTAAAACTAAGTCACAGCAATACTGCGAAAATTGATGCTAATAGTGAAGCCATTGATGCCTTAACCGAAAGGATAGATTCTAATAGTGAAGCGATTAATGCCTTAACTGAAAGGATAGATCGTATAGGGGAAAAAACTGAACGCAATGCTGATGCTATAGATCATCTCACAAACAGGGTAGATCGCCTCACAGAACAAATGGGAAGAGCAACAGAAATGTTTATCGATTCTATGGGCGTAATACGAACCATGCAGGATAATTTTGACAGAATGCAAAGCGAAATCAAAGGAATGCAACTTGAAAATCGTCGTATGATGCAGAGATTTTTTAACGACGAAGATTCCGATATAGATTAGGTTGTTATTTCACATCTCAAATAATATTTAGACATTCAAGTCGGTGATTAATTTGTAACCTGTCGCAGACGTGGATACAACTACTCTTACCGCAGATGATTTCTTGACAATTTAAGTTAATCCAAGAATAAAGCGATCGCATTTTCAGAAAAACTTACAGGCGATCGCTATTGTTGTCACTCATCTGTAGTAAACACACTGTTTTTAGCCAGAAGCTTGAGCCTGAGCAAAACTTTGAGCCTGAGCAACACCAGCATCTGTATAAACTGATGTTCCCGCAACAGCAAATGCTGACAAACCATCAGCAAATGCAGAGGAAACGGCAGCAGCTCTGTTGTCGAAGTAATTATTTTGTTCTCCACCTGTAACTTGATCGAGATCATCAATCGTCCTTAAATAAGTCAAGTCAGCAATAATCATTATCTTTTCTCCTCTGGTTTAGTAACAAAATTAATCTTCAAATATAAAAAACTCCCGCGCCAACGGATAATCGCGGTTCAAATGAATAATTTAGCCCGATCCTAAACGGTCTAGAATCACTAGTCGCAACAGTGGCAGTGACAGCTTCTTCTTCTACAACATCACCTTGTTGGGAATATCTTCCTGCACTAACAGAGCCAGCACCAGTCGCTCCTCCAACAACATTCATCTGTAATTCTTCTGGGGTTAGCTGTTCAAAAAAGTCTCCATCTTGAAATAAATCAGCAATAATCAGGTTAGCCATGGATTTTCCTCCTCAAAATTAGAATTTTATATGGCTTGTAGAGTCAGATTGATTATCTCTAGCCACTCCAGGGAAGTAAGAATGCTGTACAATATAGGCAGCATTCCTAAATTCCACTTAGGAGTTTTAGGGCATCGGAGGAGTAAACGAGAAGTCGATCAGGGATATTTCGTTTTTCTCGCTACTTCTCCCTTTAACCCGTTAGTTGACTAACTACAATCACGAGACAAATTATTAGTATCTGTCATAAGCGCTAACATTTGCCGATGGTCCACCAGAATAGTAGCTAGAGTAAGTGCCGTAAGGAGTGCGGCTGTAGTAGCTAGAATAGTAACTACCTTCAGCATAAGCATAAACACTGCCACGAGTAGTTGATCCACTGGCAGCAAGGGCATCATTGTAATCAGCGGCTGCCGAAGCACCTGCCGAAGCAGCACCCGCAACTTTGGATTCTTGGTTGTCTAACTCTTCTAAATAAGCTAGATCGGAAATAACTAAAGTAGACATTATTCGTCCTCCTTAAATTGATAAAAAATCGAAAGATTGTTCTCAGAGGAAGCTGGAATTATGTCAGTTATGTAGAAACTTCGAAACTGTGGGGACAATTCTGATATTTCAACTAGAATTGATCAGCAATTCCGTCTATTTATACTTAAACACTGGGCATTTCCCAGAATTCCCTAAAACAGGATATTTCCTCCTTAAAATTAGGATTTTGCATTCCTCTGAGATTGATATTGGGTATTTCTACCCGCTCCAAGGAGGTAAGAATGCTGTACTTATTACAACATTCCTAATTCCATTTGGAGTTTTGGCATCGGAGGAGCAAACGAGAAGTCGATCAGGGATATTTCGTCTTTCTCGCTAGTTCTCCACTTAACTTGTTAGTTTACTAACTGCGATCTCTAAACAAATCATTATTAGTAACCATAAACGTCAACAGATGCAGATGGTCCTCTAGAATAGTAACCAGAGTAAGTGCCGTAAGGAGTACGGTCGTAGTAGCTGGAATAGTAACTACCTTCTGCACGAGCATAAACACCGCCACGAGTAGTTGAACCACTGGCAGCAACTGCATCTTCGTAATTAGCGCCTGCCGAAGCGCCTGCCGAAGCAGCACCCGCAACTTTGGATTCTTGGTTGTCTAACTCTTCTAAATAAGCTAGATCGGAAATAACTAAAGTAGACATTGTTTGTCCTCCTTAAATTCATAAAAAACCGAGAGATTTTTGATTTTTCTCCAAGGAATCTGGGATCATGTCAGTTTTGTCAGAATATTGAACTGTATCAACAATTCTTATGTCTCAACTAGAACCGCCTAGTAACTTAGCTCTTATAGATCAGAAATGTTGAATCTAGAAAGAAAACTTTACATTTACCATCGTGTTCGGCAATATCTCAGATTGATTTGACTATTTGTCAGTCTGTATATTATCTTTTCCTAACAATCAACACTTCTATTCTTATACTCAAGTGCTTTGCTTATTCCCAGGAAAATTATCAGATGATATTTTCATTTCCTCTATATAAATTATAACCAATGTAAGTAGTTTAAAAAGATTTTCGAAGATTTTCTTAACTTATTTTAAAACAAATTGCTAACAATTAAACAGAAATAAATATGTCGAAAAAATATATTTTTCACCAGATTAGATTTTACACAAGTTATCACTAAAAATAGACTTTACCGCAATTAAAGACATATTTAGCTTTTAGGTAGGCACGAGAAAATAATCCTTGTTTTTAATTAAGGTCATAGAAAATACTTTGATTTTAGTAACTAAAAATCACTAAAAAACTTCAATTCAATATATAAATAATGGCTTGTGTGAATAAGCAATAAGTGTTTCGCCACCAAGGTTTCGAGATACACTTCATTATAATAATTTTGGAATGATTGACAAAACCATAGACGAAATTACTATGATGCTAAAATTTAATTCACACTAAGCTTAAATAATTAACTTGAGAAACTTGTGAGGTTATCAATAATTAACTTGAGAAACTTGTGAGGAACACAGCAAGATATGATTGATGTTGCATTTGCGCTTCCTCTTCGCTATGGGTTAATGCTAAAAGGGTAGTAGTCTGTCAAGTTTGAAATGATGGATAGGAGACAAGTTCGGAGTTCGGAGTTCGGAGTTCAGAGTTCGGAGTTCGGAGTTCGGAGTTCGGAGTTCGGAGTTCGGAGTTCGGAGTTCGGAGTATGCCCTACGGGCACGCTGCGCGAACGGAGTTAGAAAATTCACCCCTCAAAACAAAGTTGGTAGAGTAGTGGAGATTCCTTATATAACGAAGAATACCTTTTGCTCAACGTTAGGAAAAAGGTATTGCCCATTCGTGACAAGTTAAGACTGTGTGTTGTTTGTCAACTTGCTTTTAGCTATCAGTTATCAGCTCTTAGCTCTTAGCTTTTAAGACATTTTAAAGTTAATCCTCTTTTTCCAAGCGATCACTTAAAAGTGAATTGCAATTTGTATATAGTGTTTTCAAATTCACCAAACACTACCTGTAGTGCTTGACTTGGTTGCACTTTTCTTAAGTTGTCACCAATGGGTATTGCCCTTAGGACTGAAATTCACAGCCATTATTACTATTCTAAGTGGAGCCGAGCAGAGTCGAACTGCTGTCCAGACCAGCTATTCACTTGCCCATTCGTTCACAGGTTTAGCTCCTCTAACCCTTGGAGCGGGGATCATCAATTATCCCTGATGGTAGGATTCTTTGATAAAGTCTTTTCCTAACGGTCTACCAAAGAAAACCGAGAGAAGCATCCGTTGGGGTTTTGTCTCTAGTCCTTAACGGAGTCAAACTAGAGACGAGCAAATCTGAAAAGTGTTTTCTAGATTTATACAGCTACTAGCTGACGCTCAAATTTTACGATGTCGTTTGCATCTATATTTAGTTTGAGTCTGTATTTTCGAGAGGATACTCACTCTCGACCTGAATCACGGGTCAGTTTTTACCAACCTGTCGAAACCTTTACGGCCCCATGTTTTTTTTAGCTTTTAGCTTTTAGTTCTTAGCCCTTAGCTTTCAGAGGTCGAATGTCCTTGAAAAGAGAGCTTATAACTGAATGCTAAACTTTCATATTTATTGTAGCTAATTTTTTGATTGCATGGAGCGGAAAACCAAGATCTAAACGTTACAAAACATTGAGTTGTATAGTAGCAAATACTTTGACGACAATATTTCGTTTTACACTATATAGATCAAACCTAACTTATAAAACCAATGTTTCAAATTATAAGTTTAGTATTTTGCCGTTTAGAACTGCCAAGTTAGTATTTAAGAAAAAACCTTATGTTTCCGATCAATCGTCCTCGTCGCTTGCGCCAACACTCCCAGCTACGCCGTATGGTGCAAGAAACCTTAGTCACAGCCAATGATTTAATTTATCCTCTATTTGCTGTGCCAGGAACATCTGTTGCCAAAGAAGTGGTATCGATGCCTGGAGTTTACCAATTATCGATAGACAAGATTGTCGAAGAAGCTAAAGAGGTCTATGACTTAGGCATTCCTGCGGTAATTTTGTTTGGCATTCCGGAAACCAAGGATGTGGAAGCCACTGGTGCTTGGCACGACTGCGGTATGATTCAAAAAGCGGCCACTGCTATTAAAGAATCAGTTCCTGAATTATTAGTTATTGCCGATACCTGTCTGTGTGAATATACTTCCCATGGACATTGTGGTTACTTAGAAACAGGAGATCTTACGGGGAGAGTTCTCAACGATCCAACTTTGGAATTACTGAAAAAGACTGCGGTATCTCAGGCAAAAGCTGGTGCAGATGTCATTGCCCCTTCAGGAATGATGGATGGATTTGTTCAAGCCATTAGATC
>JAAUYH010252939.1_pt1 | contig 10045 bp, 12 predicted proteins | sample 7278061 | NCBI WGS metagenome assembly JAAUYH01 (sample SAMN14350203, study PRJNA611818) | marine sediment metagenome | isolation source: surface marine sediment (0.6m) | place: French Polynesia: Moorea | collected 2018-08 | reverse complement strand
CTTATCGCAGTTTTTTAAGCTTTACTCTAAATTATTACTTTTTGACCTGTGGAAGATGGGTTAAAAGCAAATCCCCTAACTGTTGCCAAGATTTTTGCTCTGGTAAGGTTAGGGCTTTAATTCCAGTTAATTTTTCTACCAATTGTACTCCCGCACTGGTACTGGTAGCTACTCCTGTAATTAAATCTGGTTGCAATCCGAAGCCTTGGCTTACACCCACTACGGCATAGGGATCGGCGGCACAGAGGACAGTATAGTTAATTTGCGATCGCATTTCTTCCAGGACAATCGAGCCATTGTAGGGTTCTAAAGGGGATGCCCCCGCCTCAGCTACCACTACATCTGGTTCGGTGGCAGCAATTTTAGTTAAAAGTTGGCGTAAGCGTGAGCGAAATGCCTCTGGTTCACAGATGGAAGAGGGTAAACCCACATCGACAAAATCAAAGATCTGCTGGGCTCCCGCATCCTGCATCGCCAGAATATCTCGATAACGCCCTGCCCCAGTCAGTTTTGCCCCAATTACCCGCAAACCCATTTGCCGCAACAGACGGATGATTACCCTGGCGGCAGTAGTTTTACCTGCTGACATAGAAGTGCCGATAATCATAATTGTCGGGCATTGATAGGACTGTTCTGGCAGTGGATTGATAAAATCATCCATCGATAGCTTCTGTCCATTCCGCAGTAAATGACCTTGATAGATTAGGGCTGGAGGAGATGACAACAGATGAGAAACTGAAGTTGCTTTGCCAAATAATCCAGCAGGAGTTAAAGCATGGAGAGAATTATCCCCAGGAATATCCTGCCAATCACCAACAATTTCTAAGGTTGCCTGGCGGATGCCAAAGGCACCAATAATTAAATCTCCTGGTAATAAATTTGCCATCCGTCCGTTAGTTAGTTCGACTTGGGAGGCAGGATTCAGGGGCGGTATCACTTCACCTAGCACATAATCTCCAGTTGCCCAGTGCGTCCGCGATAGGGGTTTAACTTTAAAAGGAACGGCATCGAAGTCGGCAATGCGGGTAAGGTAACTCAAAAAATATTGATTGGACATGGTTTTTAGCTGGCAAAATCACTTTTAAACGTAAATACTTAAACTAGGACTGGAAATCAAACCTGCAAGTAAAGCAGCGCGATCGACCATCTGCCCCAGATCCACAAACTCACCGATGGCATGAGCCCCATCCCCTACAGCTCCTAAACCGTCTAGAGTAGGGGTATAAAGATTAGTGATATTACCATCAGAACCACCTCCTGCGGTACTTTCCTCTAATGATAGTCCCAATTCTGAGCCAATCTGTCGTGCTAGGGACCACAGTTGTTCGCCACCTGGGCTTTTGACCATCGGCGGTCTGCCAAATCTGCCTTCCACTAGGATTTGACTGCCAGCCGTCGTGGGTTGAAGTGAACGAATTGCTGTCTCCACCTGTCGAGCATCATCGGGACTAGGTACCCGCACATCCACTACCGCTTTAGCTTCTGGGGCAATGACATTAGGACGTAATCCACCATCAATAGTACCCACGTTAACCGTAATTCCCCGTTGAGCATCGTTAAGGGCAAATAACTGTTGGACGATAAAACTCAGTTCGAGGATGGCACTGATGCCCTTCTCTGGAGCTAAACCTGCATGGGAAGCTTGACCAATTACCCTGACGACAAATCGACCCACCCCTTTGCGCTGGGTTTTTAATTTTCCCTGTAACCCCAGGGAGGGTTCCATTACTAATGCCCTGTCTGCCTTTTGGGCTAATCTTTGAATGTAGGCTTTAGATTCGCCACTGCCAATCTCTTCATCGGAGTTAATAAAAAATACGGGACTTACTTCTGGTTCTAATTCCAATGCTGCGATCGCTTCAAGGGCAAATAAAGTTAACACTAATCCTCCCTTCATATCGTATGCCCCTGGACCGAATAATTTACCCTGCTTAATTTTCAAGGGCATTTGCTCTAAAGTACCCAGAGGCCAAACTGTATCGCAATGTCCTAAGAGAAGTTGGTAGGGTTGTTGGGGACGGCGATCGCGGTTAATGGCTAATAGATGCCCGCCAGTTTGCTGTCCTGGTAGATGACGTACCCGAAAACCCCTTTGTCTCAATTCCTGTTGCAAAATGGTTAAAACTGGTATTTGGGCAGTAGATACCAAGGAAGGGGATTCAGTAGTTACCAACCTTGACAGTAAAGCGGTCATCTCCTCCTGACGACGATAGAGATAGTCTCGTAAATTCCTTGCAGTTTCTGGAGATTTACTTGTAGTCATCTGATGTACCTCAGCAAACATTCAGTAGGATAATACCTATCGCTTAAATCCTTGATGAAAAGGAAAAGAATAACTCTCGGCAATTTTGGCATAGCGTCCAGGGGAGAGATAAGCTAACAGGGGATTTTGTAGCAATAGATCTCGATCGTCTAGATCTTCTAGGCGTAAAGCAGATTCGCTGACATGTACTGCCAGTATTTTCCCCGCAATCAGGCTATTTTCGTCAAAGCCATCGATAATTTGCTGTAATTCACACTCTAAGTTTAAATAAGCCCCCTGGAGAAATACCCCGTCGATGATGGTGGCAGGTTGAGTCGGTAGGGCAGCTAAACTGGGTTTAGTAGCGGTGGCATCACGAGGGGCAGCGGCAAGACTTGCCAGGATCACCTCATCGGTTGAGGGAAAACTTACTGTAAATGCCCGTTCTCGGCAAATATTTTGATAGGTGTGATGCTGGGGAGTACAAACAAAGCCAAAGTAATTTGACCAACCCAGAGGCATTGCCATGTGTTTGGGGGCAAAGTTATATTCGCCGTTGCTTTCTTTGGTGCCCACCACAATCAGGGGAGCAACACAAAAACAACGTTCCCACCAAGGTTGATGCAAATCCAGAGTAATCAGTTTTTCCGTCATTTTTTCACCTGTAGTCAAAATCAAACTGATACTGCATCAGTCCTAGTTCATCACGCATGGTGATAATATCTTTTTGCAACACTTCATTAATGGGAATACCTGTCTCTTTGCGCTTTAACCACGCCAGATGTTCTTTTTCGCCACAAGTATAAATGCGTTCTGCACCAGGAATTTTCTGGGAATTACGCAGCGCGCGGAGAATATCACCAGTGATTTTTTTGAAGCTGGCAACTTCAGTAAATGCTGCAATATCAATAGCCATAAAGAAATGACCGAGTTTGTACCGAACGCGATTACCCTCGGAGTCAAACCCGCTCAATTGTTTGAGAAAAGCCCCCTGCTGTAGTGCTGATGAAAGAATTTCTACCACTGTGGCGTAACCGTAGCCTTTATGTCCGCCCGTTTCTTCCCTAATACCGCCGATCGGAACTAGAGCCGCCTCTCCTTTGACTAAAGCTTCCAGGATATCTTGGGGATCGGTAAGAGTACCACCTTGGCGATCGATGATTAGTCCTGGCAGGCATTCTTTTCCTTCTCTGGCATACTGTTCGATTTTGCCGCGTTGCATAATCGAGGTAGCGTAGTCATTAGTAAAAGGAAACTCTTCGTCAGTGGGCATCCCGAACACTAGGGGGTTAGTACCCAGCATATTTTCTACCCCAAAAGTTGGTGCTGTAGATGGACGAGCGTTAGTTCCCGTCAGACCAATCATATTTTCTCGGCAAGCCATCAAAGTGTAATAGCCAGCAATGCCGTAATGGGTGGAGTTTCGGGCTACTACCATACCTAGACCGTATTTTTTAGCTTTCTCGATCGCCAGGTTCATACAGTAGGTAGAGATGACCATCCCCATACCATGATGACCGTCGATTACTGCCGTTGCCAGGCGATCGCGAACGATTTCAATTTCGGTAACTGGTTGTTGGATTTTCTGGTTGACAATGCGATCGTAGTAAATTGGCTTTAAGCGTCCAATGCCATGGGAATCAATACCTCGCTTATCTGCCGCGATCAGCACATCGGCACAGATCTTAGCGTCTTGTTCGGGAACACCGATTCCCTGAAAAACATCTCGCATAAATTGTTCTAGGTAATCACAGGATAAATAATAAATCATCTTTTTTTCTGGCAAATATGCATAGATAACAAGGCTTTGGTATTTCTTTACTTTTCGATCGATGGACATCGATTCTTTGGTTGAGCTTAATCTTCTAAGTCAACATCGTAAGATTGATAGAGGTTTTGCAGAGTTTTCCTCAGTTGTTGCAGTTTTTGCTTATCTTCTGGGGTAAGCACGGCATTTTGGTGTTCTAGCTTAATAATCTGCTGTTGAACTTCAGCAATCTTGAATCCTACTGTTGCCGATTTGGTCATCATATTCGCTCACCACCTAAATTATTACCTTCTAAATTAGTTGTATATCGATAGTATGAGAATCTTGTGAGCATGGTTCTTCAAAACTTTGAATAACCATAGAGACCACTGCTTAAAAATAGTTCCCAGACAATTTACCAAGGCAACACTTCACCATTAGCATGCCAAAAAGTTCCTGTATTTTCTAAATTTAGTTCATCAATACGAGCCAGTAAACCTTTAACCGACTGTTCTGGGGTAATTCCCGATGAATTAAAATTAGTCATGCGTGTCTGCACCAACCCAGGATGCAGAATTGCCACAGCAATACCTTGACTTTTTAAATCGTGGGACAGGGATTTACCAGCCATAGACAAGGCAACTTTGGACATTCGATAGCCATAAGAACTACCAGAAGTATTATCTTCAATTGAACCCATACGACTGGTCATCAAGATAATTTTAGAGCCTTGGTGCAAATTGGGTAATAAAGCATGAGTTATTCTTAATGCACCTATGGCATTAACTTCAAATTGTTGACGGATACTGTCGAAGTTTAAATTTTCGAGGGTCACTCGGTTTACAATTCCTGCATTATTAATTAAAACATCGATCGCCTTTCCTGCTAGTCGCCCTACTAAATCATTAACTGATGCTTCAACGGTAATATCAATACCCTCTTCGATCCATATTCCCAATGCTGTTAATTCTTGAGATGCACAACGACAGACAGCAATAACTTCATCTCCTCTGTGTTGTAACTGGCGACAATATTCTAAACCAATACCTCGGTTTGCACCTGTTACCAAATAAGTTCCCATAGACTTGATTATTAAAAGCGATCGCTATACATACAATAGCACTTAGTCTAGTAATAGTTATAAATACTCAAAAATTTGCTCATATTTAACAATAATTTTAAGTTGTGCAAAGAAGTTTGACGATATCGATCTTTTAGCATTCTAAACTACCGAATAAACCATAAACCTAAGCTAAAGTAAATATATGAAAAGTAAAATAGAGTTGATTCACTCATAGTTTTTCTTTTTCAGCTTGTAATTAATTCAAACAGAAGTCGATCATGGCGATCCCTATGTTTCTCATTCTGCTATTCTCAACAGCTTTGATTAATATATTTTTATATTTACGTACTGCCAATGATATTTTCGGAGTTTTAGCAGTGGGTATGACTATTTGCTGTTTAATTTGGGGATTAGTAATCGCTCATTGGTCGATTCATTTGTTAACTTTATTGGTTCTACTTGGCTACGGCAAATCTAAAGCGATCGCTACAGCACCTGTCAACAGTAAAGTCAGATAAATTTTGTGAAAAGCCTTTAGTAACAATCTAAACTTAATTTAGAAGATGAGACTAAAGTTAATTAGCGATCGCCTTATCGTCATTCATTTTTTCTCTATCCATCCTTTGGCTACCATTTCTTCCGCTAATAACTTTGGTGAGACAATTAATACATTTTCAACCTGTTGACCAAACAGAAAACCAAAGTCTTTTTTGTCTCCAGTTAGTAAATGAGTACATTGTAAAGCGATCGCACCGCCTAAAATTGGTATGTCTTTTGATTTGAGTTCTACTGGTACATCAAGAACTAACTCGCTACCAACAGTAATATCTTCTAGCAAGGATTCTAATCCTTGAATCGAACCGTATTTTTTTCTTTCTATGTTTTTTCTTGCTTCCTCGACGGCGTAGAAATTAGTAACACATTCTCCATGGTTTTTAACTATCTCGATTAATTTAGCAATTCTACTTCCTGAAACTGAACCACTGAAAAGAATATTTGCATCGAGAAAGACTTTCATTACAATTTGAAATCCTTTAATTCATCTTCATTTTGTTGTTGAAACTCTTTAACTCTTTCATCAGAATAGATTTCTACAGGAAAAGTAATATTCGGACGCAATATTATTCCTGCTTCACTTTCTTCGATAACTATCTGTCCTCCTACTTCCAGACCATATTTTTTGATTAAGTCTTGAGGAAGTGTAATCGCGCCTCGTTCGTCAATGGAAATAATCCTGCTCATGTTTTTAGCATTTTGATAATATCATAAGAAACAATCGACATATTTCTATATCATTTTACAAGGGTAAATACAATACGATTCCTTTCCACTCTTCTTGTTCGGTACAATCATTCAACAGTAATAACTCATCAATAGCATCTCGAATAGCAATGCGATCGTTAACTACAAATAATCCTGTCATTGCTTCATTTCGTTCCAAACGTTGATAAGCAAAATCGGGCATAGTGGCGCGGTCATGAGTAACGACAATGCGATTGTTGTTAGCAGCCCAAGCTAAAATTGTCGGATCGTCTGCTTCTTGTAAGCCCACATCCTGGACGCGAACTAAATCCAAATCGGGTTGGTATAAAAATAGTCCTCGAATAATGTCGCCCTTAAAATTTTCATCGCTCAACAGACGTAACATATCTATTCTATTGTTGTAAATTTCGTTGAGATAACAAACGAGAACGAATCTGACTCAAATCGGGTTGAATAGCTTGAAGACGTTGCTTTACGGACTCAGCAAACTCTTCTCTTTGGTTTAAATATGCTTCTACTGAATCTTTGTTTTTAAGGTAGTAAGCGATCGCGCCATAAGTATCAGATAAAGTCAAAGTTGAGTATTGACTAACAATAGATTCTGGAGACGCGCCGTCTTGAAAGGCTCGAATAACTATTTCTAGTAAAACTCTTGAATTTCCCACTCTAATTGCTCCAGTTTTATCTTCTCTTAGTGGCGGTTTTTCGCTTTTTAGAACCAGTGACATAAACTAACTTACTAATCTTCAGCATAACTATATATCCTAGCTAAATATTTATCTTTCGTATTCAACAAGTGCTTTATCTAAGCCATAAACATTCATTTCGCATAAGCGATCGATTAAATCTAAACACTGCGATCGCCAGAACTATAAAATGTAAATAAGTAATGATAGTTGCAATTAATTCAACCGAAAATTGCTACACTGAAAGACCATGATTGACTTTAGCTAGGGAAATTGTGTTAAATCGCCAAGTTCTCCAATCGAAATTACTACAGCAATTGCTGGCACATCCAGAATTGAATTTCAAGATTTGGAGCGATGAGGAATTACTCGCATCGATCAAAACTACCTTAGAACAAAATTCTACCGAAGAATTGTGGATTTTTGCTTATGGCTCGCTAATTTGGAATCCCTTATTCGATTATTTAGAACGCCGTGTAGTTACTCTTGATACTTGGCAAAGGCGTTTTTGTTTGCTCGCACCAGTGGGGAGAGGAACAATCGATAATCCAGGTTTAGTTTTAGGTTTAGAACAAGGCGATCGCTCGGCTAAGTGTAAGTATAATCCTTGTCAGGGAATTGCTTATCGTCTAGCGGTTGACGATAATTTAGAAGCAGAATTGTTGCTTTTGTGGCGCAGAGAAATGGCAGTGGGTTCTTATATTCCTACTTGGGTAAGTGCTAATGATGGTAACAGAGAAATATCTGCTCTTGCTTTTACGGTTAATCCTCACCATCCAGTGTACGTCAACAATTTATCTACCGAAAAACTGGTTACTTCTTTAGCTACCGCCAAAGGTTTTTTAGGTTCGTCTGCGGAATATTTAAGTCAAACAGTGCAGGGTTTATTAGCAGAAGGTATTGAAGATCCAGAACTAATCGAACTCGATCGCCTAGTCAAACACAAGCAAAAAACTTCGATAATTATCAATTAAGAGTCAACCAATTTTATTTATTGGTAGAGGTATGGGGATGTAGGGGGATAGGGATGTATCAATTTCTTCTCAGAAGTATTACCTAAAAAGCTAATAGCTAAAAACTGGTTGACAAAAAGCGTCAGCTCTTTTTCAATAACCACTAGGTCTAGCCATGCTTTCAAACTTAGTTTGTTCGGCATTAAAGATTAATTTAACCGTACCCACAGGACCATTACGATGTTTAACAATACTGACCTCAGCAACACCGCGATCGGGGGAGTCGGGATTATAATATTCATCGCGGTATAACATCATCACTAAATCCGCGTCTTGCTCAATGGAATTGTGAACTACAATATCATTAGCAACAAAGTTATGATGACTAGGAACAGTTAAATCGTAAACTTGTGTTTCTCCCTCTGCTTCAATAGAAACAATTTTATCCCAGTATAGATCGCTATTAGCTAAATTTTTAAGCTCTTGAGATTTAACTACAGTAGCTAATTTACTAGCCCTTTGGCGACTGAGATTTTGTTTATATAGACTAGTTCCACAATACTTATTCCCCAGTAAAGACTGCATCTGACGATTTGTTATTTCCTGCTTTTGCATAGATAAAGTCGTCTGTTGGGATAAATATGAACTGGGTAGAATACGAGGAGTAGCTAAATAATCACCTGCAACTAACTCATCTAATCTTTGCCAACCATGAATAGTTAAAAACTTGTGATTAGCCGTAGCCAGAATTTTACGCCCTAAAGCAGTTTTCAAACTAAAAACAGGTTTGACTCCTGTTGTAAATGCCCGACTGACTAAAGCTGGTTCAATTTTTTTAGTAGTTTGATTTAATGCCCAAACTTTAAATCCGACTTTACCAACTAAATTTTTAATTGGTATTCTCATCCCAGTATCAGCCATGGCGATCGAACTATCGCCAGATAAACAACCTGACTCTCTTAAATCCGATAACATAGGACGTTTGTTATTTCTTTGTTCTACTCCCCGACTAAGTTGAGACAAGGCAATAATCGGCACATTTAATTCCCTAGCTAAACCTTTAAGACTCCGTGTCATTTTGGAGAGTTGTTGAACGCGGTTATCGTTATCTCCCCCTTCCATTAATTGGAGATAGTCTAATAAAATTAAGCCCAATGGTTCTGGCTGTTGTGCTTGCAGACGACGTACTTGCGATCGCATTTGCATGACGGTCAGATTTGCTGTATCATCGATGAAAATGGGCAATTCTGATAATTTACCCACAGCATTAACCAAAGGTTCAAACTCATTTTGCGAAATTCTCCCCGATCGCAAGCGGTTACTAGGGATTTTTGATTCACTAGAGAGCAATCTTTGAGTTAATTGTTCCCTGGACATCTCTAAACTGAAGATCGCTACAGGTAATCGGGATTCTCTGGCGATATTAGAAGCTACACAAAGAGAAAAAGCAGTATTGTGAACACAGACATCATTGGCAACAAAATTATGAGTTTCGGGAATGGTTAAATCGTAAACCTGTTGTCTGCCAACATATTGGATACTAACTATTTCATCCCAATAAACTTCACTAGTAGCTAGGTTTTGCAGTTGAATATTATCTAAAGCATAAGCTAGCTTGAATAGTCTGTCTCTAGATAAAGCACGTTTATTAACATGAATATTACTGTAGCCTTTTATCCCCGCACGTTTTGCCACAGCTTGCCAAGATTCTGTACTTTTTGCTTGCTTTAATTCTTGCCAAATTTCCACAGGAATTAAATCTTTATTAGTTTGATATCTCCTCTTGGAGATTGCTTCACCAACAGCATTAATAGCCTTCTCTTTACCAAAGATGCCAATTTCGTCAATAAAAGTTTTAATCGATCGCTCATCAGTAATATCTAACTGCCAAATCTGCCTCTGTTGATTCTGATACTTAACAGAACGATTTCTTAAACTGGCGATAATACCAAATCTCAATAAGAGGTGTTGTATTTGTCTAGCTAGTTTTTCGCTAACCGTAGCGTAACCTAATTGAGACTGTCCGCTATTTAAGACTGTCGCCCAACCGTCAGTAGCAAATAAACGATTGAGAAATAAAGCAATCAAGTT
>JAAUYH010099574.1_pt1 | contig 10046 bp, 8 predicted proteins | sample 7278061 | NCBI WGS metagenome assembly JAAUYH01 (sample SAMN14350203, study PRJNA611818) | marine sediment metagenome | isolation source: surface marine sediment (0.6m) | place: French Polynesia: Moorea | collected 2018-08 | reverse complement strand
CCTCTGACAGAATCATTAACTCTGGTCACAGCAATCCCTGATTGAATATTGAGGATATCTCTGATATCTTTTTCAATGTTGTCGGGAGAAACCTTGATCCCACCACAATTGATCAGATCGTCTGCACGACCTAGATAGTAGACATAACCATCTTTGATTTCACCAAGATCATTTGTCTCATGCCATCCATTTTCATCAATATTTTTCTGTGTTTGACCAGCAATGAGTAAATGCTCTGCTACATGAGGTCCTTTAATTGTAATTTTGTTATCAGCAGATATTCTAATTTCTGTCTTGCCGTAGGGTTTGCCTACAGATTCTAGATGTTTTCCCTGGGTTTGGTCGATTCTCAAAAATGTGCTTCGAGAGGCTTCTGTAAGTCCGTAATGCTGAACAATCTTGGCTTGAGGGAATATCCTGCGTATTTGTTCTTTTTCAGCTTTACTCATATACTGGCTGCCAATCTCAATCCATTTTACTGCTTTGGTTTCTTCTCCAAAAATTTCTTCACACTCGAACAAGGTACGCCACAAACTAGGAACAGCTGAAATTGCGTTGATGGAACCTTCAAGAAGCATATCTCGTATTTCTAAGGGGTTAAAACCATTTTCTGGTATGTAAAACTGGCCTCCTACGGTTGCCACAACTCTACATCGACCAAATCCAAATGAGTAGTTAACAGGAACACCAACATATTCTCTAATGCTAGAGTCGATTTCCATAATGTAAATCAGGCGATCTACTACGTCATTCAAGGCGCGATGATTCAGTATTACACCCTTTGGTTGTCCAGTTGTCCCTGAAGTGAAAGAAATTTGACTAATAGATTCTGGTGGTTTAGGGATGAATTTGGCATCAAACCAGCCAAACTCTGATTTGGGTTTAATAATATGCGTAACCCCAGTAGCTTCAATTTTGTAGCGATCTGTTTCACTACTCAAAAATACAACGATTTGATTGTTATTGAAACAATCAAATATAGTATTAACAAAGTCTAGGGAATTCACTGAAATAACACCAGTAACTTCTTTTTTCTGTATATCTAAGCTTTTTCTTACTTCATACATATTTACTACTCATAACGTTTTAAACCTAACATGCCCAAAAGGAGTCCTTAACGAACAACGATAGTAATTAAGTTACTGAAGCTGGTGGGTTGTAGGAACTGGTTCCGTCCCATGGAAAAAATCTTTGAAGCGACCTCAAGTAAATGTTTTCGGAGCGTTAGAGTCAAAATTGCTGTGATCCTTTTATGACAGGCATTTCAAGCCATATATCCCATCAGATTGAACCAGTATTCATTTATTGCGAGTGCTATTTAACTTTGACCTTCTAGTTTTGATATTTCTACTTATATCATTGCTACCCAGACAGTTCTCGGTTTTTCTGGATTTATTTTGATTGCCTTGAACTCCCCATCGCATTATATAAAGTTAAATGAGCGTTGATATTGTCTGCGATAGGTTTTTTCACCAAGATTTGTTTAAGTACCGTTAGGGGGATGCGATGTTAAAAATTTTCCTGTAAAGCCTGTACAGCATAGTTTACGGAGATTGCGAACACTTAGTTGCAAGTTGCAGCTTCTCTAGCTTTAAGCCATAGTAAGTAGATAGCCGGAAATAAATTGAAGATGCTTTCAAACCTGACGAAGCTTTAAAGGCAACGGATTGTATATTTAATTTGAGTCGCTTACTTAGTAGGATTTTATCTTATGGAATCACGTAAAGTTTTTAGTATTGGCTTTCAAAAAACAGGAACGACATCGTTGGGAAAAGCTCTGGAGATTCTAGGTTATAGAGTTTGTGGCTACTACCCATTTCGTCACTTTGCAAATGACCAAACCTTAGAATATGAAACTATACTAGAAAAGGCCTACGAGTTAACCAAGCACTATGATGGTTTTAAGGATACACCTTGGCCAATTTTATACAAAGAAATGGATCAATTATATCCAAATAGCAGATTTATTTTGATAATCAGAAATCCTGAAAATTGGATCAAGAGTGTTGTTAGAGATTTTGGGGATTTTCCCAATTCTATTCATCAAGTTATTTATGGGTGTGGCTTTCCCCAAGGTAATGAAGAAATTTGGATCAACCGCTATCAATCTCATTGCGACGAAGTCGTTAAATATTTTCACGACCGACCTGATGACCTACTAGTACTAAATCTTGACCAAGAAGAAACAAATTGGTCTAACTTAGCGCCTTTTCTGGGGAAGGCTATTCCTGATAGACCCTGGCCACATCTCAATAAAATTCAAACAAAGAAGCGTAAGATGTTTCTCCAAAAAATTAGTAAACAATTAAAGAAAATCCAAAAACCATTCCTTGGTTGATTTCTTTAGAAATCAACACTATCAACACAGAAGTGTTGAATCATGATTAAAAGCTGACTCCGACTCGTTTGGCAGATTCTCCTGGTCGCATTTCGCTATTTTCCTTGACATTTTGTCAAAGATTGTACAGCTTTGTCTATCAAATCTGCTATTAGCTTACAGCTCTCACCATGAGCGATCATCTGGTCTAGCTCTTCAGTCGTATGTATCGACCATGGCACTGAAATGGGTTGGATGCTGGATTCGGAAGAACACTGCATTTTTGTCTATGATGCAGACAAGTCAGTTCAGGTACTTGATAACACCGATATGGTCTTGCCAGTACCAAAGTTTGCTCAGACAGTTCAGCTTAAGGTAGGAGAGATATTTGACTGGCTTAAAGCTTGAGGGACAATCAGTGAGATCGCGTTTGTTGAGAAGAGAAGGGTGATCGCTTTTGAGAAGAAGGAGCGTTTTGAGAGGGCGATCATGTTGGGAGAGGAAAAAGGTGATCGCAGAATCGATGATGGGATTGTTGTTGGGGGTAATGTGATCGATATTGGTAATGATGTGATCGGTTATTAAGGCGATCGCTGTTGGTAAGGGGAAAGTGCGAACGGTTTTTGGAAGGATGTAATGAGATCGCGTTTGAAAATAAGAATCCCTATTCTGTAAGGATCTCAGAAAATAAGAATAGATGATTAATTATGTTTAGGTACTTAATAGACAAAAACTAGAGATGAAAACATTAATTAAATTAAAGATAGAGAAATTTGAAGAACAACAAGAAGAATATTTCGTTGCAACTAGCAATGATTTAGAAGGATTAGTAGCAGAAGAAAAACCATTGAGGAAGTAATAGAAATTGCTCAAGATGTCGCAAAAGTGTTATTACAATTAGAAAAAGAGACAGATAGTGAGGTCAAAATCAAAGATATTCCCTCTATTTTTGAATACTTAGCGATCGCAGATGATAGTGTGATCGTGTTTTGGGATGGGATGAGTAGTGCGATCTCATTTGTGGAGAGGAAAGTGCGATCACTTTAGGGAAGAGAGTGCGATCATTTTTTAACTGCGATCGCTTGAGATATGGAAGATTGAGGTGGTCGGCGATCACAATTAAAATATATTATATTCCCAAGAATGCGATCGCTATTAGAAGAAGTGCTATCAGGTTGGGAGTGGAAGGCGAGCGGGTTAGAGGATAAGGAGCAATCAGTGAGCAAGTGCGATCGCTGTTTGAGATGGAGAGATTTTGAGAGTGCGATCGCGTTGAGAAAGAAAAATGGTGATCGCATTTGGGAAGAGTGATCGCGGTTGTTATTGAGATTTCATTGGGGAGATCGCTGTTGGGAAGGATGAAGGTGCGATCTCGAAGAGATCCGCTACGCGGTGCGGGTTTTGGGAAGAATGAGTGGCGATCGCGCAACCAATCTAAATCGCTTCTAATCGTCACGCTCTGTAGGCTTAAATCACTCATGAATCGTGACTAAATTAATTGTTATTCTTCTACCATCTATAGACATGAGGTAATAAACAAACGAAGATAAAATTGATGCGCTCAATTGAATACTTTGACCCCTTGGGAATATTGTCAAAAATGGGTAGAATTATCTCCCAATCAAAGAGGATTCAGAAAAGCTTGTGTTGATGTTTTGGCAGAGGCTACTGGTTTGAGTCCGAGAACTATTGGTAACTGGGGAAAGCAATTTGAAAAACATCCCGATCATGTCCTTCGTACTCTTAGTTTGGCAGATCAGTTAAATCAAATCAAAAAAATAGTCTCATAACCTGATTGTTAAGAAAATTAAAATACTCGCGTTTTATGACTAAAAAGAATTGACTTAATTATGGCGGTCGCTTATAGTAACAATAAGCTTATATTAATAAGTTTGTCAAATTTGAAGTCAATGATACAAAAATTAATTTTGGCATTATCGCTAATAACGCTACTATATGAAAATAGTTGATTCGTAGCAGAATGTGTAACTGTGATCGCGACTAGGACTAATTCCCTTATGGAAACACAAAAAGATTCTTTGTCACCAGACTTCATGCCAGGCATTCTTGAAGAACCAGAAGCTAAAGAATATAAAATTTTGACCGAGCTATCTGAAGAAGCCAAGCTGAAGATAGATTTGATTGAGGCAATTCGACATGCATGCGATCGCCAAACTCGAAAAGAGAAAATAGAAGAAGCAGCGAAAAAACTTGATAAAAGTACCAGAACGATCCGCCGAATGGTAACCAAGGTTGAACAGGAAGGATTGGCGGCACTAGCTGAGACAGTTCGATCGGATAAAGGTCAACTTCGGACGAGTCTTGAATGGCAAGACAAAATTATTAAACTCTACAATCAGAAAAAACGACTGCTTAAAAAGAACAACAAAAATGGCAATCAAAAGATTGAAGTCAACCGCCATCAAATATGGAAGTTGATTGAGGCGGAAGCCCGACTAATAGGCTTAAAAGAAGGAGAATTCCCCTCCCACGTAACAGTCTACAAAGTTCTCGAACCTCTTATTAATAAAAGCAAGCTTCGCCATCCAGGGCAAGGAGAAAAACAATCTATCCAAACTACAGATGGACCACTAGAAATAACCCACAGCAATCAAATATTTCAATGCGATCATACGGATTCGGATATTCTTTTGGTAGATACAGAGGGAAATGAAATTGGCCGTCCTTATTTTACTACCATAATTGATAGCTATTCAGGATGTATTGTTGGCTATCACATAAGCTTAAAAAAGCCAGGCTCTCATGAAGTTGCTTTGGCTTTTCGTCATGCTTTTTTACCAAAACCTAAAGAGGATTACAGCAAAAAATTTAAGCTACAAAAAGAATGGGAAGTATCGGGAATTCCTCAATATTTCGTCACCGATAGAGCAAAAGAATTTAAGTCAGCACACTTAAAGCAAATTGCAGCACAACTGGGCATTGAGCTACGTTTACGCGCTTATCCACAGCAGGGTGGATTAGTCGAGCGACCATTTGGCACTATTAACACCGAATTTTTAGAATCTATGCCCGGTTATACTGGTTCTAATATCGAAAGAAGACCTAAAAATGCGGAAAAAGAAGCCTGTTTTACTTTGGAAGAATTAGAGCAATTATTAGTTAGATATGTTGTAGATAATTATAATCAAAACCCTTATCCGCGTGCTAAGAACCAAACTCGCGTGAGCCGATGGAAATCAATGCTTTTAGCTCCTTTAAAATATATAAATGAGCGTGAACTAGATATTTGTTTGTTTAAGAGCAATGAATGCAAAATACAAGGAAAAGGCACAGTTAGATTTAAAACGAATACTTACGAAGGCGATTGTCTTCGAGATTGTCATTGCGAATATGTAACATTACGTTACGATCCCCACAATCTTCTAAGATTAATGGTCTATACCAAGGAAGAAAATGGACAACCTGCTAGATATTTAGGAGTAGTTCTAATGCTTTACAACGCCCTTTGAACTCAGGTTCCCTGAGAGATTTGCGAAAGCGAGTTACAGGCACGCTTAAAAACTACCAAGTTAAACTACTGCTTGTAGATGATGCTCATGTTTTAAAGCGTCAGGCGATGACTGAATTAGTCAAGATTTTTGACGATCTAAGAATCCCTGTGGTGATGGCAGGAGTTAAAGAACTAGATCAAAAATTGACCCAATGCCAGGGATATGGGCATATTAACAACAGTTTTTTAGGAGGTTATAATTTCAGAACTTTATCTGAGAGGGAAATAACTTCTGTTACTCAAAGTTGGGAAGAACAGGTTTTGAGTAACTGGGATACAAAACTCAATCTTGCAGAGGATAGCGAAATTGTAGACAAACTTTATTCGGCAACTGGTGGATTAATACAACCTTTGTTCGGATGCTTGAGAAAGATTGCCATAGCTCAATTAAATAGTAGCTTCTCTGAGAATCCAAACGGAGGTATTGATATTGATCGAGTTATCGGTCAGTATAGACAAGCAAGATTTTATAAAGAGGATTGCCAATAGTAAAAATTTATGGTTGGTCCTGGTTACGTCGAACCCCATGAAGGCGAGAGTATTAGCCATTATTTAGGAAGATGGAGAAGAGAAGAGATTAATAGTGTCTCTTCTCCTGGGGCATTGGGAAGAATGGCTGGTATTGGCTCGGTTACAGCACGGTGGGAAAAGTTTCGCTTTTATCATTTTCCGACTGCAGAAGAATTGGCTGCTGTTAGTAAACTAATGGAGATGGAAGCAGAAGAATTATTGAAAATGCTGCCGCAGAAAGGACAGAGCATGAAAATAGAGCCGATTCGCTTATGTGCTGCCTGTTATCGTGAAAAGCCCTATCATCGATTAGAATGGCAATTTCAGTCTACTGCGGGATGCGATCGCCATAAATTAAGATTACTTTCCAGATGTCCTAGTTGTAGTGAGCCTTTTGCGATTCCTGCTTTATGGGTAGAGGGCAAATGCCAGAAATGTGGCATGAAGTTTAAGTCGATGGCTAAGAAGCAAAAAGGCTATTAATCTTCCTATTATTTCAAGTAGTTAATTATTTTAGTTTCCTCTTATTTTTTTGTTGTAATTTTTGACGCTCTAGTTCGCGGCGTTGCTGCCTCTGTTTTAAATCTTCCGCTAAACGCATATCAACTAGCTCTTCTTCGTCAAAAATATCCCCATTGAATTTGACTAAATTACCAGATAGTTTTTTCATCTCTTCATCAGTAGCGCGATCGCCCAATAACAATTTCTTCAATCGCTTAACGGGAATATCTATGTTTTTTGATAATTGATTCAACATCCATTGCTCATTGTTCAATGTTTCTTCAATAGCATTCGCAATTGTGGGCAGGATGGAATTGCTAGGAATAGCAGGCAATTTTGTTGGCTGCATCTTCTGACCAGCTTGTTCTTGTTTATTAATCCATGCTCTAACAGCTTCTTCTAAACTATCATTAATGTTTTTTCCCACCCCTTTACAAACTGCCTTGAACTTCATTGAAAGGGTTTTCGGGATAAATCCTCTTAACTCTTGATAATCAGGAGATTTGCGTTTATCAACCACGCTTAATATAAACCTTAAGTAAACTTATTTACCTGTCAATTCTCTCATAGAGATTTAAATCTTTAAGTTTAGCGATATAGCTATTATTACTATTATTAGCTATAATAGCTATAGTCAAAGACTTCCTATAAGTCATGAATTCATTAGCCAAAAATTCTCCAATAGACTATTTTCCTTGTCTTCCTGCGGACTTTCCTGATAGTTTTGGTAAATGAAATCTTAGAAACAATTAAATCTCATCCAGACCTAAAACAATGGCTTGACCGAGGAAGTATTCCTGCCACAGCCATCAAACTGATAGTTAAAAATCTCAAACAGCAGCCAAAGTTTCAAGGAATGCCTGGTCGTTTTTTCGATTCTGCCGAAAGATTAGTAAAGCAAATTTACAAATCTTGGTTTGCTGTTCAACTAAAGAAAAGACTAAGGCTTTTCGGCAAAAAACGCTGGCTAGCAATGTTAAAAAGCGAACGAGAATTACTAAATGAAACTGGTTTTGCTCTCCCGCAATTACAAGCGGAAGCGGAAAAAGTTCTTGAGCAAGAACGAGCGAAATTAGCAAAATTATTGCGGAAACAAAAGCAATATACAGAAACCAAACTTGAGAATAGTCTTTTTTCCCATCTTTTTGACACTTATGAAAGAGTAACCAATGACTATGAAAAAGAACAAAAGCCTCATCTCAAAACTAAAAAATTAATCAAGCTATGTGCGCTTGTCTATTTACTCAAAAATCAATGTCAGATCGCTCCAGAACCCGAAAATCCCGATCAATATCAGCAATATCGACGCAAAAAAGAAATTGAAATTATGCGCCTCGAAGAGCAACTCAAGAGTCGTTTACCTAAAGGCAGAAATTTAGACAGAGGAGAATGGCTTGAAGCTCTAGAACAAGTCAGCAGCTTAATGGACTTGCGGCTTGATACTGTACCATTCATTTGGCTGCTCCTTCGACAATACAATTGCATGGCTGGGATTCTATTTCTACGCAAGTCCCTAATGACTGAAAACGAAGCAATGGAATTAGCTCAAGCTCGGTTACTCCGAAGTGATAAACCACTCCCTTTTTCTGTTTCCTTTGAAACTAACACTGATATCTATTGGTCAAAAAATCAGCAGGGACGAATTTGTGTAACTTTCAACGGGATGGCTAAAGATGGACATATCTTTGAAATATTTTGTCATAATCGTCAGTTACATTGGTTTCAGAGCTTCTACGAGGATTATCAGCTTTATAAACAACATAAAGAACAAGTGCCAGGAGGTTTAATAACGTTACGTTCAGCTCGTTTAGTTTGGCAGCAAGATCGTGATTCAGGCAAACCTTGGCAAAGCCATAGTTTATTGCTTCATTGTTCCGTAGAAACTCAATTATGGACTCATGAAGGAACAGAGGCAGTTAGAGCTTTAAAAATAGCTGCAACCAAGGAAGACATTATTAAAAAAGAAAACGAAAAGTCTTTAACCAAAAATCAGCAAGAAAGACTTCAGGCTAATCGAACATCACTCAGTCTTTTATCTAATTTTCAAGAATTTTCTCGACCCAAGCAACATCAACCTAATCAAAATCCTTCAATAATAGTAGGTGTTAGTATTGGTTTACAACAGCCATTAAGCATGGCAGTTATTGATGTCACTTCAGGTCAAACATTAAGCTATCGCAATACTCGGCAATTATTGAGTAAACCGATTAAACAAAAACCCAAGAAAGGAAAAAAGCCTAAGAAGCAGACCCAATACGACCGATTATTACTTCATAGAGAAAAACAAAAAAGTAATAGAAGGAAAAGGCATCAAGCTCAAATTAATGCTGGGAATGATCGCTTTGGAGAATCTGAGTTAGGGCAGTATGTTGATCGCTTACTGGCAAAGGCAATTGTTGACCTAGCTATTCAATATCAAGCTAGTAGCATTGTATTGCCCGATTTAACTAACATTAGAGAAATTCTTGAAAGTGAAGCTACAGCTAAAGCTGAGGCTAAAATACCTGGATATAAAAAGGCGCAAAAGCTATACGTCAAGCAATATCGTCAAAACATTCATCATTGGAGTTACAAACGCTTAAGTGATGCTATCTCTTCCAAAGCTGCACAAAATGGGATTGCTATCGAATATGCTAAACAATTTTCCTCTGGAGCATCAGAAATGCCAGCTAAAGATTTAGCTTTAACTGCCTATCATTCAAGAAAACCAACTATTAGTTAAGATTTTTTAAGATTTTTCCGTACCTGGACAATTGAATAATAATGTAACTCTATGCGCCGTAAATCCCATTTGAGGTTTACGAAAAATATGGGTTTATTTGACTGATATTGATGATAGTCTTACTTTCTGAACCCTCGTGGCTGCTAGCTCATAGACAGTTTTCTTGATGATACATTTCATCCTTGATGTTATATTCCTCTTTCAAGAAAAGATGTCGGTTGCTGCTATCTCTATTCCTCTGTTGAGATAGGAAAAAATCTATAGTATTGATAAGCTTATTCTTTTCAATATTATAGACTAGGGTGCGCTCCCAGCAAGTGAGTAGGCTAATGGATTGAGGAAAATCTCCAAAAGCTTAGTTCTAGTATCAGATTCATTTTTGATGTTTAGGATGCGAATATATCGTTTTGTGGCTACATAATCACCCCTTTTGGGGAACTTTTTCCACAGTTTTGTCAAACCTAAGCGCGGGCGAAATCCCTAGG
>JAAUYH010108495.1_pt1 | contig 10047 bp, 5 predicted proteins | sample 7278061 | NCBI WGS metagenome assembly JAAUYH01 (sample SAMN14350203, study PRJNA611818) | marine sediment metagenome | isolation source: surface marine sediment (0.6m) | place: French Polynesia: Moorea | collected 2018-08 | reverse complement strand
TGAAAGTTAAAAATAAATAAAAATCTAGTTTTCGTCGATTTAGGGTCACTTTAAGTGACTTTTAAATAGTATTGTGATTAGAAATCATGTCTGAAATTTTGTGGGAAATCAATTTATTTGAAATAAATTCCCCAGTTTTTAATAACTTGCCGAATCCTTTATCTCTAAAACTTCAGAAAAAAAGCAGAATAGATTACAAAATTTTTAAGAGTGAGTTAGGATCAGAATTAAAACATATTGATTTATCCTTCCAACCAATCTCGCACCCAAACCAACATAAAATATATAAGTCACCAAAAGTACCTAAGAATCGTATTTTAGGTGCTCAAGAATTAATTAATGGGAATACCCAGCAAGAATTAGCAGATCGATGGTGGGCACAAACTTTATCCACTCCTTTCAACATCAACCCCTTTGTCACTGACGATAGCACAGATCCAAGAGGAAGAAGAGGAAGTGTAGAACGCCACGAAAATTTTCAATTGAAATCACCCAATGGCGTTTCTTTTCTGGGAGGAATATTGTCTGGAAATTCACCCGCTACTAGGACAATTGTAGGCAGGCCTGGTATTGTATACTTTGCTCCTTTTGCCAATCAACTTGTTGACAATACTACAGTAGACTCTTCTCCAGAGGCAGGTTTTCCTGGGGGATATGCCTTTACCGAGCAACATCTAAGTGATTTATCAGCTCGAGGTTTAAATCCAAGAGATCCGTCAAGTGTATTAGGACAAGAAGAGGGTTCATTGCCGACATTATTAGACCTTGCTCGATTTGTTGCCGACACGTTCACTGAACAATTTGTTAAAATCGATGGCAATGATGTCACTCCTGCCAATATTCAGGAATATAGACAGGAAACTGATAATACTCTCAACTACCTTGAGTTGCCCCGTTCTACAGGAGTGCTCTCTACTGGGGAAGATTTTAATAACCCCGTGATCGTAGCCGATCCCGATTTAGGAAAGCACTTGGACGATAAAGATCCTTCTAATGATAAGTTTCCCACTTTAGCTGAGATAAATCCTAGCTTAGAAGAATTTGTAGTTCCCTTTGTGCAAGCTGGTGACTATTTTGGAGTTAAATTAGGTTCAGGCGCTCATACGCTTCAGTTTGGAGCAGCTACTGCTTTCGGACCACAAGATGTTACTTACAACATTCTCAATCCAATTGAAGGAAAAAATCGTAAAGATATACTCATTGGAACTCGGGAAAATGACTACATCGATGGAAAAAGTGGTCGAGATACGTTATTAGGTTTTTGGGGAGACGATTTACTGGTTGGCGGTAAGGGTGAAGATTGGCTTGACGGAGGATTTGGTAAAGATGAACTCTGGGGCGATGAGGGTAAGGACACCTTTATCTTTAAGCAAGGTTACGGAGAAGATACCATCTTTGACTTGGAATCAGGAGAAATCGTTAAGCTCAATTGGTTTTCTGACTATATCAAAGAAGATATTACGCTATATGGAAGTGCTTCAACTAAGATTATTTTTAATAACCATGACATACTCAGTATAGTTGGCGTACAATCAGGTGATTTAGTCGTTGACTTAGGAAAAAAAATAATTACTCTGTCTTCTGCGGTTATGGTTGAGCCTCTTTGATGGTTGATTGATAGCGCACAGTTGATAGCCCTTCGGGTTCAGCAGTCGCTCATGGAGGAGACTCCCGAAACTTCAATTGGTTATGGCAACGGGGCTTACAAAGGCGTGAATTGAATTCAAGAGCTTGTAAGTCCTGTTCGTTTTATGGCGGTGTAACGGTGATTTTTTCCCAATGATTTCATATTTTGAGAATTTGCTTAAAATTAATGTTTTAAAATGCTAAAAAGTACCTGACTGTGCGATCGACTTCTGTTGTCTATGAAACAATTATTTGGCTTGACTACTTTTAGTACTATTCTGATCTCGAGTGGTATAGTCTCATCCCTAGTATCTGCACAAACCGAACAGTCTTTATTCATTGCTTATCCGCCACCAGAACATCAGACTAGTTCGGAACAAATATTTTTAATTGGTACTGCTTCACCAGAAGGAGAAGTAAAGATTAATGGGAAAACCATAGAAAGAAGTCCTGGAGGACACTTTGCTCCTAGTTTTCCTCTGGAAATAGGGGATAATATTTTTACTCTCCGCCACAAAAAGGAAGAATTAGAAATAAAAATTACTAGAGTTGATAATAAAGCTAAAATTCCCGATCAATTGGGTTTTGCCGATAATTTTCTTACTCCTGGCGTAAGTATAGCCAGATTACCAGGAGAATTAATTTGTTTTAACGCTGTTGCTACCCCCGAGGCTCAAGTTTCTGTAAGATTGAGAAATCAGAATATCGCCCTGTTACCCCAAACCGAATTTACTCAACTACCAGCTAACTCGGCAGTTTTAACCGCAGCCAATCAACCCACTACAGAGCTTAGTACAGGGAAATATGCAGGATGTACTACTTTAGAATCGGTAGGTAATTGGGGCAAACCAGAATTTAAGCTTCGTTTAAAAGGAAAAACAGTAACCAAAAAAGGTACAGGGGAAATTGAAATACTTTCACCTACCCAATTAGAAGTAGTGGAAGTAATTGCCGATGCAGGAATAGCACGAACGGGTGCAAGTACTACTTATTCTCGCCTAACGCCTTTACCTAAAGGAACTAGAGCTAGTGTAACGGGGAAAGAAGGAGAATGGTTACGTCTAGACTATGGTGCTTGGATTAAAGCGGAAGAAACTGAACCTGTTGCTAGTAATGTTCCTCCTACTTCTTTTATTCGCAGTGTTACCTCCCGTCGAGTGGGAAACGCAACAGAAATTATTTTTCCTCTGCAAGTACCAGTACCCATAAGCGTACAGCAGGGAGATAGTAGCATTACTCTTACTTTATATAACACTACTGCCCAAACCGATACTATTCGTCTCGATGACGATCCTTTAATTAAGCGTCTCGATTGGCAACAAGTAGCACAGAATAAAATTGACTATACCTTTCAGCTCAAGACAGAACAACAGTTTGGTTACGATTTACGTTACGAAGGAACGAGTTTAATTTTATCTCTCCAACATCCTCCGAAGATGCGTTCTCGGCAAGATTCAAAGTTGTTACCCAGAAGTAACTTTTTGCCTGATGAGAGTAATATTGCTCCTAACAATCTCCCTTTATCTACAACTAGAATACTGTTAGACCCAGGACATGGTGGAGAATAAAAAGGTGCTAGAGGGCCTACAGGTTATCCATAAAAAGATGTTAATTTAGTAGTCTCTAAACTATTAGCGAAAGAATTAAAACGACTGGGGGCAACAGTCTATTTAACCAGAGAAACCGATATCGATGTATCGCTTAAAGATCGAGTCAAAAAGATCGATGAGATTAAACCAGATTTAGCTTTATCTATTCACTATAATGCTTTACCTGATAACGGAGATGCCATTAATACTAAAGGTATAAGTACTTTTTGGTACAATACTCAAGCTCATAATGTAGCGGTATTTTTACATAACTATTTAGTAGAAAAACTCGATCGCCCTGATGCTGGAGTTTTTTGGAATAATTTAGCCCTAACTCGCCCTCATACAGCACCATCTGTACTCTTGGAATTGGGTTTTATGATTAACCCGTGGGAATTTGAATGGATAACTAACCCTCAAGAACAAACAAAATTAGCCCGTGCGATCGCTGATGGTATTGTAGAGTGGTTTGCTAGTGTTCGGTAGTCACCGTTACACCGCCGTAAAACGAACGGGGCGTATTATTTTTCTATTCCCTGTTCCCTGTTCCCTGTTCCCTGTTCCCTATTGCCTATCTCCACCAAGTAATTTATTTTGCACAGGTACTTAGCTCTTTGCGTCTTCGCTGCCTTGACGCGAGACAAAATATTAAAATGCCAGAAGAATAATATCGAGAGAGAAAAAATTATGACACAAAATATAAATTGTGAAGTAGATTGCGTCAATGGTTGTGTTTTAGGGGATGAATGTCCTAACAAAGAGTACAAAGAAGAAGCATCTAAATTCATTAACGAGACTTCTTTAGACAAAATGCTGGAAATCGCCGAAATTGCCAGAAGGAAAAAACTAACTGAACCACCAAAATGGGTAATTCCTGACGATATTTAATCTTTCTCTGGTAATGAATCTAGAAAAATACTAAAAGAGTAAATTGTCACTTTATAGTCCATAGTTTACGGTTAAAATTAATATAAAAATTTATGGTAAAAATACTTATATTGATAGGTATTTTTTTTTACTCAAAACTCTTCCAATGAATAAAAATTTTTTGCCCGAAGCTGACCAAGAGCGAATACAGTCCCTATCTCAAAATAATCTCCAGGAAGAGTCCTCTGTTGAGCCAAAGCCAAAAAAAACTCTAGGTAGCAAAATAACGGCCATTTTAGCCATTGCCATGGTTACGTTGCCAGTTCTATCTGTGGGAATAGCGAACTACTACTTTGATAGTCAAGGTATTAATAAGCAAGAGATCCGTGAAAGAGGAACCGATCATCCTGAGATTGTGGCCACTCAATTAGAACAGCGAAACCAAACGATAACCATTGTATTTGTGTCCACAGGAATAACAGCTTTAATAGTGGGTACGATAACTGCGCTTTGGACTATTCGTATTACTAGTTGGAATTACCAACAAGCTGAAAAACTGGCCAAACAGAGAAAAGAACAACAAAGAAAATTATTCCAAGAATTTATTAAATATCTAAATCGATCGCTCGATAGACAAGAAATACTGGAGGCTACAGTAGAAGAAGCACAAAAAATACTCGAGTGCGATCGAGTTTTAGTTTACAGCCTCGAGCAAAAGGAATACGGCAAAATAATTGCTGAAGCCGTATTGCCTGGTTGGAACAGAGTTTTAGACAAAACTATTGAAGACCCTTCTTGGGAAGTTAAATACATAGAAAAAGAAGGCAATGTTCGCTTCTATGGATTTAATGATATCGATCGAGCTAATTTACCCCCTAGATACCTAGAACAACTAGAAAGGTTAGAAGTTAAGGCTAATTTAGTAGTGCCCATTAGCTATGAAAACAAATTATTTGGTATTTTAGCAGCTCATCATTGTGGACAACCCCATGATTGGGAAGCAGAAGAGAAGGAATTCTTAACCGAGTTGGCTGCAAGAGTTAGCTTAGCCCTAGATAATATTAAAATCTTAGCGGAAGCTTCTAGTTTAGTCCAGCAGGCTAAAACCGAAGAGTACTGGACGCAATTGTTGAAGGAAATAGTCGGGCATCTTCGCCAATCTCTACAAAAAGAAGAGATCTTAAATATTGCCGTCGAAAAAATTCGCCAGGGATTAAATTGCGATCGCGTGGTAGTGTACAGCCTCGATAGAGACAATTATGGAATGGTGAGCGCCGAATCGGTAGGGAGTGGTTGGATGAGGTCTTTGGGTTTGGTTATGGAAGACCCTTGCTTTGCCTCTAAATACATAGAAATATACCATCAAGGTCGAGTGAAAGCAACGGACAATATTTATGAGGCAGGATTGACAAAATGTTATCTCGAACAACTAGAACAGTTAGAAGTCAAAGCTAATTTAGTTACCCCGATTATTTTTCAGAATCAGTTATTTGGATTACTCATTGCCCATCAATGCTCTGCACCTCGAGCTTGGGAGCAGAATGAAATCCGTTGGCTAACGCAAGTAGCCGAGCGAGTTGGTTTTGCCCTCGATAATGCTAGGTTATCGTCAGAGCAGCAAGATTTATTAAAACGATTAGAAACCGAAGCTAAATGGAATCAGTTATTTAGTGAAACAGTAGGTTATATTCGTCAATCTTTACAAGAAGAAGATATTTTTCGTGCCACTGTAGAGCAGGTTCGTCAGGTACTAAAATGCGATCGCGTGGTAGTCTATAGCCTTAATCGAGACAATTATGGAATAGTAATCGACGAATCGGTTGGGGTCGGTTGGACAAGAGTTTTAGGAAAGACAATGGAAGACCCTTGTTTTGCAACTGATTACATCAATAAATACAGTGATGGTCGAGTTAAGGCAACAGACAATATTTATGAAGATAACATGACTGATTGCTATTTAGAACAATTAAAAAAATTAGAAGTTAAAGCTAATTTAGTTACGCCTATCTTACATGAGCAGAAGTTATTTGGCTTACTCATTGCCCATCAATGCTCTGCACCCCGTTCTTGGCAGCAACATGAAATTCGTTGGCTTACCCAAATAGCTAAACAAGTTGGTTTTGCTCTCGACAATGCAGAAGTACTAAAACAATCACAAAATCAAGAACCAACTGAGATTGTTAGCTTTACCAACCATGAAGATTTATCTACAAAAATTGTGCCAGTGAAGACAAATTCAAGCAAAATGGAGCGAGACGATATCGAACAAGAAATTGCTATAGTTCAAGAAAAATTATTAGAAACAAGAGAAAAAATCAAACAAATAAATCAGGCTGCTAAAAAGCTCTTAAAAATACAAGATTCAATCAATCAAAAAACAAATAAAAATAAGTAGTTATATATTTTTTTATATAGCTGAAGAATAGAATTGAAATAATTTATATTATGGATTTAACAAAAAATCAATAACCAATGGCTAATAACCAATAACCAATAACTAATAACTAATAACCAACAACTAATAACTAATGACTAATAACTAATGACTACAAATTCGACACCAGATCCCAATAAAGATAAAGATGAACGACAAGTAGAACAGAAAGAGAAAAAAAAGTGGAATTCAGCCAAATTATTCGAAAATCTATTTAATCCAAGATCTGGAATTGATAGTAAATTAAATCCAGCCCAAAAAGTCAAACAACTACCAGAAGAAGTCATTCAAAATCTCGATAAAAACCTGAGTGAATCAGAAATATTAATAACGGCAGTGAAAGAAGCACGCAGAGTAATCGATTGCGATCGCGTTATTATTTATAGTCCGCCTGAATCATCTCAAGGAAAAGTAATTGCCGAAGCAGTTACCCCTGGATTCAATCCCCTATTAGGTAACATTATTAAAGACCCTTATTTAGCACCTAATTACTTAGAAGAATACCAACAAGGATACTGGCAAGCAGTCAATAATATCGAGCAAGCAGACATACATCAAAAGAAAACCAAGCTGTTAGCAAAACTTCAAGTCAAAGCTATGTTAGTCGTGCCCATTGGGCAACAAAATCAGTTATTTGGTTTGTTAGTTGCTCATCAATGTTCGGCAGCTCGTCAATGGCAATCGGCAGAAATTAAGTATTTAGAACAACTTACTACTCTAGTAAAATTAGCACTAGAACGGGGTCAACTGATACGAGAAAAAGAGCATCTACAACAGCAAGCAGAAAACGAAGCACAATGGACTCACTTTTTTAATGAAGCTATTCCCTACATTTACAAATGTTTTCAGGCCAAAGATGTCTTAAAAGCCACCGTCAGAGAAGTGCGCCGTTTGTTAAATTGCGATCGCGTGTTAGTTTACAGTCTCGATCGAGACCAGTACGGAAAAATAATTGCCGAATCGGTTGCTTCAGGCTGGACAAAAGCTTTAGGTCAAGTGATTGATGACCCCTGTCTGGAAACTAGATATATAGAAAAATACCAGTACGGTCATGTTTGGGTACAAGACAATATTTACGCAGCAGGAATAAGCGAATTCGATCGCGAACAGTTAGCAAAACTAGAAGTTAAAGCCAATTTGGTCGCACCAATCTTAACTGAAGACAAAATTTTTGGTTTATTAGTAGCTCATCAGTGTTCTCAGTCTCGTCAATGGAAACAATATGAAATTCGCTGGTTGAGTCAAGTTGCTCTTCAAGTTGGTTTTGCGCTCGATAACAGCAAACTTTTAGAAGATTCTCTTAATTATCGACAAAAACAAAATAATAAAACTAAATGGATGCAGTTGTTACAGAAATTAACTGCCGATCTGCGTCATAGTTGCGATCGAACCGCTCTTTTGGAACAGACAGTAAAAGAAGCTCGCCGAATTTTAAATTGTGACCGTGTAGTGGTTTATAGTCTCGATCGAGACCGGTACGGAGAAGTAATTGCCGAATCGGTTGCTGTAGATCTTACCAAAATTTTAGGTAAAACGATTGAAGACCCTTGTTTTGCTGGTCAATATTTGGAAAAGTACAAACAGGGTCGGGTTAAGGCCATTAATAATATCTATGAAGCAGGATTAAAAGATTGTTATGTCGAACAATTAGCCAAACTAGAAGTTAAAGCTAATTTAGTTACCCCAATTCTCGCTGAAGGCAAAATTTTTGGTTTACTAGTAGCACATAATTGTCATGAACCCCATTCATGGTCATTAGAAGAAATAGATTTTTTGAGTCAGCTTGCTCATCATCTTGGTTTAGAATTCGAACGTACTCGGCTAATAGCAGAAAGAGATTGTTTGCGTCAGCAAGCAGAGATAGAAAGAGAGTGGACAGAATTTTTTACCCAAACAGTTCAATACATTCATAACTCCGTTACCGAACAAGATGCTCTGGAAATTTCCGTTGAAGAAATTCGTCGGGTCTTAGATTGCGATCGCGTGGTTGTCTATAGTTTCGATCGAGACCGATACGGAGAAGTAATTGCGGAGTCTGTCGCTTTAGGATGGACAAAGGCTTTGGGTAAAGTAATTCATGACCCCTGTTTTGAATTTAGATACCTAGAAAAATATCAGCATGGTCGGGTTAATGCTACAGATAATATCTATGAAGCAGGATTGACCGACTGTTATGTAGAACAGCTAGAAAAACTAGAAGTTAAAGCCAATTTGGTCGCGCCAATTTTACATGGGGGGAACATTTTTGGGTTATTAATAGCCCATCAATGTTCCCAACCCCGTAAGTGGAAAGAGTACGAAATTCGTTGGGTAACTCAGATATCCACCCAAATAGGTTTTGCTTTGGATAATACTCAATTACTTCAACAAGCAGAGCAATCTTCTTTATCGGCAGATTATCTTACTCATCAACACAGCCAGCAAAAAGAAGCATTTAAACAACAACTGATAGCCATACTGTCTAGTAGCACAAATACTTACGAAGACCTGACTCAAGATGCCTTGAGTCAATCAGAAAGTTTGTTGGCAATTTTACACCAAATTGCCCAAATAAATGACATTGTTAAAAGTCAAGCCGACGATGTCAATCCAGTTCAACGTCAAAAACAGCAGCAGAATGCCAAATTACAACAAATAAAAGAAAGTATTGCTCTGACTTTGAAGGGTATTTCTAATCTGCAAAATTCTGTTCGAGAAGCTACTGCCAAGATGAATTATTTAAGCAACTCTTCTCAAAAAATGTTGGAGATAGTTCATCTAATCCAAACTTTAGCTAAACAGATAGCACAACAGTCTTTAAATATTACTATTGCCATTAGCAAGACTGAAAATGCCGAGCAAGAATCAATTATGGAGCTTGTGGACACATTGCTTTTTGATGTCCAGAAATTATACAAAGCGATCGCTCCAATTAATCCCCTTTTATCAGGAATTGATACTGAAGCCTGTCAAGGTAAAATAGCCATGGATTCTGCCCTGGAAAAAGCCGTTAAGGGAACTAAATTAGTTCACGCTATCCAACAAAAGTTACAGGAAATTATAATTCTTAATTCTAATTTGAATTTTTTACTAGATAAATTTACTAAAGCTAGTCAAACTCAAACCAAAATTTCTCAATCTACTGGAGAATCTGTTCAAAAAGTCATCGATCTTGCCAATCAAATTTCTCAACATTCTTCAGCTATAACCGAATTTTTTAACCAACTAGTATCGTTAACTCAAGAGCTTTAGATAGGTTAATTAAAATCACAGTACCTGACAATTTAGAGGACAGAAGATGGGTAAAAATCCCGAAGTGATTTGGATTACACTAAGCTATAAATGTTCAATAGACTCAGAAAAGATCTTCTATGAACTTGTTTTTGCTTGCTTGGAATCTGCCTAAGGAAAAAGTACCTTTAGTTTTGTCGGAAATTGACAAGATGAAGACAGTTTATCAACTTCTAGACCCTAATACTCTTTGGTCTTTTGGTCAAGGAAGTAGGGTATTTGCAGCTTCATTAGCAGTGTGCATAGAGGCTGCAAATACCC